>Ga0116154_10000970_pt1 | contig 26957 bp, 23 predicted proteins | sample AD_UKC030_MetaG_FD_89898 | JGI IMG/M metagenome (GOLD analysis project Ga0116154, IMG submission 89898) | Active sludge microbial communities of municipal wastewater-treating anaerobic digesters from USA - AD_UKC030_MetaG | ecosystem: Engineered > Bioreactor > Anaerobic > Digestate | place: USA...
ACGACACGGGGGCGTGGCGAAGCTGGTTTATCGCGCCGGCCTGTCAAGCCGGAGATCGCGGGTTCAAGCCCCGTCGCTCCCGTATCCCGCCTCGCGGCGGGATTTTTCTTTCTGCGGGCTGTAGCGCAGGGGCTAGCGCGCTTGGTTCGGGACCAAGATGTCGGTGGTTCAAATCCACTCAGCCCGATCTTTGATCAGAGCCGCGTCGAAAGACGCGGCTCTTCACTTTTCTCAAGGTGGTCGCCGCTTCGTGGCGTCCACTCAGCCCATTTTTGCTGAGTGGATTTGAAGCGGAGCGCCGTGGCGAGCGTAGGCGAGCCTGAGGCGCAGGGATGCGCCGAGAGGCGCGGAGCCGGCCCGAAACGAGGAGCCAGGACGGCTCCTGTGGAGACCAAATCCGCGCTCCGCGCGGTTTACTCTAGGAAACGATCCTCGCGCGGCCTCGGTCCGCGTCGGTCCCCCGAGTAGCGCACCCGACCGACGCTGGCAAGGCGAGAAATCCGGGCGAGGTGACCCTTATTCTGGATTGCACCTCGACGCCCGCTCCGCCATACTCTCCCCATGCTCCAGACCCTAGCGTACTACCTGGCCTTCCTGATCATCGGCTTGGCCACCGCGTCCTTCGGCCCCGGATTGCCCGAGTTCGCCCGGAACACGGGCGCCAGCTTGGCCGCCCTGTCGAACCTATTCCTCTTCCACCGGGTCGGCTACATAGCCGGGTCCCTGGGGGGCGGCCGGCTCCTGGACCGGACCCGGGGCAACCGCCTGACCGGATTGGTCCTGGGGCTCATCGCCCTGGGCCTCGTCTCCGTCTCCCGGGCCGCCGTCCTACCGGTCCTCCTGGGGAGCATCCTGGTCCTGGGCCTGTCCCAGGGCACGGCGGAGACGGGGGCGAACACGGGGGTCGTCCGCCTCCACGGGGACAGAGCCGGACCGTACATGAACGGCCTCCACCTGTCCTTCGGGGTCGGCGCCCTGCTCTCCCCTCTCCTTCTGTCCGCGTCCCGGGCCGGGACGGGATCCTTCCGGGCGGCCTACGCCGGCTTCGCGGCCCTGGCCGCCCTGGCGGGACTCTGGATCCTCCGCCTGCCCGAACCCCCGGCCCGCTCCCGGGGCGCAGGGGAGGCCGGCCGGAACCCGCTTTCATTCTGGATGATCGCCGGAATTTTGTTCTTCACCGTCGCGGGGGAGGCGGGCTTCGCGAACTGGGCCTTCAGCTACGCCCGGAAGGCCGGCCTGGCCTCCGAGACGGGGGCGGGGCTCCTGACCTCCGCCTACTGGACCTCCCTGACCCTGGGGCGGCTTATCGGGATCGCCCTTGTGCAGCGGCTCGGCCCGCTCCGGCTGCTGACCCTGATCGTCCCGGGGGCCCTGGCCGGGTCCGCGGTATTCCTGGCCTTCCCGGATGCCGCCTGGGCTGTCTGGACGGCCTCCGTCCTACTGGGTCTCTTCCAGGCTTCCGCCGTGCCCGCGTCCTTCACCCTGGCCGGGGACCTGGGGATCCTGTCGGGCTCGACGGCAGGACTCTTCGGGGCCGTGAGCTCCCTGGGGGGGATGGCCTTACCCTGGCTGATCGGAAGGTATTTTGATTCCACCGGCGGGGCGGTCTTTCCGGTCCTGATCGCCGCCAGCCAGGCGGCCGCCCTGGCCTGCCTGGTGGGCATCCGGGCGGTCCGGGGAAAGCCGGACGCGGGACGCGGCTGAGGGTACGGTCGCCCCCTCACCCCTTCCGGATGAAGGTCCCCTCGTCCAGCTCCCGGAATGCCCGGTCCAACTCGGCCCGGGTGTTCATGACGATGGGGCCTCCCCAGGCGATCGGCTCGCCCAGAGGCGCGCCGGAACAGAACACGCAGCGGACGGGCCCGGCCTTCCCGGCCGCGAGCCGCACCGCGTCCCCGTCCGCGAGGAGGACCGCCCGGCGACGGTCCTGGAAGGTCCCGGCTTCCGGCGCGTCGAAGGACACCGAGCCCGCCATGATGTACACGAAGGCGGTGTCCCCTGCGGGTACGGGGATCTCGAGGGTGGCCCCGGGCTCCAGGGCGAGGTCCAGGAGAGTCGCGTCCACGTAGTCCCCCCGCTTGGCGCCCGGGGTTCCCCGGAAGGAGCCGCCCACCACGGCGATCCGGGTCCCGCCTTCCTCGACCACGGGGATCCTCTCCTTGGGCAGGTCGCCGTAGGCGGGCGGGGACATCTTGCGGGAGGCGGGCATGTTGAGCCAGAGCTGGAGGCCCAGCATCCGCGGGGATGCCCGGGGCATCTCCTGGTGGACGATCCCGCTTCCGGCGGTCATCCACTGGCAGCCCCCGTCCAGGATGCTCCCCCGGTTGCCCAGGCTGTCCCCGTGTTCGATGTCCCCCTCCACCAGGAAGGTGACGGTCTCGATCCCCCGGTGGGGATGCCAGGGGAAGCCCCGGACGTAGTCGTCGGGGTTCTCCGAGTCGAAGGCGTCCAGGAGCAGGAAGGGATCGAAATCCTCGGTGTCCCGGTGGCCCAGGACGCGGACCAGCCGGACCCCCGCCCCGTCCACGGCGGGCGCGCCGGTCACGATCTTGCGGATGGTACGGTACCTCACGGCAAGCCTCCCCGCGTCCCCGTCGCGGGGGCGCACCTCAACTATAGTGTCACGAAGCTTGGGATGCGAACGGGCGGGCCGACCCGCCCCCCAGCTGGCCGCAGGCGGCTTGGAGGGACCGTCCCTTCTCGACTCGTCGCCGTACCGGAACACCCCGGGCGGCGAGTCCTGCCAGGAAGGCGTCGATCTCGGGCTCCGAGGGGGCCCGGCAGATGGGATGCCGGCCCGGATTGTAGGGGATCACGTTCACGAGGGCCCGGCCGAGCCGCCCGACGAAGGCCGCCGCGGCGTCCAGGTCTTCCGAAGCGTCGTTGAGGCCGGGGAGGAGGCAGTAGTTGACGCCCAGGACGAAATTCCTCCGCATCGGGTAGGCCGCCAGGGCCTCCGCCAGCTCCCCGAGGGGCCAGGTCCGGTTGATGGGCATGAGCCGGTCGCGCAGCTCGTCCCGGGCCGAGGCGAGGCTCACGGAGAGGTTGAGACGCTTGAGGCCGAGGGCACGCAGTCGGCGGATGCCTTCCACATGCCCCGCGGTGCAGACCGTGATGCGCTCCTGGGAGTATCCCAGGCCCCGAGGGTCCCGGAGCGTCTCGAGGGCGCCGAAGACCCCCTCGGGATTGTCCAGGGGCTCGCCCATGCCCATGAACACGACGTTCCGGAAGCGGACGCCCAGGGCCTCCGACGCGGCCGTGACCTGGCCGACTATCTCGGCGGCCGTGAGATTCCGCGAAAGGCCCGCCGTCCCGGTCTCGCAGAAGGCGCAGGCCCGGGCGCAGCCGACCTGGGAGGAGACGCAGACGGTATAGGTTCCTCCATGCATCGGCACCGCGACGGACTCGACCGCGAGCCCGTCCGCCAGGCCGAGACGGTACTTCACCGTCGTACCCGCGGAGCCCGGCTCCGAGGCGGTGTCGAGGACACGCAAGGCGGTCGATGCGGCGGCCATGCCGGTAGTATACGCGGGGGCCGGGAAAAGGTCAGCCGGGGACAGAGCTCGCACGCCGAGGGCGGAGGAACCGCCCCCGGTACGGACCGACCCGGCCTTCAGCCCCGGACCCGGGCCCAGAGCTCCCGCAGGCTCGGGGCCTCGACCCCCGATGCGTCCACGAGGGCCCGGAGCCCCCCGGCCAGCGTTTCCATCTCCGCGCGGGCGGCGTTCGCGTGCCGGGCGATCACGGTCTCCCCCCAGGAGGAGCCGACCGCCGGGGCGAAGGCCGCCGCGACGAGGGAGGCGGGCAGGACGGCCAGGATGCCCAGGCGGGCGGGTCGGATCGTGATCCCGGAGGCCCGCAGGGCCCGGAATCCCTCCCGGACCGCGGCGGCCATGAGCCGGAGCGTCCGGGTGTCCCGCGCCAGAGCCCGGTGGTCGCCGGCCTTGGCGTACAGGGCGTCCGCTATGGGGCTCACCAGGGCCACATGGGTCTTCTGCCAGGCGTCCATGTCCCGCTCCAGTGCGGCGGGAAACCCCGCCTTGCGGATAGCCTGCAGGAGCCGAAGGAGGGTCACCCGGTCCGTTCCGGGCCCTGAGGGCCCCAGGGTGGTGGCCTGCACGATGCCGGGCACGAGAGTGTACAGCACGGTTCCGTCCGGGAGCCGGGTCCCCCCGGCGCCGGGGAAGGCGAAGGCCAGCCGGGCTTCCGGAAACCGGGACCGGAACTCGGGGTGGCCGTCCGCGGCGTTCACCATGGGTACCACGAGGCCTCCGGGATCGTCCCGGGCGATTTCCCGGGCAGCCTCATCGGCCTGGTCTTTGCGCACCGCCACGAACACCGCGTCCGGTCGGAACTCCCGAAGGGAATCCGGGGCGGCCACCCGTACTTGGGTACGGCGTCCCGAACGCTCGTCCTCCAGCCGGAGACCGTCGCTTCGTATCTTATCCGCCCGGTCGCCCCGGGCCAGGATCGCGACCTCGCAGCCCGCCTCCGCGAGCCGCCCGGCGTACAGGCTGCCTATGACGCCCGCGCCGAAAACCGCGACGCGAAAGGTTTTCTCATCTGTGCCACGCTTCAATTGGACGCCTCCGATTTCCCGATCCTGCGGGCCCGGATCAGACCGGGCAGCTTCACGCTCTCGGCCGCGGCGACGGCCGCCACTCCGGAGCCCAGGGAAAACAGCACCTGCCAGAGATGCACGGGCGCGAACCCGAAAATGCTGTTGACCGCGGGCACGAACACGGCGACCGCGAGGAAGGCGAGGGCACCTCCCACCACCCAGGTCTGCGCCGGATTGCGCCGGGCGAGGATCCGGAACAAGCCTTGGCTCCGGGACCGGTTGGATATGATCATCCCGATGTTGCCGAACACCAGCCCCACGAAGGAGAGCGCCCTCGCCTCCCCCTCCCCGAATCCCGAAAGCAGGGACCACCCGTAGATGGCCGCCACCAGGGTGAAGACCGCCAATCCCTGGACTACGGCCATCGCCACGAGATTCCGCCCGAACAGGCGCTCCGTGGTCTTACGGGGAGGACGGTCCATGACGTCCTCCTCCTCGTCCTCCATCTCGAAGATGATCGAGCAGGCCGGATCGATGATCAGTTCCAGGAACAGGATGTGGACCGGCAGGAGCGCCAAGGGCCACCCGAGCAGCACGGGGAGGAGGGCCATCCCCGCGATGGGAAGGTGCACCGCCAGTATGAAAGTGATGGCCTTGCGCAGGTTGTCGTAGATCCTGCGGCCCGTCTTGACCGCCTGCACGATCGAAGCGAAATCGTCGTCCAGAAGGACGAGGTCGGCGGATTCACGGGCCACGTCCGTTCCGCGCCCGCCCATGGCGATGCCGATGTCCGCAGCCTTGAGCGCGGGGGCGTCATTGACCCCGTCCCCGGTCATGGCGACCACCTCTCCGTTGGACTTCAACGCCTCGACGATACGGAGCTTCTGCTCGGGCACGGCCCGGGCGACAACATTGGTCCGGGCCAACCGCACCCGGAGCTCCCCGGCATCCAGGGTTTCGATCTCGGGGCCGGTGAGCACGTCCCCGGGGTTGTCGATTCCGGCCTTCCGGGCGATGTTCGAGGCCGTGCCGGGATAGTCGCCGGTGATCATGAGCACCCGTATGCCGGCCCGGCGGCAGAGCGCTACCGCGTCTGGGACCTGGGCCCGGATCGGGTCCTGTAGCCCCATGAGCCCCTGGAGTTCGAACGGAAAATCGTGCTGTCCTTCCGGCAACCCCCCAGCGGGGATCCGGGACGAGGCCACGGCGATGACCCGGAGACCGTCGGCGGCCATTCGGTCCACGCAGGCGCGCACTTCGGAGGCGGCCGCCGCATCAAGGTGACAGAGGTCGGATACGGCTTCCGGGGCACCCTTCGCGGCCACGACAAAACCGCCGTCGACGGTGGATTCCCAGACGCGGCTCATGGCCAGGAGCTTTTCCGAGAGGGGGTATTCGCGCAACAGCTTCCAGTCGTCCCGGAGGTGCTCGGTGTTCATTAAGGTTCGTACTCCGAGTTCCCGCATCGCCTTCTCCATGGGATCGAACGGATCCTTGGGGCTGGCCAGCAGGGTGTGCTCCACGAGCGCGTGATACTCCTCGGGGAGCAGGTTGTCCGCCTGCCCCACCTTCGAGACCCGGGTCCCCACGCAGAGCTCGGCCACCGTCATGCGATTCATCGTGAGGGTGCCCGTCTTGTCCGTGCAGAGCACGGTGGCGGAGCCCAGGGTCTCGACGGCCGGCATGCGCCGGGTCAGCACCGACCGCTTGGAGATGCGCCAGGCGCCCAGGGCCAGGAAGACGGTCAACACGACGGGGAACTCCTCGGGAAGGGTCGCCATGGCCAGGGACAGACCCGCCAACACGCCCCGGAGCCAGTTGCCCCGGGTGAATCCGAAGACGAGCACCACCAGTACGCACAGGAACAAACCGGCCAGCGCGAACGACTTGACGATTCGGCCGGTTTCGGCCTGGAGCCGTGTCTGCCCGGTCTCTATGGTCTGGAGCGCCTTCCCGATCTTGCCCATCTCGGTCTGTATTCCCGTGGAGGTTACCCGCACGACGGCTTGACCCCGTACGACCATGCTGCCCGAGTACACCATGGGCTGGTCGTCGCCGCCGGGCCGCCCGGGATCGGCTTTCCCGTCCCACGCGGCCTTACGCACGGGCACCGATTCCCCGGTCAGCAGGGACTCGTCCGCGGACAGGTTCACCTGGTGCAGCACCAGCGCGTCCGCCGGTACACGGTCGCCCTCGGCCAACAGGACGATGTCGTCCCGCACGACCTCCTTGCCGGCTATCCGGCGCTGTTCCCCGTCCCGGACCACCAGGGCTCTCGGACTGGAGAGGTCCCGCAGCGCGTCCAGGGCCTTTTCGGTTTTGCCTTCCTGGTAGACCGTTATCCCGATGATGACGGCCACGAATCCCAGGAGCATTAGAGCTTCCTCGGGATCCCCGAGTATCAGGTACAAAAGCCCGCAGGCGACCAGGAGCAGGAACATGGGTTCCCGAAATACCTCGAACACTATATGGAAAAGACCCCGTTTCTTGCCCTGGGGAAGCTCGTTGTACCCCTCCGAGGACAGGCGCTCGAGAACTTCCTCGGAGGACAGGCCCCGCAGGTCCGCGGGATCGAACGAATCCGGCATTTTTCTCTCCTGGGTATTCGGATGGGCCGGGTGCGGCGCACTGCCGTCTTTCCCGGCGCTCCCAGGAATACTAATTTGTTCTTAACGTTTAGTCAATACTGAACGTTAAGAACAAAACCTTGACATGGAATTTCGGGAATGCCATACTCCGATCCCACGGGGGACTTCCCATGGTTGGAACGGAAATTCGTGAACTTCACTTTATCGAGGATATCGGGCTTTTTTTCGAGCAGATGGGCATGCCCCGGATGGCAGGCCGCATCCTGGGCGTACTCCTGATCTGCGACCCCCCCGAACAGTCCCTGAACGACATCGGAGAGGCCGCGAGGGCCTCGAAGGCGTCGGTCTCGACCATGACCCGGCTCCTGGCCTCTTCGGGGTTGATCGAGCAGGTCCCCTCCCCCGTTCCCCGGAGGGATTACTTCCGCTACCGCAAAGGCGGCTGGCTAAGCTTCATGCGCCAGCGCATGGAGATCATGGCCGCCCTGCACGACATCACGGAAAAAGGGCTGGGCATCCTGGACGGCAAGGATCCGGCGCTCAGGGAGCGGCTCTGCGAGGCGCACGACATCTTCGAGTTCGTGGAGAACGAGTTCCCCGACTGGCTCGAACGCATGGCCGCCAAGCGCGGCGCGAACTTGGGCCGGCGCAGGCTGGGGGACAGGCCCTGAATCGGCACGACTCCCCGCGCTGGAAAGCCGTCGACGCGTAACACCCATCTCGTCTTCACGGCCTTGTTCTCCCTTCCCCTTTTCCAGCCCAGAAAGGCATTCGGGCGAGCTGAAAGGGAGTCACGGTCTTCAGCGAGAAATGACCTCTTCCAGAATCCTCGGGTCCACCCCGAACCAGGCTTCCGCGGCCTTGAGCTCCGGGAAGAACCTGTCCAGGAGCATGTGCACCGCCTCCCGGGCCTTTCCGGCGGGGGTGGCCCGGGCGAGGAGGAGGTAGAAGTAGGGCGGCTTCTCGAAGCGGCCGTCCTTCCAGGCCGCGGCCAGGACCTGCTCCAGGCGGCGCGCCCCCCGGGCTTCCCCGGACCCGATGGCGTGCTTCGCCCGTTCCTCCTCCTCGGCCCTCTTCCGCGCGACCTCGGAGGCCAGCTCGGCGTAGGTGTATTCCCGGATCCGCTCCACGTGCAGGGACTGAGCCGAGCACTCCAGGCATTTCAGGAGGAGGCGACCGTCCAGGCGCATCCGGTCCGGGAAGAAGTCCTTGGACGGACGTTCGGCTTCCCCGGCCAGGGGAGGGCCCAACCGGGCGGCTTCCCCGCGAAACCGGGCCTCCGCTTCCGGATCCGGGCGGAGGAAGTAAGAGTACCCGGACAGCCGGCCGAAAACCCGCATCGTGTCAAGGTAGCCCAACAGGGTGAAGCGGTCCAGGAAGGCCCGGTCGAAGTCCAGGATCCCGCCCATCTGGATGGAGTTCTTGATGTAGACCGTCTCGGAGCCCTCCACGTCGGGCTTCAGGTTGATCCCCGCCCCGGAGATGTCCACCACGATGATCCGGCGGTATCCCCGGCGCCGGGCCATCTCGTAGGGGACGTTGTCGTAGACTCCCCCGTCCACGTAGGTCTTGCCCTGGATCTTGGGCAGAGTGAAGCCCGGCACCGCGGAGCTGGCCATGAGGTAGTCGACCAGGCTTCCCGGCGGCATGGAATCCAGGAAGATTTCCTCGGGTTCCAGGTCGCTGACGTTCACGGTCGTGACGCCCAGGTCGCAGCCCCGGGAGCGTATGACCTTTTCGTCGATGAGCTCCATCAGCGTGGACCGGAGGGGCGAGGTGTCCAGTCCCCCCTTCCGGGCCAGGCTTCGGGAGACCTTCTTGATCCGGGACACCATCTCGGATCCGTCCGGCAGCCCGTCCTTCTCGGGTCCCACGTCCACGATGGACTCGAGCCTAATGGTCGCCCCGAGCTCCTCCAGCTCCTTCTCGAGCCCCTGGGCCAGGAAGGCCCCGATGATGGCCCCGATGGAGTTGCCCACGTAGGCGTTCACGGGGACGCCCAGCTCCCGGAGAGCCCTCCAGGCTCCGATATGGTAGACCCCCTTGGCCCCCCCGCCGCCCAGGACCAGGCAGTAGGGTCGCTCGGGATCGAATTTGCACTTCCGCTTGGTCGACTTGGCCATGGTCTGATTCTCGGGATTCCGGCCCCCGGGTGTCAACGGGGGAGATCGGCGGGACCGGGGACAGAGCTCGAGTTCGGGGACAGAGCTCGAGTTCGGGGGACAGAGCTCGAATCCGCCTTCCCCCCGCGCCCGGGCCGTGCGATACTGGAGTTCCCGCGGTTCGCCCGCGGGAGGGGAGGCCCCATGAAGGATCTCGGCGAGACCCTGCTCCGAAAGGAACCCTTCTCGGAGATAGTCATCGGAAACACCGCGATCGTGCGCGCCCTGGTCGAATCGGGGCTGCGGTCCGTGACGGCCTACCCGGGCTCCCCGACCCCGGAGATCGCGGACGCCATCGCGGCCATCCCCGCGGACCGGCGCCCCTTCCGCTTCGAGTTCTCCGTCAACGAGAAAGTCGCCCTGGAGGTGGCCTTCGGATCCGCGCTTGCGGGCCGCCCGTCCGCGGTCTTCTTCAAGAGCGTGGGACTGAACGTGGCGGCGGACTCCTTCGTCCAGCTGCCCCTCCTGGACATACCCGGGGGCCTCGTGGTCATCCTGGGGGACGACCCCGGGGCCAACTCGAGCCAGAACGAGCAGGACAACCGCCACTACGCCCGGATGAGCTACATGCCCCTCCTGGAGCCGGCCTCGGCGCAGGAGGCCTATGACATGTTCAAGACCGCCGCCCGGCTGGCCGCGCGCCACCGCACCGCGGTCATCCTCCGCCTGACCACCCACGTCTGCCATGCCAAGGAAAAGGTGGACTTCGAGGCCCTGCCTCCCGCCTTCCCCCGGCCCGCCTGGGCCTTCGACCCGGAACGGGAGAACTACATCCCCCTGGCGGCCACGGTCTTTCCGTTGAAGAGGCGGGCCCTGGAGCGACTTGCGGCGATCGGTCGGGACCCCGAGGCCCTGGGAACGAACTTCGTGGAAGGCTCCGGATCCCGGCGGGGCGTGATCACCGCGGGTACCGCCTGGCTCTCCCTCCGGGACGCCCTGGAGGAGACGAAACCCGGATCGGAGCGGCCGGATGTCCTCAAGCTGGGACTGGTCCACCCCCTGCCGCGGGACGCCGTGCTGGCCTTCCTCCGTGCCCGCGAGGAAGTGAAGGTCCTGGAGGAGCTGGACCCGGTGCTGGAGACCGAGATCAAGGCCCTGGCCTACGACGAGGGCCTATCGACCCGGATCCTGGGCAAGCGGGGCGTCGAGGACCTCATGGGCGAGTGCGTCCCGGCCAAGGTCCGGGACATCCTTTCGGGCACCTGGCCGGACCTATTCGACGCGCCTCGGCCCGCCCCCCTACCCGCTTCGGCGGCCCCCCGCCCCCCCCAGATGTGCCCGGGCTGCGGGCACCGCTCGGCTTTTTACGCGATCAAGCGAGCTCTGTCCCCCGGGGACGTCACGGTGGCGGACATCGGCTGCCACACCCTGGGCTACCTCCCGCCCTACCGCATGGGCGGAGTCCTTCTGTCCATGGGCCACTCCACCTCCACCGCCTCGGGGCTCTCGATCTTCCGGGAGGGCCGACGGGTCGTCTGCTTCCTGGGGGACTCCACCTTCTTCCACGCCGGGATGCCCGGGATCGTCAACGCCGTGTACAACGGCCACGAAGTCCTCCTGGTGGTGATGGAAAACGGGACCACCGCCATGACGGGCCACCAGGACCACCCCGGCACCGGCAGGTCCTTCAACGGCCCGGCGCCCAAGCTCTCGGTGCGGGCGGCCCTGGAAGGGCTGGGGGTGAAAAACATCCGCGAGGTGGACGCCTACCGCCAGGCCGAGCTGACTGCGCTGGTCCGGGAAGCCCTGGCCGAACCGGGCTTCAAGGTGATCATCGCCCGGCACCCCTGCATGTTGAAGCTCACCCGGGAGGCCCGGCGGCGGGCCGGGGCCGCATGGAAGGTCCGGCAAGTCCGGGTCGATCCGGACACCTGCGTGAAGAACCACGAGTGCATCGAGCGCTTCGCCTGCCCGAGCTTCCAGGCCCGAGAGGGCGGGGCCGTGGAGGTCAGCCGGGACCTCTGCATCGGGGACGGCTCCTGCCGGCAGACCTGCCCCGCCGGGGCCCTGGTCCAGGACAAGGAGGAAGGGCGATGACCGACCGCTTCGACATCTACATCGCGGGGGTAGGGGGCCAGGGGATCGGCCTCCTCTCGGAGGCCCTGATCCGCGCCGCCGACGCGGCGGGCCTGACCGCCCGGGGCTGCGACACCCACGGCCTGGCCCAGCGGGGCGGCTCCGTAGCCAGCCATGTCCGGATCGGGTCCCGCTGCCACTCCGCCCTGGTCTCCGAGGGTTCCGCGGACCTGGTCGTCGCCCTGGAGATCCACGAGGCCGTGTCCGCGGGCCGGGCCTACCTCAAGGAGGGCGGGACCCTGGTCTGGTGCGACGCCTCCTGGCAGCCCCTGGCCGTCCGCCTGGGCACCGAGCGGCCCGCGGAGGTTTCCGACGTGGAGGAGGTGGCCGCCCTGCGCCGGGGCCGGGCCGTCCGGGTGCCCGCGGACGCGGTCCCGGATCCCCGGATGCAGAACACCGCCGTCCTGGCGGCGATCTGCCGGGAAGGCCTCGTCCCGGGGCTGGGCCTTGAGCACGCCCGGACCGCCTTGACGGACTTGATGTCCGGCCCCGCCCTGGAGGCGAACCTCCGGCTGCTCGCGTAAAAAATGGAGGGCGACCCGAGCGGCCGCCCTCCCCCCTCCCGAGTCCCGAGTCCTTACTTGTCCAGGTACTTAACCGTCATCGCGGAGAACAGCTCGAGGGCCGTGTCGATCCCGTCCAGGCCCGGCCGGACCTTCCCGTCGGACCCGTCCACGGAGCCGATCCCGATCGGGGTGAGCCGGGCCTCCCGGGGTCCCGAGCCGATCTCGAGCTCCGCCCGGTACACGACCGAGGGTTGGCCGTTCACGCCCGAGTTCTTCTTGGTGTAGGTGCCGTTCCAGTCGTAGGAGCGGTTCGTCTCCAGCATCACCACATACCGTCCCGCGGGCAGGCGGGAGGCGATCCCGTTGCCGTACACGACCGGGGACCCGACGGTGGTCGGGGAGGACACGGCGTCCGCGGCCCCGGACTTCCGGGCGGACCATACGGGCAGGGCCTCGGGCCGGCCGCTCTTGGGCGCCGCCCGGTACTTGCCCGTCACGGCCAGTTCGGTCACGTAGAGGGTGTCCAGGAAGCGGCCGTCGGGAGTCTCGATCCACGCGGCCACCTGGGGCCATACGGTGTACTGGATCCACAGCATACGCATGTCCTTGGCGTAGTGCGGGCCCGGCTCCAGCCGGAGCTCGAGGCGCTGCCCCGAGACGGTCCCGGGCTTGGGGGCGGGCAGAGCGGCGGGCTCGCCCGCGAAGGCCGCCGTGAACAGGCCGGCCAGTACGAAGACGGCGATCCCGCCCGTCTTCCTCATGTTGCTGTCAACCATGATCTCTCCTTCGTGCCGAATCCTCTTGATTGTTGGCACTTCCAACATTATACTGACAAGTGTTGGCAGTGTCAACATGACTCGGCGAAGTTTTCGCGCGGTCGGCGGGGACGGACTCCCTTTGACCGGGCGCCGGCCGAGACGATAGACTGGACGGGGAAGCGGGGACTCGCGGAATGAGCGAAACGGAGACGAGGAAGGACACCTACCACCACGGCCACCTCCGGGAGGAGCTGATCCGGCGGGGTCTGGACGCCCTGGAGCAGGAAGGAGCCGAGGCCCTGAGCCTCCGGGCCCTGTCCGGGTCCGCGGGGGTCTCCAAGACGGCCCCGTACCGGCACTTCAAGGACAAGGAGGAGTTCCTGGGCGCCCTGGCCGACGAGGGGTACAGGCTCTTGCACGAAGCCCTGGCGGCCTCCATAGCTCCGGGCAGGAAGCGGCGGCGCGCCGAAACCCCGGTCGGCGCCATGGGCCGGGCCTACATGGCCTTCGCGGTCTCCCGGCCGGCCCTCTACCGGCTCATGAACTCACCCCTGATGTGCCGCTTGCCCCAGGAATATACCGGCTGGGCCCGGAAGTCCCTTATGCTCCTGGCGGGGACCCTGGAGGCCGCCCGGACCGGCGCGGAGGGAAGCCCCGACGTCCGCCAGGCCGGTCCCCCGGACCTGGACGCCACCGCCGCGGCCTGGGCCTACATCCACGGCCTCGTGCTGATCCGGATCGACGGCCTGTACCCCACGGACTTGCCCGAGCCGGACTGGGACCGGTTGGCGGGGGTGGTGCCGGAGCTCCCGACAGGCTCCTAGGACCGCGGCGCCGGAATCCGTACCGTGAAGGTCGTCGTCCCCCCGGGAACGGACTCGAGGTCGATCCCCCACCCGTGGGCCTCCGCGATGGACTTCACGGACGCGAGCCCGAGGCCGAAGCCCCCGGCGTTGCGGCCGGGATTCCCCCGGTAGAAGGGCTCGAAGACCAGGCCCCGGCGCTCCGCGGGGATGCCCTCCCCCTCGTTCGAGATCCGCACGAGCACCTCGGCCCCCTCCTCCCGGGCGGAGGCGCGAAGGACCGAGTCCGGGGGCGAGTAGGTTTCCGCATTGTCCGCCAGGTTCTCCAGGACCCGGCGCGCCATGTCCCGGTTCAGGGCGGCCCGCAGGCCCGGGGACAGGCGGAAGTCCACCTCCATCCGGCGGCCCCGGGCCGCGGCCTCGTCGGCCAGGAGTCCGAGGGTCTCCTCCAGGAAGGCGGAAAGGTCGCAGTCCTCGAAGGTCTGCCTCCATTCCACGGTGGTCATCCGGGCCAGCTCCACCAGGTGGGAGATCCGGTGCGCCAGGACGCCCGTCTTCTCCCGCAGGACCTTCAGGTAGGACTCCCGTTTCTCCGGGCTGTCCGCGAGCCCGTCCGCGAAGGCGTCCAGATAGCCCTCCAGGACGGCCAGGGGGGTCTTGAGGTCGTGGGACACCGCCAGGATGAAGCGGTCCCGGCGCTGGTACTCCTCCTTGAGCCGGAGGCGCATGGCGTCCATGGACGCCGCCAGGGAGGCCAGAGAATCCCCGGCCGGAAGGGCCGGCTCGAAATCCAGGTCCCCCGCGGCGATCCTCCGCGTCGCCTCCTCCAGCTTCCCCATGGACCGCCCCAGGGACCGGAGGATCCCGAAGGAGACGGCCACGGTGAAGAGGATCACGATGCCCAGGACGGCCACGGGCAGGAGGGGCAGGATGAGGGAGGGGCCGAGCTCGTCCGGGGGGGAGTCCGACCGGAAGACCGCCCGGTACCCCCGGCCGCCCGCGGAGAAGCGGATCGCGAGCTCGTCCGCGCCCGGCCCGCCGGCGGGAACCGCGCGCTCGAAGACGATCCGGCCGGTATCGGACTCCTCCACCCGGATCGAGAGGTTCTCCGAACCCCGGAGGAACCGCTCCAGGTCGCCTTCCTCGAGGGCCTCGGCCAGCCGGGTTTCCATCTGCCGGATGCCCAGCTCCAGGGGCGAGGAGTCCAGGGCGGCGAAGCCCGGATACTGGGTCCGCAGGTACAGGATGAGGAGGGCCGAGCTCAGGACCGGCAGGACGGCGATGCCGGTCATGAGGAGGAGGAGGCGGGCCTTCAGTCCCACGGCCCCACCCTCTTGAGCTCCCCGGGATTGAAGCGGTACCCCTTGCCGTAGACCGTCTCCAGGAATCGGGGGGCCGCCGGGTCCTCCTCCACCTTGCGCCGGAGGCGCTGGATGTAGACCCCCACGATGGAGAGGTCCCCGTAGACCTGGCCCCAGACCTTCTCGTAGATCTCCTTGGGTGTGGAGGGTCGGCCGCCCGCGGAGGCCAGGAAGACCAGGATGTCGACCTCCTTGCCCGAGAGCCCGACCCTCCGGCCGCCCCGAGTCAGGACGCAGGCTTCCGGATCGAGCTCGAAGTCCCCGAAGCGCAGGAGCCTCCGCGCCGTCGACCCTTCCCGGAGCCGGCGGAGGAGGGCCTGGACCCGGGCGGCCAGGACCCGGGGGGCGACGGGCTTGACGATGAACTCGTCCGCCCCCAGGCCCAGGCCCAGGACCACGTCCTCGTCCGCCTCCCGGGCGGACACGACCACGACGGGCACCCGGTCGTCGCGGCGCAGGCGGCGGAGGAACTCGAAGCCGTCCATGCCCGGCAGGTTGATGTCCAGGATCACGAGGTCGAAGCGCTCCGAGGCGAGCCGGACGAGGGCGTCCTCGGCGGATGGAGCCAGGGCGCAGGTCATGCCCTCCCGCTCCAGGTACATCCCCGCGAGGCGGGCCAGGTCGGGCTCGTCCTCGATCACCAGTATCCGGGCGTCCACGGCTCGGTGTCCTCCTAGAACGAGAGTCCCGTCGTCTCGACGGAAAGACCCAGCGTGCGCCGGGGACCGGGGAACCCGTACTCGCTCCCCGCCCTTCCGTAGCGCTCCCCGTAGGATAGCGCAATCCGCAGGTTCTTGAAACCCGAGTACGAGGCGGACGCGACGACCTTGCCCGACCGGTCGTCCAGGCTGCCCAGCCAGAGCAGGGAGAGCCCCGCGTCGCTCCGGGCTATGTCCGAGAGCGCGAGGCTCGCGGCCCCGTAGTTCCTTCCCCGGAGGTAGAGGTCCTCCGGGCCGATCTGCCCCGCGGCGGCCAGGGCGGCCACCCCCGCCGCGTAGGTCGTGAAGAGGTCCGGATCGGCGTAGCCCGCCCCGTTCCGGAGGTACTGGGCCGAGGCCGCGAGGTTCCAGGCCTCCGTCTCGTCGCTCCAGGTCCAGGAGAAGCCCAGGGTGCCCTGGAAGGCCGGTTCGGCCTCCCGGCTCTCCGCGGAGACCCCCAGGGGCGCCCCCCCGTCCTCGACCACGTAGGTCCGTCTTCCTCCGCCCCGGACGACCGCCTCGGCGTAGAGGTCCAGACCGAGGGCGGGCCCGGTGGCTGTGGCCGCGACGGCCCAGGGCCGGTCCGGCCGCCAGACCCCGGCCAGGGACAGCTCTGTCCCCCCGACAAGCCCCTCGGCCTTGGCCGCGATCCCGACGGTGCCGTCCTCCTCCATGCCCTGGAGCAGGGCGTAGGCGTAGAGGTTCGAGGTGCCCCGGACGGCGTGGAGCCGGGCCGCCACGGGGCCGGCCAGCTCCTCGTCCGGGTGTTCCGGGTCGATCCGCTCCAGGTTGATCACGTTCGCCGGGCTCCAGAACCGCCCGACCCCCCAGTTGACCGTCTGCTTGCCCGCCCGGAGCCGGAGCCCGGGTTGGAGGGCGAGGTCCGCGAAGAGTTCCCGCAGGGCCCAGTCCCCGGCGTCCTCGAAGGGGTAGGCCGCCCGGGCCTTGGCGAGGACGCGGACCTCCTCGCTCGGCCGGGCGTCCAGGAAGAAAGTGCCCGAGAGGTCGAGCTCCGCGCCGGGAGCCCCGGCCCACTCGCCCCGGGCCAGGGCCTCGGCGTCCGCCGTGCCCGCGGCCTCGAGGCGGAAGGTCCCGCCCCATCGGACCTTCTGGAACTCCGGAAGGCCGGCTCCTCCGGAATCCGCGTCCCCGGCCTCGGGCGCCTCGGTCACCAGGTCGTCCCCGGCCCCGAAGAACTCCTCGTCCGCCGGGGACGGAGCTGCCGGGATTTCCTGTTCCGGGGACGGAGCCGCCTGGGCGGAGGCGGTCCGGACCGCCAGGGCCAGGAGCAGGGCGGCCAGGGCCCGCCCGAATCGCGTCGTGTCCATGCTCCGCCCCCTACCGGTTCACCCGCTCGACGTAGGCCTTGGTGAAGACCTCGTCCGGAACGGGGCGCAGACTGATCTCCTCCATGAGGACGGAGGTCTTCTTCCCGGCCACCAGGGCGTCCACGTAGGTGAACCGGTCGCAGATCAGGGACGACCCCACCCGGGCGTAGCTCGTATAGTAGGCGGTGCGCAGGAGGCGCCCGGACAGGGAATAGTCCTCGCTCTTCAGTAGGAGGCCGTCCTTCTTGGTGATCCAGACCTTCCGGGAGGCGTAGGCCGTCTCGTCGTGCCGGGCCTTGAGGTCCAGGATCCAGGTCTCGTGGGCGCCGAGCCTGCCCTCCCCGTGCGCAGCGACCGCGTAGTCCTCGGCCAGGGAGGAAAGGCCGAAGTCCGAGTTCTTCGCGTCCGTGCCCTGGAAGTTCTCCTTGACGGAGCTGTGGGTGAACTTCCGGCTCTCGGGGTCGTAGAACCACAGGGAGTCGTCGACCCGCAGGTAACCCTGGCCCAGCTCGCTCTCGGGCTTGAGCACCAGTAAAAGGAGGGTGTCGGCCCGGTCCCTCCGGAAGACCCGGACGCTCCGGGTCTCGGTCCCCTTCGAGGGATCCTCGGAGACCAGGGTGAGGCGGGCGGAGAAATCGGATGCCCGGAAGTTCGTCCGGCCGTCGACGGCCGCGAGGAGGGCCTTGAAGTCCGGGGTTCCGGAGGCCTGGGCGGCCAGGGGCGCCGCCCGCAGGAAGGATGCCAGGACCAGCGCGGCCGCGGCGAATGTTCGTAGTCTCATGAAGCGCTCCTTTGACACAGGTCGAATCGAAGCCCGATACCCCCGGGCCGGGGGATCGGCGGGAAACCGCCGGCTCCGCTAGTACGCGGCCCGAAGCGCCGCGGCCGGCGGAAGCCGGGCCGCCGCGCGGGCGGGGAACGAGACGGCCGCGAGGCTGGCCGCGCACAGGAGGACGAGGTTCCGGACCGTCTCGATCGGATCCACGGAGAACGGGAGGCGTCCGGAGTCCAGGAAGAACGAGAGCACCGTGCCGCCCGGAAGGACCGCGGCCCGGGAGAGGGCCATGACGGCCAGGGCCGCGGCCAGCCCCGCCAGTGCACCGTACAGGGAGACGAAGAGGGCCTCCCAGAGAAAGATGTCCCGCACGCCTCCCTTCTGGAGCCCCAGGGCGCGGAGGGTCCCGATCTCGGCCGTCCGCTCCACCATGACCATGCGGTAGGAATTGAGGATCCCCACCATGGTGATGGACAGGAGGATCAGGAAGACCCAGAAGGACAGGGCGTCCGCAATGGACAGGATCGAGGTGAACTGGGCCATGAGGTCGTTCAGGGTCGTGAGGCCGTACCGCGTGCCCTCCCAGCCCTCCCCGTCCCCGACGCTCCGGGGACCCGAGCCGCCCAGGAGCCGTTCCGCCATCCGCTTCATGGGATCCTCGTCCTCCCGCGGCTCCACCGGGACCTTCCCCGCCAGGTCCGCCAGGATGCGTCCGGCCGCCGCGTCGATGGCCCGGTCGTCCCGGAGCCAGACGTTCAGGGTCTGGAACTCCTCGGGTCCGAGTCCCAGGAGGGAGTTGACGGTCCCCAGGCCGGCGTACCCGGCGCTGACCCCGAAGGAGGACTGCCCCTCGTAGGTCGCGATCAGGACGAGCTCGGTGACGTTCCGCTGGCCGTGGACGGTGGACGCCCGGAAGAGCACGGCCTCCCCCGTCCGGACGCCCAGGCGTTCCGCGGCGTCTTCCGGCAGGACCAGGGCCCCCGGCTCGGACAATCCGTCCAGGGATCCCGAGACGATCCGCAGGCCCCCGGCGAAATCGGGCTCCCGCCCGAAGTCCACCCCGGTCAAGGTCTGCCGCAGCTCCCGGGTACCGAAGATCAGGGTGCCCGACGTCCCGGATCTCCGGTGGATCGACGCTATGTCCCGGGCATGGGCCGCCAGGACCGACTCCAGGGGACCCGGATCCGCCATCACGGCGATCTCCGATCCCCGGTCCGACACCACGGAGCCGGAGAAGTACAGGTGACCCCCGAACGCCGCGGAGAAGTTCTTCCGGGCCGACGCGGCGATGCCGCCCAGCAGGCTCCCGGACAGGGTGATGATGAAGAAGCCGAGCCCGACGGCCCCGGCCAACAGGACGGTCCGCTTCTTCTGCCGCCCCACGTTGCGGAAGGCTATGCGCATGGATTGGTTCACGATCGTTCTCCTCTAGGCTTTCTGCAGGGCCCGGACGGGGGTGATCCGGAGGGCGACGGACACGGGGTAGAGGCAGGACAGCACCCCCACCATCGCCATGGCCGCCAGGGCGCCGGCCACCGCGGCCGCCGATACGGCGGGCCGGAAGACCTCCCCGCCGAACAGGGTCGCCAGGATCTCGTTGGAGCTGGAGATGCCCGCCCGGCCCAGGATCCCCACCGCGACGCAGCCCGCCAGGACGCCCAGGGCCCCGAAGGCCAGGGAGACCATGAGGGTCTCCGTCAGGATCATCCGGCGGACGAAGGCGCGCCCGGCCCCGATGGCCCGCATCGTCCCGATCTCGGGGATGCGTTCGGTGATCGATATGACCAGGGTATTCATTATGATGATGGCGGCCACGGCCACGACGATGAGGACGATTCCGTTGAAGGCCAGCCGGAGGTACCGGGAGAGGTCCGCCTGGACCCCCGCCCCCCAGCTCCAGTCGGAGACGACGAGCCCGGAGGTCCCGGCCCCGATCGCCGCGCCGAGCTCCTCCGCGGCGCGTCCCGCGTCCCGGCCGTCCGCGAGCCGGATGAGCAGGAAGTTCCAGGCGTCCGAGTCCACGGCCGAGTACCGGGCCCGGGCGCTCGTGTCCCCGAGGATGGAATCGAAGTCCGCCGGACCGGCCGAGGTCTCGGCCGCGGCGATGGAGAACCCCGAGAAGAGTGCATCCTCGTCCGTGACGGCCGGGGCGGCCACCGCGGCATCGGCCCCCGTCTCCGAGGACTCCGAAGACGCCGCTTCCCTCCGCGCCAGGGTCAGGCCCGCCAGGGAGCGCACGGTCCCGGGATCCGTGAGGGAGATCCGGTCCAAGAGGTTATTCCCCCGGCGGAACCGGAACACCCCGGCCAGGGTTACTTCCCGGATCTTCGTGCCGCCCTCCCCCATGCCGGTAACCAGGAGGCGGTCCCCGACGCGGACCGGGACCTCGGCCTCCGCCTCCGCCTCGCGGCGGGTGGCCTCGGAGACCAGGATCCAGGCCCCCGGCTCCGCGGGCCAGTCCCCCTCGACCAGCTCGAGGCTCTCCGGGAACATCGCCCGGTACTCCGCGAAGTCCACCCCCCAGAGCATGGAGAAGCCCGCGGCCGTCTCTCCCGCCGAGAGGGTGGCCATGGAGTTCACCAGGGGAAGGACTGCCGCGACGCCGTCCAGGGCTTCCGCCCTCTCCCGGACCTCCGGGAACCCCGGCAGTTCCGGGGCGGGGGACCGGGCGGGGCTCACGGTCAGGGAGTAGGCCTCGTCCGATTCGGCCCGGACGATCAGGTCTCCGGTGAAGCTCTCCACGAAGGTTCGGCGCTGGCCGGCCCGCAGGCTGTCCAGGAAGGAGTTGCCCGCCGTCAGGGTGAAGGCCCCCAGGGTCACCAGGACCCCCACGATCAGGGTCTTGGCCCGGTGCTCCCTCATGTTCCGGAACGCCAGCCGCAGCAGGATCATGCCGCGCCTCCCCGCCGGAATTCCTCGGCGATGCGGCCGTCCTTCAGCCGGACGACGTGGTCCGCGAGGTCCACGATCCGGGCGTCGTGGGTGCTGAAGACGAAGGTGGTGCCGAACTCCCGGTTCATGGCCTGCATCAGGGCCAGGATCGATTCCCCGGTGGCGGAATCCAGGTTGGCGGTCGGCTCGTCCGCCAGGACCACCTCCGGCCGGGTGACCAGGGCCCGGGCGATCGCCACCCGCTGGCGCTGGCCTCCGGAAAGCTCGTTGGCCTTGTGGCGAGTCCACGTCTCCAGGCCCACCTCCCGGATGAGGCGGCCCACCCGCTCCCGCCGCTCGGCGGGCTTGGGCACCTCGCGCCCCAGGAGGAGGGGGAACTCGACGTTCTCGTATACGTCCAGGACGGGGATCAGGTTGAAGGACTGGAAGATGAAGCCCAGGACCCGGTGCCGGAGCCGGGTGAGCTCCCGGTCGGACAGCTTAGCCGTGTCGACCCCGCCCAGGCGGACCGAGCCCCCGCTGGGCCGGTCGATGCAGCCTATGAGGTTGAGGATGGTCGACTTGCCCGAGCCCGAAGGCCCGGCGATGGATACGAAGTCCCCCTTCTGGATCTCGAGGCTCACGCCCCGGACCGCGTGGACCTCGGTCTTGCCCAGGGGATAGGTCTTGTGCACGTCGGACAGCTGCAGGATTGCCATTGCGTTCTCCTCGCGGCGCGGGGTGTACGTACCGATTCGATGTCGTCGGCCGGCCCTCGCGTCACGGGAGAACGATACGGATTTGTCCGGAGCGTTCCCATAAACGGGGGATGAAACGGGGATAACATTTTGATAGAAGCTCCCCTCCACCTGCCGCGGTTCGAGCCGCCGGTGGCGGGTGCGGTTTCGGACGGCGGAACGCGCAAATCTCCGCTTGACGCGGGGCCCGGCGGCGTCCAGACTCGTATCCTCTGTCCCTCGGCCGGGACCATCGGAGGCATCCATGTCCGCAAGCCTGCGCAGCCGTTTCTGGAAGGCCGCGATCCGGGCGGCGTTCCGGGACAAGGGGCTGTCCATTCCGGAACTGCGAGCCCGTTCCGAGAGGAACGGCCGCTTCCACCCGCCCTTCCCGACGGACACGGGCATCGAGGAGATTGTCCTGGAAGGTCTCCGCTGTGCGGCCATCCGGCCGCCCCGGGAGCGCCCCGAAAAGGTAGTGCTCTACCTGCACGGCGGGGGGTACGTGACCGGCTCGATCGAGTCGTACTGGATGCTCTGCGTGCCCCTGGCCCGGGCGCTCGGCCTGAGGGTCGTCCTGCCGGAGTACCGCCTGGCCCCGGAGCATCCCTACCCGGCGGCTCTCGAGGACGCGTTGAAGGCTTTCCGGGGGCTCCTGGCGGAGGGCCATGCCGCTTCCGACATCGTCCTGGCGGGGGATTCCGCCGGCGGGGGCCTCTGCCTGGCCGCGGCTCTGTCCCTCCGTGATTCGGGGAGCCCTGCGCCCGCCGCGGTGATCTGCCTGTCCCCCTGGGCGGACCTATCGAACTCCGGGGCGTCCCATGCCGCCAACGCGAAGTCGGAAGCCCTCCTGGACACCGGGACGCTTGATCGGTGGGCGGCCTTGTACTCAGGCGGCGCCCGTCTCGACGATCCCTACATCTCCCCCGTACACGGAGACTTCCGGGGCCTTCCGCCCCTCCTGATCCAGGTCGACCGGGGGGAGATCCTCCTGGACGACAGCCGGACCGTGGCCGAGAAGGCCGAGGCCGCCGGCGTGGACCTGAGCTTGAGCGTCTGGGACGGGCTCTGGCATGTCTGGCCCGCCCTGGGGGACCTGGTCCCCGAGAGCGGGGCCGCCTTCGAGGAGATGCGGGAGTTCCTGAAGGCGCGTTCCTTCCTGTAGGAGCGCCCCGCGGCCGCGAAGGTCCCGCCGGCAGGATGCCAAGCGGCCTCGAGGTTGTCGGCCTCTCTAGCAGGGTGTTGAAAAAGGCTAAGGAGCCTTTTTCAACACTACCTTAATGTCGCAATTGCGCAGAGAACCGTAAGGTTCTCGAGCAATTGCATAGCAGGTTGTTGAAATGCTTCGAGTATTTCAACAACCTGCTAGATCGCCTTGACCGGGGGCATGTCCCGGGGGTTCGGGGCCTTCACGACGAAGAACTCCAGGGTCTCGGTCCCCTCGTTCTGGATGGCCATCTTCGTGTTGAAGGGAACGGCCACGATGGTGCCCGCGGGATGCGGGGTTGCGGGACCGTCCTCCAGGGAGAGGCTCAAAGTCCCCCGCACCACCACCTGGTGGACGAAGGAGTTGGAGACATGGGTGGGGACGGCCTTGCCGGGCTCCACGACGATGTGGTTGATATTGACCCGCTCGTCGTCCACGATCTTCTCCATGGTCTGGGAATCGGTGCGGGCGAATGGAAAAGCACTCTCGATCATGGTCGCATCTCCTTTCCGTTTGAAGTCGCAGGTGATTCCGGTTCCGACCGGGACGCGACGGAATCCACATACCGTTCCACGAGGAAGGCCGCGGGTACGGCCAGGGCGACGGTCAGGGCCAGTCGGATCAGCATGAACCGGGGACCCAGGAAGCGGAGCTCGAGAAGCTCCTGTGGAAGCTTGATACAAGCCCAGGCCGTCAGGAACAGGAAGATATTCGCGGATCGGGCCCCTTTTTCCCGGAGGGCTGCGGCAAGGGGGAACGCCGCGTACAGGGGACCGGTGGGTAGGGAGCCCAGACCGATGGAGAGAAGCGCCCCCTTCCAGCCGGAGGATTTCCCCAGGATCCTCATCACCAGGTCCTTGGACACGAAGGCTCCGAAGAGCCCCATGAGGACGCAGACTGCGGGAAGGATGAACACGACCTCCCGGAGGAATCCGCCGCTTCCCTCGAGGATCGCGGCACGTTTATCCGGGAATGCAAGGGAGAATCCTCCGATCAGAACCAGAGCAGCGAAGGCGAGGAGAAGCCCTTTACTCCGCTTAGGAGCCTCAACGCCCGTACCCGGGCTTTTCGATTCCCCGTTCATACAAGGACTCCCATCAGGACGGCGATGGACAGGGCCAGGGCCGCGCTGACCAGATTCCGGGCCAGGGTGAAACGCCTTCCCAGGATCTTGATCTCCATCGGAATGGTGAATACCCCGATCATGGTCAGGGAGGTTATGAATGCAGCTACGGGCCCCGGGGATCCCCCGTTTTGGAGGACCTTGCCGGCCAGGGGGAAGCCCAGCAGGGCAGGCATATGAACCAAGGCTCCCAGCCCGAGGGCTGCGAGGACACCCGTGAATCCTGCACCTTCGCCAAGAACCAGTCCTACGGTCTCGGCGGGGATGAAAGCCAGGACGATGCCCACCACCGCCACCACCAGCAGGGTTACGGGAGCGATCCCCATCATCACCTGCAGCCCTTTCCTCAGACCCGCCCGGGCTTTTTCCCGGTCGCCGACCAAGGCCCATATCAGGGCTGCGACAGCCAAACCGTTGATAATGATCGCCGTCGAGTTCAATATTCCTCCCTCTTGCCCATCTTTTCCAAGTATTCCAGGAGTCTTTGAGATTCCTCCCTAGACAGCACTTCCATCAGGCTGCGTGCTATTCTGCGCCTGTGAAGGCGTACGGCTTCGGCAAGCTTGGATCCCGAGGGAGAAGCTCCCACTAAAAGAGCACGCGCATCCACCGGGTCCGGTTTCTTGTTTGCAAGTCCTGCCTGGACAAGCCTGTCGGCCAGTACGCTGGCGCTGGATTCCTTGATGCCCAGGGATTCCGCGAGCTCGCGCACGCGCAGGTGCCTTTCTCCTCCATCCGTAATCGCCAGGAGGGCCTTGGCCAGGGCGGGGGTGAGCCCCGAGCTCTCCGCCGGGGATCCTTCGAAGATCCGGGCTCGCAGTACGCAGAGAGCTTCTACGAAGCGATCTTCGACGGGTTCTTCAACAACCATATGTTTAGATAGTCTATCTATATATTATTTGTCAAGGTGTCTTTCCGGCAGCCGTTTCACCGGATCCCGGAGCCAAGCCGGGCTTCACACCGACGGCTCCCGATCCACCCGGTCGATCGCCGATGTCCGCTTCGCCGCGGGGAGTCCGGCTTTCGCCGGTCTCCCCGGACAAGCTTCGAACCGCCAGGGGCACGCCTCCGTCAGGATACGACCCGGGGCCGGGCAGTCGCCTCCTCCGTCTACTTCACCTTGGCCGCGAAGGCCTTGCCGTAGTCCCGGGCGGCCTTCAAGGCGTCCGTGTCGGGATTCCACAGGGCCCGGATCCCCTCGTCGACCACTTCGAAGCCGGATTCCCGGAGGGCATCGCCGATGATCTTCACGGACTCCCCGGACCAGCCGTAGCACCCGAAGGCCGCCGCCTTCTTGCCCTTGAACCGCAGGCCCTTGATCTCCTCGAGAGTTCCCGCCACGGCGGTCAGGATGCCCTTCCCGATGGTGGGAGAGCCGACGAGGATCGCCTTGGAGCGGAAGACGTCTGTGAGGGCGTCGTTCTTGTCGAACTTGGACAGGCAGTGGGAAACCACGGTCGTGGAGGGCGAGGCCTCCTGGATGGCCCGGGCCATCTCGTCCGCCAAGGCCCGGGTTCCCTCCCACATGGTGTCGTAGAGGATGGTGATCCGGTCCTCCTTATAGTCCTGGCACCACTCCATGTACTTGAGCACGATCTGGGTGGGATCCTTCCGCCAGATCACCCCGTGGCTGGTGGCTATCATGTTCACCGGCAGCTTGAGGGACAGAACCTGCTCGATCTTGGCCTTCACCAGGGCCGAGAAGGGGGTCAGGATGTTCGCGTAGTACTTGACGCATTCGTCGTAGAGCTCGTCCTGGTCCACCAGGTCGTTGTAGAGGCGCTCGGTGGCCAGGTGCTGGCCGAAGGCGTCGTTGGAGAAGAGGATGGCGTCCCCGGTCATGTAGGAGAACATGCTGTCCGGCCAGTGGAGCATGGGGGCTTCCACGAAGACGAGCTTCTTGCCGTTCCCCAGGTCGAACTCGTCCCCGGTCTTGACCGGGTGGAAGTCCCAGTCCTGGTGGTAGTGGCCCTTCAGGGACTTGATGCCGTTGGCGGTGCAGTACACGGGCAGGTCCGGACGGCGGCGCAGGAGCTCCGGCAGGGCCCCGGAGTGGTCGATCTCCGCGTGCTGGGCGATCACCGCGTCCAGCTTGCCCAGAAGTCCCTCGGCCTCCAGGTTGTCCACGAACTCCTTGGCGAAGGGCTTCCAGACCGTGTCGACGAGGACGGTCTTCCCCTCCTCGATCACGTAGCTGTTGTACGTCGAGCCCTTGTGGGTGGAGTACTCGTCCCCGTGGAACTTCGTGAGCTCCCAGTCCACCTTGCCTACCCAGGACACCGTCGCGGTCATCTGCTTCTTCATCTATGGCTCCTTCTGGCCGCCGTCCTCTTTGTCTGCCCGAGCGGCGGCATCGTGTTCCTGGTAAAATGGTACTATCGTGCCTTAATTCTGTCAATAGGGTATTGCGGTACTTTTATACTTTTTATATCAGGAAAGATTCCCATAATCCAAGGGGGCCATCGGGCGCCCCTGGGTCGCTGAGGCTCGAAGAGCTTCCGTGCCGCGATTCGGTCAGCAAAGCCGACCGAAGGCTCCTGAAGATCGACGAAGCACCATCCGCGCCCAGGGATGGGCGCTTGATTGTGGGACAGAATCGCTGCGCGATTCTGAACCGTCAGGGATGACGCGGATTCGTTGCCGCGCCGGCGGAAGCCGGCGTTGATTAAATTCGCGGAAGCTCGAAGAGCTTCCGTGCCGCCCTTTGGTCGGCTTTGCCGACCAAAGGCTCCTGAAGATCGACGAAGCCGTAGGCCTCGTTGCCGCGAGGGGGACGGCTTTGCCGTCCCCCTCGCGCGCTACCAGTCCAACAGCCGCCTCTGCCCCGTGAGGCCCCGGACCTCCGTGGCGTCCCAGCTCATCTCCAGGGTGCCCAGGTACGTCCCGGCGTCGTCGTAGATGGGCTTGTAGGAGATCACGATGAAACGGCCGCCCATCTCGATCCAGAAATCCGCCTTGTCCTTCTCCTTGCGCTTGAAGGATTCCAGAATTTTCTCCACCACCGCGACGCTCTTGTGGGGGTGGCAATTCTGGACCGAACGGCCGATGATCCCCGGGCTCCGGGGGAAGACCCGATGGGGTGAATCCGAGTAGTACATCACCTTGTCGTCCGCGTCCACGAAGGAGACGTCGACGGGCAAGCTCTTAAGGATCCGGTCCAATACGTCAAGAGGCAGGGATCCCGTGGAGAGGGCGATGGCGCCGCCGCCCGGCTTTTCGGGCTCGGAGGTTTCCGAGCCGGCCTTCGCGGCCGCTGCTTCCGCGGCGGTTCTCAGGGCCGCGTCGAAATTCGAGTACGCGCCGCCCCCGGCCGCCTGCACCGCCAGGGCGGGATCCCACCGGGCGCCGGGCTTGACCCAGGCGAAGCCGATGGCGTCCTCCCCCCGGCGGACCTCGGCCCAGT
>Ga0116154_10000977_pt1 | contig 26808 bp, 20 predicted proteins | sample AD_UKC030_MetaG_FD_89898 | JGI IMG/M metagenome (GOLD analysis project Ga0116154, IMG submission 89898) | Active sludge microbial communities of municipal wastewater-treating anaerobic digesters from USA - AD_UKC030_MetaG | ecosystem: Engineered > Bioreactor > Anaerobic > Digestate | place: USA...
GTTCCAAAGCTGGTCGAACTTCCTTTGGAACACGGCGGCGGCCTGATGCAGGACGATGAGATTCTCGTCGTTGACGGAGGCTCCGCCCACCGTCCAGTTGTAGCTCCCGGTCAACACCGTCCGGCCGTCGATGACGGCGAATTTGTTGTGCATGCTCCCCTTCGAAAAACTCCGCCGCAGCGGCACCCCGGCCCGCTCCAGAAATTCGTCCGACGCGACCTTGAAATCCGCCTGCTCCCCGTCCATGATGACCCGGACCTTCACGCCCTTCAGGTGGGCCTGCGCCAGGGCGTCGGCGATGCCGGGATGGCTGATGAGGAAGACCGCCGCGTCGATGGAGCGGCGCGCCTGGGAAAGCCAGCCGATGATGACGTTGTCGCAATCGTCTTCCGGTGAGAAATAGACGCTGGTGACGGTGGAGGCCCCGAACTCCGCCACGTCCACGCTCACGGGCGTCCCGGCGGTGTTCTCGTCGGGATTGATGGAAATCTCGTAGGGATCCAGGGACGGGGCCTCGCCCAGCTCCACTTCCTCCCCGAACGCGGCGGCGGACACGGCCAAGAGAACCGCGCACAGCGCTCCGAAACGTGTGCTCTCCCTCATGCCGATATCACCATCGAAGCAGGGTGTCGTGAATCCAGTCCCGCCAGAACCCCGCCTCCGGCGGCATCGCCAGCCGGATGAGGATCGTCAGCCCCGCGATCCCCAGCGCCACCAGCACCGCCAGATAGGCGGCGTGGACGGGATTGATGGCCACGATCATCATGGCGATCGGCCAGACGAAAACAACGGCGATGAGGAAAAGCGAGAGGATGCCGCGCACCACACGGGCCACGGCGATGAAATGGAACTTCCCATACTTCACCTTGTAAAAAGCGGAACACAGCCCCGCCGCCAGCAACGCCGCCGCGCCGAACACGCAAGCGCTCCCCAGCGGCGAAAGTCCCCAACGCTGTCCGTCGTATTGATAGAACCGTTCGTGGAAGAACTTCTGCAGGACCCACAACACCGCCGGCATGAGCGCAATCCAGAGAAAAAGCACTTTGCGCGTGGGCGCGTCGGGCAGTTTGCGGCGTTCCGGTCCGGACGGCGCCGGGGGATTCATTGTTTTATCGTCCATGGTCTCTCCGTTTCGTCACATGAGGAGTATCCCGTGAGGGCCAGCAGCTTCTCGACTCCCTCCGGCCCCCACCACCGAACACGTGCCCCATCCGACAAACCGGGACGTTGCCCAGCGGCAACGCGGGGCCTGAGTTACAGGTCCCGCCGTCGCGGCGGAGGTGTTGCGGGGCCGTCCCTCTTCCGTCTGAGGTTGGGACGGTCGCTCGAAGAACAACCGCGTTGTTCGAGCAGGGCGCAGCGAAGTCGAGCCCGGTGGGGGGCTGAAATCAATTTACTTGTTTTCCCGAGATGCCCCCCGTCACATCATAGGAATTCCGCGGTTTTCGGTTCAAGTCTCCTCTCGAAACCCCGTGCGGACCGCCCCTCGGCGGCCAACTCCTCGTAAAGCCGGATGTAGGCGCGCGACACCGCCCGCTCATCCTGCGCAAGCGCCCGGCGGCGGGCGTTCCGGGCCAAGCGCTCCCTCAGTCCCGGTTCCACCAACATCCGCCGCATCGCCTTCTGCAAGAGGTCGGGGTCCCCCTTCGGCACAAAAAGGCAGTCCCGCCCGTGCCGTAAAATCTCCTCGATCCCTCCGGTCCGCGTCAAAACCAGCGGGCATCCCGCCGCGCACGCCTCGAGGGCCGCGAAACTGACCCCTTCGTTCAGCGAAGGCTGGACACAGCACAGGCTCCGGTGATAGAGACGGCGCAACGTCTCCGGCGTGACCTCGCCCAAAAAAGTCACGTGGCTCCGCACTCCCAGCTTCTCCGCCAACCTTTTCAGCCGACGGTAATAATCCGGCTGAAGATCGACCTTCCCCGCGACGAAGAGGCGCGCGTCCGGAAATTCTTTTTGGATCCCGCAAAACGCCCACAGCAGCTGATGGAGACCCTTGTCCGCGTTGATCCGAGCGACCGCCAGAAAAAGCCGGCGGTCCCTTTTCCCGGAAAACCCGCCCCGGCGCCAATAGGACGCGTCCGTGCCGTTGGGGATGACCCGGAAGCGGGACGGCGGTCCGGCGGGGTGATCGGCGAGCAAATGCTTTTTCATCGCCCGAGAAAGGACGACGATCCTGTCCAGTCCCCGGAAGGCCGCTGATTTCCGATAGGCCGCCGTCATCTCGGAAACGATGTGGTGGGTCCAGACCGTCCTTGCCTGGGGCCGGGCCGCCCGGGTCAACGCCCGCCAGGCGGAAAAACCGAGCTCCCTCAAAAATGCCCAATGCACGATGGAAACGTTCTCCCGCCGAAGGTGATCGGCGAAGACCCGGGCGTAACGGCGCGGGCTCGGACGGCGGCGGGAGGAAAAAAAACTGTGCCAGGAAAGGCGCGGGCGCCAGGAGCGCAGCGTCTTCGCCGTCGGTCGGAAGGTGGTCCACACGGTCAGTTTTATGTGGGAAGGCCGCTCGGCCGCGGCCAACATGTCCAGGTAGCGATGGCAGGTCGGGTCGTCCAGCGTATAGGAGAAAACCGCCACACGGATCGGGTCCGGGCCCGAAAGGTCGCCCATTATTCGGCCCGTCTCCCCTCATGGAAAATGCCGCGCATCTTTTCCAGGAGCATCACTTTCCTTTTAACGGCCGGGGGACAGGCGGCGAACGGCAGCGACAGCGCGAGGAAGCGGCCGCCTTCCTCCAGCATGATCCCGTCCCGCACGAAGCGGCGCAACGCCCGCCGAATCTCTACTTGAGGAAACCTCCCCTTCGGGCGTCGACGTTTCAATGTCCGCTCCACCTCCCGGGTCGTCCGGCCGGCGGCGCACGCCTCGTATATCTCGGCGGACGACGTCCCCTCATAGCGGCGTATCCGGAAAGGGCGCACCCCCTGGGAAAGGGAGCGCGGCCGATGGTCGTAAACGATCAACGAATCCCAGGCATGCCGGTGGAACAAAAAGCTGTGGCGGGAGAGGGCGTTCCACCGCTCCAGGCGTCTCCGGAACGACGCGATCGCCGCCCAGGGGGGGACGCAGTCCTTCCGGAATTGGCCTTCAAAATAATACGCCAGGTCTTTGAGACGGACCCGGCTTTGGGGATAGGCCCACCCGTAAAGCGCGGCGGGGCGGAGGTTCTTCAATCCGAAACGCCCCGGGTGCCGGTGCAAGGGGCTGAACCTTTCGATGCGCACCGGCGTCACCATCGTGGGCGGCGGGAGATGCTGTATCTTCGGCAACAGCCGGGCCATGCGCCGATACGCGGACGCTTTTTCGCCGGGCAGGCCGTAAAGGAAATTCCAGCGCGGAAAGATGTCCGCCTCCCGGCAGTGTTTCAACGTCTGCACGTTCCGAAGGGCCGTCGTCCCCTTGTTCATCCGCTTCAGGATGGCGGTATCGAGAGTTTCCAGGCCGGGCTGCACGTCGGTGACGCCCGCCCGGGCGAGAAGGTCCAGATGTTTTTTCGTTATGGTGGGCCGCACCTCGTAGAGCATGCCCACATCGAGCCTTCTCTTCTTCAGTTCGCGGGAGAGGAGCGGCAAAAACGTCGTCGCGTGGGCGGGATCCCAGACGCGGTCCGCGGCGTGAAAATCGCTGACGCGGTATCTCCTCATCGCGTCGAAAATCTCCCGCAGGATCTTCCGGGGCGGCTTCCGGCGGAACGTCATCGACAGCCCGTTCAGCCCGCAGAACGCGCAGGGACCGCGCTCCCCCCACCAACAACCGCGGGCGCTCTCGAAAACGACGACCGGCCGCAGGGATTTCCGCAGCCCCCCTCTTTCCAAGGCGCCGAAGTAATCCGAGAAATCCGGCGGGACGCTCTCCCCCAGGTCGACCGGCGGCGGCAAGGAATGGTTCCCGTGGAGACCCCGGGCGTCCCGATAAGAAACGCCGGGGATCGCGTCGGGGGAACGTCCCGCTTTCAACGCCGACAACAGGGCGGGAAACGTATCCTCCGCCTCCCCGCCGACCACAAAATCGACCCAGGGAAACGCCCGCAGCGTTTCCCGTCCCATGATCCCCTCCACGTTGGATCCGCCGAAAACGATTTTGGTATCGGGATGCCGTTCCTTTATGTCCCGCGCCAACCCCAGTGACGCGACGTGGCTGTTGAAAATGCTCGAGAAACCGACCACGTCGTAGTCGCCCCAAGACGCGGCCGACAGGCAGGCTTCCCGGAACCGCGGGGCCTGCCGTTCCGCCAACCTCTCGACGGCCGCCATGTCCCCGCGCAGGCCCGCCCGTATCTCCTCGCCGAACATCCCCGCCTTCGTCAGGACCGCCCCCAGCGGCCGGGGATATCGGATTTCCCGCGTCCCGGCTTTCCCGAAAAGGGCATGAGAAAAAAGGATCTCCGGCGCTATCTTCAGACCGAGGAGGCGCGCGTATCTCTCCAGGCCGACGATCCGGGCGAACTCCACATTGAAATAAAGGACGCGACATTCCACCCCCGCCCGGCGCAGACGGCTTTTCAGGATGGAGGCCCCGAGATTGGGCGTCTCCACGGGCTGGAACGGCATGACGACGAGCGCCACCCGCACGGCACGAGAACGCGGCGGCCTCACAGCCCCCTCCGCAGCAAGTGTTCGGTCAGGGACAGATTGATGTTCCCGGCCGCCCGACACCGCTCGCACGGGATGTTCCATCCGGCCGCGGAGGGACGATGCCGGGCCAGAAAACGGCGGGCGCGACGGTATCGCGCGTTGTTCCATATCGCCCCCCAGCGCGATTCCATGATGTTGCCCATGTCCTCTTCGGGCCGGACGGAGACGCAACAGGTTTGCACGTTGCCGCGCGGATCCAGGGTGGCCGAGATCCACGGCCAATTGCATTGCGGTTTCCTCACGCTCAAGTCGACGCTCTTCTGCAAGGCGGGGGCGGCGGGAGACGGCGCGGTCGCCGGCGGGGCATAGAGGCTGTGTTCCGGGTTTTGCGGGACCCACGTGTGCATCTGGGTCGGATCGGCGGCGTCCTTCACAATGGCCCCGTTAAAATCGATCTCATCGAACCCCATCTCGGCCGCCGCCTTTTTCGCCAAATCGATCTCGGCCTCGTTGTGCCGGAAGACGATGTATTTCCACGTCACGAGCGGCGTCTTTTTTCCCGCCCGGCGGCGGGCCGCCAGGATGTTCCGCGCGTTGGTGAAGGCCTTCTCCAGCGACCCACCCATCCGGTACTTTTCATAGGTCTCCTGGGTCGCCCCGTCGATCGCCACGAAGAGCTGGTCCAGGCCGGAGCCGACGAGACGGTCGGCGTCCACCTCCTGAAGGTTGCTGCTCATCTTGACCGTCGTTTTGTATTTCTTGCAGTACGAGATCATTTCGTAAACGTCGGGGTTCAGCAACGGCTCCCCGTGCACGTAGATGTCGACCTGCAGCAGTTCCGGCCCCAGCGTGTCCAATATCTTTCGAAAGACGGCCATGTCCATGCGCTCGCGCGGCTTTGGGAACTCCATCGTCCCGATCTTGCAGAGCGGGCACTTCAAATTGCACGCGGTCACGGGATCGAAACACAGGTAGTAGGGTCGGCCGAAGACCCACGACGTCTGAAAGTGGAACTGCGCCTGCACGATCAGGTAGTTGAACAGTTTCCGCCACAATTTTTTCCGCGCCAAAACCCCGGCGAGCGGCCAGTTGATGAAATGGCCCGTCTTTTCCCGGACAACCCGCTCAACGAAGTCGTAGAAGACGTTCTTCACGTCGCCCCCCGGCGTCAACAATACCGGTCCAAGGAAACCGGCAGATATTCCAGATTCTCAAATCGCCGCAGGAACCGCGCAACCCCGGAATCCTTTTTGTTTTCCGCAAGGATCGCCCCGACGACGGACTCGTCCGCCACCGCCGACAGAAAGAATTTCTCAAAGAGACGCCGTTCCCCGGCGGACTTCAACGGAACCTCTTTGACGATCCTCCCCCGGCTAAAAACGCCGTGTTCGTTTCCCGAATCGGCGGGGGAACGGAAATCGAGATAGCACACCTTCGACGGAACCGTCCGCCGGCCGTCGTCGGGGACCCGTCGCCGCAGATATCCCGCGGACGTCACCTTCGACGCGCGCCGAAGTGCCGCCGTTTCGCCGGTGAAATATTCGGCCAACCGCTGACGGTGCGCGCGCGCCTGGAAAAGTTCCTTATAGCGGGCGGAACAATAGTGGATGGGCAGGGGCGGGCCGGACGCCAACCCCTCGCGCAGGAGGCGCAACGCCGCCAGTTCGGATTCCACGACGGGGCCCACCGCCGGGTACCCCTCCCCGTTTTTGTGGATCCGATAGCCCCGACGGGCCAAGGCGTCGCTGTTGTGGGCGGACGCCGTCAGCTGGTGCAAATTCAGATATTTGACCCCCGCCGAACGCAACCGGGGCAACAGCGCCAAAAGCCGGGTCGTGTCCTCCGGGATGGCGGGGATTTCAACGGTCACATTCTCGAAGTGTTTGGCCGCCCGGGAGAGCGCGGTCAGGCTGTAATTCCGCGCGGCGATGTTGAACCGCAACTCGTCCACCCCGGCGCTCTTCAATTCCCTCAACCTCCGCTCGGTCATAAAATCGCCGCTCGTATAGACCCAGATGGCGAGACGCGGGCCGGCGCCTTTCCGCAAAGCCGTCACATACTCGATCAATTCGTCGAAGAACCAGAGGGGTTCGCCCCCCGAAAAAGCCACTCCCCGATATCCGGCCCGGCGGACGAATTCACGGTATTCCTCGGCGGAGCGGGGCCTAAAACCGGTGGGCTTTTCGCGGAGCGCCGCCTTTTTCTCCCGCTGCGACTGCAGGCAGAAAAAACAGCCTCGACGGCAAAACCGCCCCATGAACAGGCAGGACCACTTCCCTTCGGCGCACAACCGGCATCCCGGAGACAGCGGCCCGGCATGGATTTTATTCGGATTCCCGCCATGCGCCCGGGCGCCCATGGACAGGCACTCGGCGACAAGCCGGTCCCGCGTTCGCACGAGACCGCGCGCCTCGCGAGACTTTACCGAGGGGCAACCGCAAAAATCGAACCGTTTTTCGCGTTCAAGGGAGGGCGGGAACATGGGAAGAATGATTGTCGCGGGAGGCGGTCGGCGAACGGGCTAGAGCCGCCCCGCCCCCGATTCCAGAGGATGTTCGGAAACATCCGCGAACGCGTCGGCCGGCAGGACCTTGACCAAGGCGTATAGATAACCTCGGGAGGAAAGCCTCTTGGCGCAATCCACGCTCGCCTCCAAACGCTTCTTGGACCGGGAATAATGTATCCGTTTCCTCGGGAATCCGGCCGCCAGAAGTTCTCTTTCCGTCCGGCGGGGGTCGTCCGTGCGCACCACCAGTTTTTCAAGCAATCCGGTCGGGTCTATCCGTTCATGGCTTTTGCGGCAGGTTCGGGCGAGCCGCTTCAGCTGCTGATCGTGGTTGTTCCGTTTTGCGGCGCAGGTGCAGTAATGCACCGAAAGCCGCCGGAGGTTCTTTGCGGCAAAGGCCAGCAAGCGGGCGGCGGCCGGCTCGCTTTCCTTGACCGGATACATTCTCCCCTCGAACCCGTCGTGCACGGGGCGCCTCCCCTCGCAGACCGCGGAAAAACCATGCTCCTTCAATCGCGAAACGTTCGCCCGTATGAAATAGAGTTCGTTCAGATTGAGATAGCGGACCCCCGCCGCGTCCAGCTCCAGCATTATTTTTTTTACCTTTTCCTCATCGCCCGGCACCGCGGGGATCTCGACGCCGACGTGCTCAAAATATTTCAAGGCCCGGTAGACGGGGGCGGTCTTGTACCCGATGGCCGCCAGGTCAAAACGGATCTCGTCCAGCCCGGCGCGCTTCAACCGCCTCAATCTCCGGTCGGTGGCCAGGAGTCCGTTGGTGTAGAGATGGATGCGGAACCGCGGGCCGAACCGGCGGCGCAAGGCCCGGATGTACACCAGCGTCCGCGGGAATTCCAGGAACGGTTCTCCCCCGGTGATGCTGCACCCCCGAGAACGGGCGTCCTCGACGGATCTGATCACCTCTTTCAACGACGGGGCCTGGTACGCAATGAAGTTTTCGGGGCGCGGAGTGTTTTTGTCCCCTTTCAGGTTCGGACAATAAAAACAGCCCCTGTTGCATTGGACGGTCAACTTGAAACTCGTGGATTTCCCTCTCAAACAGAGCCGACAAGACGGGGACATTTGCCCCACGTACAACGTTTTTCCGCCGTTCAGCTCCCGCACCCCTCCGCGCAGCAGAGACCTCAATAATTTCCGTTTCCGCAGGGGGGCGCGGTGAACCTCGCGGAGGCCTTCGTAGCGCGCTCGATTTAACCGAACGGCCTCCTGGAGATACCTCAACTGTTTGGATTTTGGCCCTGACACGGATTCCCGTCCTCCAGAAACCTGTCTCTTGATTCATCACGGTTGACTCGCGGAACATATCGCCAAAACGAAAGGGCTTGGGGATGTTCGATGGAACTGAAACCGAGGTAAAATTATAACAAATCTGTCGCCGCGGAACGGGTAACTCTCGATAAAAATGGTCTATAATTTATCTTTAAAAGCGCGCCCGCGGCCGGACGCCATCCCGTATCCTTTCGTCGGAGTCTCCTGTCCCCGATATGAAAAAAGCGCTGCTCCTCACCGCCGTCGTTATCGGGATCCTGGTCTTCGGGATCCTGGGGCTGACCCTGTTCCTCCAATGGCGTTTCCCTCCTCCGAAATTGGCGGAGATCGCCGGAGAACAGGCCCGCCGACATTTGAACCGCGAACTGCGGTTCGATGCCGTCTCCGTGGGACTCTTCCGGGGCCTCCGCCTCGATGGATTCACCCTTTCCGAACCGCCGAACCTGCAGGCCGGAACGTTCATCTCGGGAAAATCCCTGTCGGTGAAACCCCGTCTTTGGCCGCTCCTGCGCGGCGACCTCGTCCTCAAAAGCCTGACTTTGGAAAAACCGGATATCCGCCTCATCCGTTTCGCCGACGGTTCCTATAATTACTCGGACCTCCTGTCTTCGGGCACGGCGCCGGCCGTCGTCCCCGCGCCCGGGAGCGTTCCCCGATCCGAAGCGGCCCCGTCCCTTTTTATTCAACAACTCGACGTTCGGAAAGCGGACATCCGCTTCGTGGACAAATCCTCCGCCGCCGTGAACCTGTCGATGACGGACATGGACCTCTCGGTTTCCGGTTTTTCGTTGACCACCCCCGGTCGCATCCGCCTCGCCGGGCGTCTCAACGGGTCCCTCTCCGGAAAACCGTTCGAAGCGCAGGTCCTCCTGCGGGGAACGCTGCTCCCCTCGCCGAACGGCTCCCTCGAGCTGGATGAGTTCCGTCTAAAAACCGGGAAAACGACCGTCTCCGCCGGCGGCCGGATAACCGACTTCCATTCCCCCTCGATCGATCTCCGGCTCCATCCGGAACCGCTGAGGGCGCAAGACCTCGTTCCCTTTTTCTCCATGCCCATCGGCCTCTCGGACATGGACCTCCGCGGCGAACTGCATCTGAACGGCAACCTGGAAAAAATGTCGATTCGGGGGGACCTCTCCCTCCGCGGCGCCGGCCTGACGGCCGCCGTGGCCCCCGATCTCTCTCTGACCGACCCGCTGAAAAAAATCGGCTTTGCCGGCGTCCTGGCCGTCTCCAACCTGAGCGCGCAAAAGTCCCCCCTCTTTCCCGACCTCTCCCTCACCGGCCCCCTGCAAGGGAAAGTGGAGGCGCGCGGCACCCTAAAACAAGCGACGATGTCCTTCCATTTCACCGGCGACCGGGCGACGTTCCGCTACGCTTCCCTGGTGAAAAAACGGGAAAACGCCCCTTTGCGTCTGGACGGCAAAATCACGATAAAAGACCCCGTGGGCGGTTCTCCCCTCGATGTCCGCGGGGAGTTCGGCGGACTCGAACTACCGACAAGCGCCCCCCCTCTCCCCGCCGACCTGCGCCTTTCCGGCCCCCTGAGCGCAAAAATAAACGTGGGCGGCACCCTGGACCGGCCCTCGTTCCGCTTCCAACTTCTCGCCGACGAGGCGGCCGTCTCCTATGCCGGCTATTTCCAAAAACCTTCCGGAAAACCCCTCGCCCTCCTGGCCGACGTTCGGTTGTCCGACCGCAAGAATCTCCTGCTGAAAAATTTCCAACTGTCGATGGAGTCCCTGTCCCTCACGGGCCACGGAAACATTTCGGACCTCCCCGGAACAGCCGACATGGGGCTCTCCTTCAAAATCCCCCCGGTCTCCCTTGAGTCGCTCTCTCCGGCGGTCCCGCTCATAAAAGAATACGGCCTTTCGGGCCGGACCTCGCTGGATCTCCAACTCGCCGGCACGCTCGCCGCCCCGCGGATCAGCGGCTCCCTGACGCTCAAAAATTTCGGGGCGGTCCCCAAGGCCGGGCTCGTCTTCTCGGAGTTCGAAGGCGACGTGGCGTTTTCCATGGATTCGATGGAAACCTCTCTCCTGAAAGGCCGATTCAACGGCGAGCCCCTCCTCGTCCGCTCCCAGCTGAAGAACTTCTCCAAACCGGAACTCTGGTGCGAAGGCGAGCTCGCAACGCTGGATGCCGGAAAGCTGCAGAAGGTTTTTTCTGAAACATCCTCATCGGCCGTTCCCGTCCGACCGGCCGGCGCGCCGGCCGCGACGGAACCGGCCCTTTCGTTGGCCAAAGCCGAGGGCCATTTCAAGATAGAGACCCTCTCCCACCCCAATTACATCGGCCGCCGGTTCCGCCTGGCGTGGAACCTGACCGAGGTCGATTCCGAGATGCTCCACTGGAACGGCACGGCGGAGCTCTCCGCCGACGACGGTAAAATTTATAACCTCCCGTTGGCCGTCAAAATTAATAAAATCCTAAAAAAGGACGCCGCCGACCTCACCTACAGCCGCCTGTCGTCTCATTTCCAAATGAAGGACGGCCTCCTAGAAACGCGGGATTTCATGATCGACAGTTCACAGATGGACATCGCCGTCCGCGGGACGCTGAAACTCTCCACCCTGCTCGCGGACCTGCGCGCCACGTTCAAACTGCCGATGGAATCCGCCCTCGGGACCGTCGGTGACTGGGTCATCGGAGAAGACGGCGCTCTCACGCTGGAGGCCGTCATCAAGGGTCCCCTGACGGACCCCGCCGTCGCCGTGGACCTGGACAGCGCCGCTCGACAAGCGGCCCAGAACCTCTTGAAGAAAGGCGTGGAACGGTTGAAAGACTCCCTCCAATCCCCGCAGGACAAGGATCAGAAACCTTCGCTTCCCGTACAGGGCGAAAAACAAATATTGAAAACCATCGAACAGGGCCAAAAAGCCCTGGACAAACTTTTCAAGAAAAAATGACCGGCTCGATCCCGCCCACTTCGATCAAACGCCGACGGACGCTTTCCCTGTTCGTCCTCCTGGCCGTCTTCGTTCCCGTCCTCCCTCTCCGAGGGGCCGAAAAGAAAGCTCTCTCCCTGGAAGCGGACCCGCTGATTTTTTCACCGAACGGCGACGGCCGGAAGGATGCCGTCTACTTTCTCTTCGGCACACAGGGTCTCGAGAACATCCACAAGTGGCGCATCGTGCTTTACGACGCCTTGGGAAGACGGGTATGGCGCGACGGCGGACGGGGAACACCTCCCGGACTTCTCGAATGGGCCGGGGTCACGCTCGCCCACAAAACCGCCCGAGAAGGCGTCTATGTCGCTCAAGCCCGCGTATGGGCGTCCCGAAACAAGGCCGCCTCCCCCGCCGTCGACCTCGTCGTGGATTTGACCCCTCCCCTCGCCACGGTGGAACTCTCCACGCCCATCTTTTCTCCCGGCCCGGAGCAAGCGGTCGGTTTTCTTCTTCGGGCGGAAGACTCGATCGGCCTGTCCCACTGGGAGCTGCGTATTTTTTCCGACGACACCCCAACCCTGTCCATCTTCTCCTCCACGGGCGGCTTCGAAAACGGGGCGGCGTCCCCGAGCTGGGACGGCCGCACCCAGCAGACCCAATCCTTTGCAGACAACGGCTCCTACCGGACCGAATTCATCGTGGAAGACGCCGCCGGGAATCAACAAACGCTTTCTTCGCCGCTCCAAATTTCCGTCGACTCGACCACGGCCCTGGCCAGCGCCGCCTCGGCGATGAAAATCACCCCTCTTCCGGACGGCGGTTTCAAGGTGATCGCTCCCAGTGATTCGCTCTTTGACCCCGCCAACTCCAGTTCGCTGAAGGCCGCCGGGCCCGACTCCGCCCTGAATCAACTGTTCTCGCTTGCAAAATCCCACCCCACCCACCGTCTCCTGCTCAACGGCTATGCCGGTTCAGAGAAAACTTCGACGAGACGCGTGGATCTGTCCAGCGCCCAGGTGTGGGCGATCTACAGCGCGCTGGTCAAAGGCGGCGTCTCCGCCACGCGCCTGGAGGTGCACGGCCTGGGCGGAAAATTCCGGGACGTCAACCGGATAGAAATCCTCTTCACCGCCCCTCCCGCCCCGCCGCCGGACCCCCTTCCGGACGCCCCCGCGCCCTGAATCCCCCTCCCCGCATGACAGCCGACGCCGGGTCCTCCAAACCCCTCGTGCTCCTGACGGGCGCGACCGGCTACATCGGCGGTTGCCTCCTCTCCCTGCTGGAACACGACCATTTTCCCGTGCGCTGCCTGGTGCGCCGGGAACTCGTTCGCCGCGGTTCCCCGGACACCACGAGCACCGTGCTCGGCGACGTGCTGGATTCCCAAAGTCTCCGGCGGGCCATGGACGGCGTGCACACGGCCTACTATTTCATCCACTCCCTCAAGGCGCGTGAAAATTTCGAGGCGGAGGAACGGCGGGGGGCGCAAAACTTCGCCTTCGCCGCCAAGGCCGCGGGCGTGCGCCGCATCATCTACCTCGGCGGACTCGGCGATCCGCACGACACCCTTTCCCCCCACTTGAAGAGCCGCCGGGCCGTCGGCGACGTCCTTCGGTCCTCCGGCGTCCCGGTCATCGAGTTCCGCGCCTCCATCGTCATCGGCGCCGGAAGTCTCTCGTTCGAACTGATCCGCTGCCTCGTACAACGCCTGCCGATCATGCTCGCCCCCCGCTGGGTTACAAACCTCACGCAGCCGATCAGCATCCAGGACCTTCTGGCCTACTTCCGCGCCGCGCTGGAGTTGCCCGAGGATGGCCATCGCACCTTCGAGATCGGCGGCCGGGACGTCGTCTCCTACGGCGACATCCTCCGGGAATACGCCCGTCAACGGGGATTAGGACGCCTGATCCTTCCCGTACCCCTGTTGCCGCGGCCCCTCTCCTGCCTGTGGCTCAAACTGGTGGTGCCGGAATACGCCGCCGTGGGCGAAAAACTCTTCGAAAGTCTCCGCAACCCCACCGTCGTCTCCGACCACGCCGCGACCCGCGTCTTCGGCCTCCGGCCGACCGGGTTCCGCGAAGCGCTGGCGACCGCCCTGAGCCGGGAAGACGACTCGTTCCGCCGGTCCCGCTGGGGAGAATCCCCCGCCATCAAGGAAGCGCCCGGTCGGAAAGGCGTCCGCATCGGTTCCCGTATCCTCGATTGCCGGACGGTGCGGTTGGATGTCCCGGCCGCCTCCGCCTTTGCTCCGATCCAGCGCATCGGCGGGACCCGCGGATGGTATCACGCCGATTGGCTCTGGCAATTCCGGGGATTTCTCGACGAACTTGTGGGAGGCGTGGGCATGCGCCGGGGACGTCGGCACCCGGAAGACTTGGCCGTGGGGGACGTGCTCGATTGCTATCGCGTGGAATACGTCGAACCGGGGCGGGAACTCCTGCTGCGGGCGGAACTGCGGCTGCCGGGGCGGGCCTGGCTGCAGTTCGAGGTGTCCGGCGAGGGGAGCTCTTCCGAGATCTGCCAATCCGCCATCTTCGATCCCAAAGGGCTTTTCGGATTCCTCTCCTGGTATGCCCTTTATCCCTTCCACAAATACATATTTTCCGGAATGCTGGAAAAAATCGCGGCCGCCGCCCGCCGGGAACACGCGAGCCGAACGCATTGATGTCGGCCCTCGCCCGCGCCGTTGACCCCTCTCCTGAAAACGTCGGCCGTGGCGAGGGAAGAACGCGCTTGATATACTAATCCCATGGACCCTCGGATTCCAAAATACATCGACATGGTATCGGCCCTGCAGCGGGGCGATTTTTCCGGGACGACAGACCCCGGCCCGGACGACGCGCTCGGACACCTCGGCCAGGCCCTGGAATCCCTCCGCCGGCATGTGTCGCAAAAGGAAAATGAGACCGTGACCCTCTGGAAACTCGTGGAGGAGGTCAACACCGGCCGCCATCCGGAAGAAATCCTCGACAGAATCTACGAATCGTTCCACCGCCTCATCCCCTACAACCGCATCGGAGCGTCCGTTCTGGACGACTCCGGGCTGAGCGTGACATCCTTCTGGGCGCGTTCCGACTCGCCGGAGACCAAACTCCCCGTGGGATACTCCGCGCCGTTGGAGGGCAGCAGCCTCAAAGGCATCCTCGAAACGGGCCGGCCGCGCATCCTCAACGATCTCCGCGCCTACCTGCGGGAACACCCCCGGTCGCACTCCACCCATTTGATCGTCGAAGAGGGGATGCGTTCCAGCCTCACCTGCCCCCTCGCGGCCCAGGGCAAGCCCCTCGGGTTCCTTTTTTTCTCAAGCCGGGAAGCGGACGCCTATCGCACGGCCCACGTGGAGCTCTTCCAGTTCATCGCCGGTCAGATTTCCCTCATCCTTGAAAAAGGGAGGACCCTCGCCCAGGTGTCCGAACTGAGCGAGCTGAAAAGCCGCTTCCTCGGCATCGCCACGCACGACCTGCGCCACCCCTTGAGCGTCCTGCTCATCTACCTGGCCCACATGAAGAACAACGGATTCGGTCCCATCCCGGAAAAAGCGCTGAAGTACACGGAGCTGGCGGAAAAATCCTGCGAACGGATGTTGGAACTCATCAACAACCTCCTCGACGTCAACGCCATCATCAAGGGCCAGTTGACGCTGTCCCCGCGCGAAGTGAACATCGCCGAATTCCTCCAGGGACTCCACGCCGCCAACGCCCTCCTCGCCGAATCACGAAAATACAAACTGACCCTCGCCGTGGAAAAAGACATCCCGCCCGTCTCCCTGGACCCGCACCGCATCGGCCAGGTGATCGACAACCTCCTGTCGAACGCCATGAAATATTCCCCGCAGAACACCACCGTCGCCGTGGCCGCCCGGAAAGACGGGGACGAGCTCCTCATCGTCGTTTCGGACCAGGGGCCCGGACTCTCGCCCGAGGACATCTCCCGCCTTTTCGTGGAATACGGCCGGGGACCGACCAAAGCTCAGCGCGACGAAAAAAGCACCGGTTTGGGGCTGGCCATCTGCAAACGCATCGTGGAGGCCCACGGCGGGCGGATCTGGGCGGCGAGCCGGCCCGGCGCCGGCGCCACCTTTTCTTTCACCCTCCCTCTGAAGCCCCGTTCCCGAAAATAAAAATCCCGCCTTTCGGCGGGGTCCGGTGATTTCAACGCCGGCGCGGCGCGAACGGACGATGTCACCCCTTCAGGAGTCCCACCACCCCCGTTCCCATGAACCACAGCCCCGCCACGCCGCAAGCCAACGTCCCGATGGACTGCAGCCGTTTGATGTGCGTGAACGGGAGGGCCGCCGCCAGCGGCAAAAGATACACGCTGGTCCCGGCGAAAAATGCCGCGAAATAGACCCCGCCGAATCCGGCCGATCCGGATTCCAGCACGCGCGCCACGCCGGCCAGGAACGGCGGACAGATGTTTATCCCCGCCAAAAAACCCAGCGCCAGCGGGAGACGACGAAGCCCGGGAAACGCGTTCATGTGCGCGCACATTCGAACGGTGGGGAACGTTTTCGGGAGGGAATACAAAAGCATCAAGACGCCCGCCCCGAAAACGGCCGCCGCCACGCCGCGGGCGGGGAGCGTCCCTGAAAAACGGCCGCTGAAAAATCCCGCGGCGGCGCCGAAAAGGACGTAGGCCAAAAAACGGCCCGTCAAAAATTCGCCGAGGGTGAGCAGCCCTCTCCGCCGGCGCCCCTCGACGGACGCCAACACGTACGGCACCAACATCGGCGCGCAGGCCGTCAGGCAGTAAGGACCCGTCGCCAACCCCAACATGACCCCCTCCCACGCCCAAGTCACGGAGCGCCCGCCAGCCATGAAAAAATCCGAGACATCAGATCCGGCACATACACGCCTCCCACCGCCCCACCCACCCCGAGCGCCGACATCACGAAAAACACGCGCACGTCCGCCAGTTCCCCCGGAAAACCCGGACGGACGGGCAACGACCGCCCCCAGACGGTGTAGGAAAGGGCGCCCGTCGAACACGCATCGACGCATTCCCCGCAGCGATTGCAATAGGCGCTGACCGTCTGGTTTTGAAGCGTGCCGTCGTTCAACACGAAGGTCGGACAGACTTTCAGGCATCGGCCGCAGCCCGTGCATTTGTCGCCGTCGATGCTGACGCGAAACGGATTGATCCTTCCCCAAAAAGCCTGCCAGGCCCCGAACGGGCAGAGCAGCCCGCAAAAAACGCGTTTCTTCAGGGCCAGCGGCAACAGGACCAGACTCAACGCTCCGGAAATGGAAAAAACCGCCAGCTGAATGAGCCGCGTCGCCCTCTCCGTATCCAAGAAAGCCGTCGTCACCTTCAACGGGCAGACCCAAAGACAGAACACCGGCAACAAGGCGCTCAGCGAAACGAAAAGCATCACCAACAACACGGCGGCCGGGAGGTCCCGCATCCTCTCCGGAAGACGGAAATCCCGGAACAACGGCTTTTTCAAAACACGGCCGAATCCCTCATCCAGGCCGCCGTAATAGCAGGCCCAGGAACACCATCCCTGTCCGATGGCGAGCGTCACCCCCAGCCAGAGGACGCCCAAAGAGAGCGGCCCCCACAATCCCCACGAACCGCTTCGAAACGCCAGATACTGCTGATAGAGCGCGTTGAGGAAGGACGAAGCGATGGCGATATGACAAAACGGCACCTCCTGAATCTTCGGAGAGAAAAAAGCGTTGTTCCCCAACCCGAAAATGAACGCCTTGAAATACGCCACGAAGGCCCAGGCGGAAACGATGAAGAAGAGCGCGCGCCACCGCGATATCCGGCCGGTATAAAAGATCAGGAAAGCGATCGCGCCCACAAAACACGCCCATCCCAACCGGGCCGCCGTCAGGAATTCCCCTTCCTCACGCCACAGCGCCGCCGTGGAAAGCGCCGCGGCCAGCAGGAAGGCCAACAAAAAGCTGCCCCGGAACGATTTCGCGTTCTCCGCCCTTTTCATCTTTCAGCTTCTCCAAAAACAGCTCATACCGCCTTCATTTTAGAAAAAAACCGGCCGCCGCACTGGAACGCCGCCCCCGTTTGGACTAAAATGATTTTATGGATTTCCTCATCTTCTGGATCGGTCTTTATTCCCTGCTTGCGCAAACGATTCTCCTGCGGGAATTGGCGTTCCTTTTTCCCGGAAACGAGCTGGCTCTGGCGTCGACGTTCGCCGCATGGCTTTTCTGGACGGCGGTCGGGGCGTCCCACCCCCCGGACCCCAAAACCAGGACACGGTTCCCGCTCCACCTGGGCCTCTTGGCGCTCACCGTTCCGGCGACGGACCTTTTGATACGGCTCTCCCGGCTCTTCCTGCCGCCGGGCCGTCCGGCCGGCCTGTTTTTCACCGTCACCCTGCCCTTCGTTACGCTGGCGGCCGCGGGCTGGCTTTTTGGGAAAACTTTCTCGGCCAACGTCGTCCTCGCCGAAAAAAACGGGGGGCGAAACGCGCCGGGACGGACCTATTTTCTGGAGGGGCTCGGGGCGTTGGCCGGGGGGGGCCTCTCCCTGCTTTTCTTCGACCTGGGAAATTCCTCTCTCGGTGTCCTTTCGGTTTCCGGAGCGACATTGGCCGCCTTGAATTTTTTCCTCTTCCGCCGAGCCGCCCCCAAAACGACGTCCCTCTTCCTGTGCCTCGGACTTCTCTTCGCGGCCGGCGCCCGGCCGCTGGACAACGGGACCCGACGCGCTCAGTGGAGGAGATATCCGCTTGTGGCGACGCGGGAAACGCCCTACGCCCACGCCGCCGTCGCCCGCTGGAAAGCGGACCTGCTCTTCTTCGAAAACGGGTCCATCTCAGCCCAGTGGCCCGACCCCGAACGATACGAACGGCTGGCTCATTGGCCGCTCCTCTGTCATCCGAACCCGCGCCGCATCCTGGTCCTCGGCCTGCCGGGGGCGTTGGCCGCCGGAGAAATACTCAAACACCCCGTTGACGCGCTGGACATCGTTCTGACGGACAAGCGCGCGTGGGACCTCTTCCGCGGACCGCTCGACGGCGACGATCCCGGCCCCCGGCGGGATGAACGGATCCGGTTCCATTTCACCGACCCGCGGACCTGGATCAAGGAACATCCCCGCACCTACGACGTCATCCTTCAATCCCTGCCCGAACCGCAGAACATCTCCGGCAACCGGCTCTTCACCGAAGAATTTTTCAGTGCCGCGCGGCAAGGATTAGAGGAGAACGGACTGCTTTCGTTCTCCCTGGCCTCCTCTGACAATTATCTCTCTCCGGAGACCCTCTTCGCCAACGCCAGCATCCTTCGGGCCGTCGAAAAATCCTTCCCGTTTCAGGAACTCCTCCCCGGCGCCGCCTTGACGGTCCTGGCGGCGAACCGGGAAATTCTCCTGGATCCGCAGGCCCTGGCGGCCCGACATCATCAGCGACGGCTTGAAACAACGGCCTTGCATCCCAAAACGTTCGAATGGACGCTTCAACCGGAACGCCGAAACCTCCTCCGACTCCGACTGGACGACCTCCGGCACGTCGTCCCCAACAGCGACCTTTTCCCCGTCGCCATCTTCCTCACGTGGCGCGTCTGGCTGACCAAGTTCGTTTCGTCCCCGGACCTTTTGGGGGTGGTGGCGGCGATGGTCCTGTTGGCGCTCCTTTTAAAAAAAGCCGCTCGCCACTGGAAGGACCCCGCCACCTTGCCGGAAAATTCAACGCTCTTCGCCGTGGGGTTCGCCGCCATGTCCCTGGAAATCGTCCTCCTCTATGTTTTTCAGGCCGCCTCCGGCGCGCTCTATTGGCAGATCGGAATTCTGACGGCGGCTTTCATGGGCGGGCTGAGCGCGGGCAGTTTCTGCGGCTTCCGGCGGAGCGGGCCCCCTCCGAACGGCGCGGCGCTGGGCCGGGCGACCGTTCTTATGGCGGGACTCTGCGCCTTGACCGCCGTCGAACTGGACCGGCTCCCGTCGTTCACGGCGCCGCTACCGGCGGCGATGGCTCTCCTGTCGGCCGGCGGATTCTTGGTCGGGTGGACTTTTTCGCGGGCCTCCAGCGGAAGAACAGAAAAAGCCGGCGGGTTCTATTCCGCCGACCTCTGGGGCGCCGCCCTGGGCGTTTTTCTGACGGGGACATTCCTCTCCCCTCTCCTGGGACACGCGGGGGCGCTCTTCGTGTCGACGGGACTTCTTTTCCTATCGCTCGTCGTCTCTAAGGTCTTTTCGGCTCTTCGAAAACGTCGGTCGTAAAAACGCTCAGCTCCACCTCCGGGTCCTCCCAGCAATCCTCCGGAAGTCCCGCCTTCTGCGAGCACAATTCGGACAGGAACATCGCCTTGTCCGGCAACTGTTCCCAAACCGTCGGCAAAAACAGGCCCATCCGGTCCTTTCGCCGCACGATCACCCCGTGCCGTCCCGGCTGAACAACGGAGGCGTCCTTCACTCTCTCCGGCACGGACAAAACGGATATCTCGATGTGCAGCTCGTCCAGTTCCCCTTTCTGCACCGGCGGGAAACGCGGGTCATCGAAGGCGGCGGCCCGGGCGAAATACCGGACCCCCTCCCACAGGCTGGATTGCGGGGTCGTGGTGCCGATACATCCCCGCAACCGGCCCCGTTCCTGGAGGGTGACGAACACCGCGGCCGGAAGGTTCAACTCCGCGTTCTCCGCCATCGCCTCCGGCGCGTAGGCGCCGCCGTCGAGAGCTTTCCCGATGGACCGTCGAGCCGCCGACAGCAGGGCCGCCTTGTCGGCCGGTTTCAAAACAAACTCCCGCGGAACGGCGGTCCCCGCGTTCACAAAAACCGCGGCGGCGTATCCCACCGCGCGGTTCGGGTCGCCGATCTCAGGGATTTCGCCGGAATTGACGTATCGCAGCACCCGCAGGCTGTCGGCCCCCAGGGCCTTGGCCGCGCAAATCCCCGTCATGAGCGCCCCCTGTCCGCAGGCCGTGGTTTGCAATTGCTCCTCGCCGCGCCCCAACGTGACCTGAGACGTGAGCCGGAGATATTCCGGATCCATCCGCCCCGCCGCTCGCAAAAACGTCTCGTCCGCCCGCCGGGCCACCTCCCTCGTCGGATAGTGCGACAAATCGGAAGAGATGACGAGGACGGCTTTCCGGCCGCGCAACGCCTCGGCGAGGGCCGCCCCCAGCCGTCGCGCCTGCGCGGGGTCCTCGACATTCGTCAGAATCGGAAGTATCTTGAATTTCGACAATCCTCGCTGGAGGAACGGGAGCTGCACTTCGAGGGAATGCTCCCGCGCGTGCGCCGAAGGCAGCCTCTCGAACAGAGGCGACAGGCCAAGCAGTCGGCCGGCCAGTTCCTCGTCCACGTCCACCTCGCCGAGCGGCGTTTTGAAACGCCCTTCGCCGTAGACCGCCGCCGATTTGACCCAAACATGGTGAGACGGACCGAGAAGGACAACGGTCCGGACCTCTTTGCTCAGGCATTTGAAAGCTTCCGCCGCCACCGCGCCGGAATAAACGTATCCGGCGTGCGGCACCCACAAGGCGACGACGTCGCCCCTCAACTCGTGCGACGGCGCCTTCGAGAGAAGTGCGTCGACCGTTTCCTTCAAGGCGCCGGGAGAGGACGGATAGAACTGCCCCGCCACCGCGGGAGGACGCGCCTCCCCCGCCCACAAACCCGCCCCCCACACCGTCAAACAAAAAATCGCCGGGATCCTTTTCATCGTCTCCCCTCCTTTTCTCAACCCCATCGACCGGGTATTTTCTTGTGACAGTCCGGGCATGTCCCGTCTTTTCCGATCCGGTTCTCCAGAACCGCATAGCCGTGCCGCCGCACAAGGGCTCCTCCACACCGGGGACAATAGGTGGATTCGGCCGGATGGCCGGGCACATTTCCCAGATAGACGAATTTCAGTCCGGCGCGGCGGGCCGAGGCGTAGGCCCGCTCCAGGGTCTCCAGCGGAGTCGCCGGCAGATGGGTGGCCTTGTATTGCGGGGTGAATCTGGAAAAGAACACCGGCGTCTCTTCCCCGAGGTTCTCCCGGACCCACCGGGAAAGCCGGTCGAAATCCTCCTCTTTATCGTTCAACGTCGGCACCACCAGGTTGACGATCTCCGTCAGCACGCCGAGTTTTTTCAATTCCAACAACGTCCGCAAGACAAACCGAAGCTCTCCCCCCACCGTCCCCCGGTAATATCCCTCATCGAAACCCTTCAGGTCGATTTTAACCACGTCGAGATAGGGCGCGAGCTCGGCCAACGGTCCCGGACTGATGTATCCGGCCGATACCATCACGTTCCGCAACCCGTTCTCTTTGGCCCGCTTGGCGGTTTCCAGGACATATTCAAAGAAAACGACCGGCTCCGAATACGTGTAGGCGATGGAACGACACCCCGTGTCCCGCGCGGCCCGGACGACCTCCGCCGGGGTCATCGTCTGGACCGCCTCCTGCCGCAACTCGAACGTCGGCCGGCCCTGCCTCCGCCCCGCGAACCGCACCTCCCTCGGCACCACGACCCCGTCTTTGATCTGTTCCGGATAAGCCTGAGAAATTTCCCAATTCTGGCAGAAATCGCAGGCGAGGTTGCAGCCGACGGTGGCGATGGAATAAATGCCCGTTCCCGGCAAGAGATGGAACACGGGTTTCTTTTCGATGGGGTCGATGTGGACGGACACGGGGCTGTTCTGGACGAGGGTTTTCAACCGGCCGCCGACGTTCATCCGGACGCGGCAACGGCCCCGGGCCCCTTCCGGCAAAAAACAATGGAACGGACACAGGCCGCATTGGACACCGGCGCAGGCGGTTCTCCAATAACGTGCCTCCGCCACGCGGGGATTCGTTGAGGGAAACAGGGCGGCAAACGTCCCCGGAGGTGGAAATCCGGAGAGCAAGACCAACGTCGCCAGAGACGTCAAAAGGCCCGCCAGACACCCCAGGTAGGTCGCCGCGGTGCGATGGCGCGGCGGATGGAAGGTTCCCGTCATTTTTTCGGTTCTCCGACCGGCGAGAGCGTACGGGGGAAATTTCGTTTCTCCCTGCCCATACTATATCACATCCCCGGCCTCTCCCCCGGCCGGCCCCGTTGACGGGCCATCGCCCGCAAACGAAAAGGCCGGCGACGGATGTCGCCGGCCTGTCTGACTTTTTATCCGCCCGTCACTCCTTGACGGCTTCCACCGCCAGCTCGATCTTCACCTCATCACTGACCACCAGGCCGCCGTTGTCCAGCTTCTGGCTCCAGGAAACTCCATAGTCCTGCCGGTTGACCGTCAACCCCGATTCGGCGGCGATGCGCGACTTGCCCCAGGGGTCCGTGATGGGCCCGGACAGGGTGAACGGCAGCACCACTTCTTTCGAAACCCCCCGCATCGTCAGCGTGCCCATCGCCGCATACCCCTCGGGCCGCTTTTCCACCCGCTTGCTCTCGAACGTCAGTTCGGGATACTTCTCCGTGGCGAAGAAATCGGGCGAGCGGAGATGGTTGTCGCGGGCCGCGATGCCGGTGTTGATGCTGGCCGACTTGATGACGACTTTCACGGAGGATTTCGTGACGTCCTTCTCATTGAAAAGGATCGTGCCCGCATAATCCGTGAAGTTCCCCTTGACCGTGGATATGACCAAATGTTTCACGGAGAAGCCAATGGACGAATGGGCCGGATCGATCTTATAGGTGTCGGCGGCCCGGGCCGTTCCCAAAAATCCCGCCAAAAACAAAATCACCGCCAGCTGTTTCATACGCATGAACGCATCTCCTTTGACCTTCCTTTCCTTCACCGATTAAAACGCCCTCTTCCGGGAAAAGTTCCCGGAACGGGAACTTCGTCAACGCTGTTTCTTCTTGACCGACGGCACTTGAGCCGACTCCCGGTCGCGCGCCGCCTGCCGGCGGGCGCGAAGCATCACATACGTCCCCGCCCCGCAGAACACAAGACAGAAGATGATCCCGGCCGCGATGTCCGACCTGTTGTTTTGAAGCGCCTCGTGCAACAGGAGGATCTCCGCCTTGGGGCCGGCCACGTCGGCCGGGTAGACGGCGTCCAACAGATACCGGCCCTTCTGGGGGAATTCGCACTGGAACAAGAGCATTCCGGTCTGGCTCCCTCGTCGGAAAACCTGCCCCGGAGGGGCCGCCTCGACGGGCAGATAGACACCGCCCTCGATATCATGGATCGACACCGCCAGGCGGGCGATCTCTTCAACAGGCATGGGGCCGGGATCCTTGTGCAGATACAAGCCGGTGTAAAAACCGGGGGCGCGGATCTCCAGGGTCTGCGTGCCCGGCACCGCGACCGATTGATAACCGCGCGTCGCGGTGCGCAGCGCCTGCCCGAACGCCACCGACAAAACGATCAGGCCGATGCCGCAGAGCACCCCTCCCAAAATATAGCCCCACCGGACCGCCGGGGAGGCCGGGGGCACGACCGGCGAGGGCACGGGGCGGGTCTTCATGGGATCAGCACAGATGCCGTCCGCCGTCCACGCGGAGACATTCTCCCGTCACAAAATCCGAGTGGATGAAGAACAACACGGCCTTGGTGATCTCCTCCGGGCCGCCCCATCGCCGCAGCGGCGTGGCGCGGACGACGTCCCGGTTTTCGCTCCGGGAGAGGCCGGCGGGCGGCAGGATCGGCCCCGGCGCCACCGCGTTGACGAGGATGGCGGGGGCGAGCTCCAGGGCCAACGATTCGGTCAGCCCCTTCACCCCGGTCTTGGCGACGTAATACGGCAGGCGGTCCTTATACCGGGGCCGCCCGCTGACCGCGGTCCAATCCGAAAAATTGATGATGCGGCCGCCGCCGGTCCGCCGCATGAGCGGGGCCGCCCGCAGGGAAAGCAGATACGCCGCCCGCAGGTCGGTGTTCAGGGCGCGGCGCCAACTCGGCCGGGCGCGGCCGGACGGCTTGCCGGCCAGTCCGCCCAGCGGCACTCGCTCGTACATCGACGCCATATTGACGAGGACGTCCAAACGCCGCCACTTCTTTTCCACCGACGGCACCGCCCGGTCCAGGTCCTCCGCCCGCGCCAGGTCCACGCGCAGGGCCATCGCCTCCACGCCCCAGTTCCGGACCGCCCGCACCGTGGCTTCCGCCTCGCTCCGGGAGCGCCGGTAAAGCATGGCCACGCGGCAGCCTTGCCGCGCCAACGCCAGGGCGATCTCCCGCCCCATGCGGGTCCCGCCCGTCACCAGAGACACCTTCCCTTCCAGGTTCACCTTCGCCGCCTCCCCTAAAGCGCGTCGCACAGCCCGCGAAAAAAATTGTAAACTCCTCTGCGCATGAAAATCTCCGAACTGATCAAAACCGTGAAGCCGTCGTTCTCCTTCGAATTTTTTCCCCCGAAGACCGACGACGACGTGGCCCAGCTCATGCAGACCGCACGTGACCTGCGGACGCTTGACCCCACCTTCATTTCAGTCACCTGGGGGGCCGGCGGCGGCACCCAGCGAAAAACCATAGACACCGTGTCGGCCATCAAAACGGACCTGCGGGTGGAAAGCATGGCGCATCTCACCTGCGTCGGAGCTTCTTCCTGGGAGATCAGCGCGGTGCTCGACGAACTCCAGAAAAAAGGCGTCGAAAACATCCTGGCGCTCCGCGGCGACCCGCCGCGCGACCACCCCTACTTCGTGCCGCACCCCGACGGGTTCCGCCACGCCAACGAGCTGGTGGCCCACATCCGCCAGGGCTGGAAGTTCTGTATCGGCGTGGCCGGTTATCCGGAAGGTCATGTGGAATGCCCCGATAAAGAACTGGACCTGCGGAACTTAAAGCAAAAGGTGGACGCCGGCGCCGATTTCGTCGTGACCCAGCTCTTCTTCGACAACACCGTCTACTTCAAATTCGTCGAACGGGCGCGGGCCATCGGGATCCAGGCCCCCATCCTCGCCGGGATCATGCCGGTGACCAACGCCCATCAGATCAAGCGCTTCACCACCAGTTGCGGGGCCACCCTGCCGCCGGCCCTTCTTTCCCGGCTCGAGGCTCACCCCGACGACAAGGCGGCGGTGGTCCAGATCGGGATCGACCACGCGGCGCAACAGTGCGCCGAACTCCTCCGGGGCGGGGCCCCCGGGATCCATTTCTACACCATGAACCGCTCCCACTCCACCACGGAAATCCTGCGCCGGCTGCGCCGGTCTTAAAAACCGACCCCGCTTCCCATCACCAGGCCGAGGCGGCGGAACGCAACAGGCTGATGTCGATGCGGCGGTTGCGCGCCCGGTTGTCCGTCGACGTGTTCGGCACGACCGGCTGATACTCGCCGTACCCCACCCCGGACAATCTCTTCGGATCGAGCCCTTCCACGTCCACAAAATACCGTATCACCGTGTAGGCGCGCGCCATGGACAACTGCCAGTTGGATTCGTATTCGTTCCGGATCCCCACCGGCACGTTGTCGGTGTGGCCTTCGATCATCAGCGGGTGGGGCTGGTTCCGCATGATCTCGGCCACGCCGTGCAATATCGGGAACGCCTCCGGTTTCAGGAAAGCCTTGCCCGAGGCGAAGAGGATGGGCTCGCGCAGGGTGATGCGGATGCGGTCCTCGGAAATCTCCACGCCCGTCATCTGCTGCAACCCCTGGTCGACGAAAGCCTGCCGCACGTCTTTGGCGATGATCTCCTCCTGGCTCCGCCGAATGGCCCGGTCGATGCGCGCCTGGTTCACCTGGCCGCCGAAGGATTCCTGGATGATGGAGATCCCTTCCTCGAAAGCCGTGCCGCCGGTGAGCGAAAAAACGAACAGGAGGAGGAAAAAAATCATCAGATAGGACATGAGGTCGCCGTAGGTCACGGCCCACAACGCGCCACGGTTCAGAAGGTTCTCGAGGTCCTCCTCCCGCTCGCGGAAAATCTGCATCAGGCTTTTTTCTCCGGCGGGGAGGATTCCCCGTTCTGCCGTTTCTGCAGGTAGGCGTGGAGGCGGGTCTGGATGAAGAGCGGCATCTCATTGGTGAAGACGACGGCCAGGATGCCTTCCACGATGAGTTCCTTCGCGATGGCCTCGTTCAGGCTCCGCATCCGCAGCTTGCCGGCCACCGGCACGCAGATCAGGTTGGCGAAGAGGATCCCGTAGAACGCGGACGACAACGCCAGGGCCATGGACGGACCGACGCTGCGGGGATCGGACATGTTCTTCAAAACCGACACGATGCCGATCAACGTCCCCAGAAGTCCGAACATCGGCCCCAAAAGACCCATGGTGCGGAACAGGTTGCCCACCTCGCGGTGCCGGGCGCGGATCATGTTGATCTCTTTGGCCAGGATCTCGTAGGCGGTCTTCTGATCGGGACTGGACAGACTGACCTGGATGGCACGGGAGAAAAAACCGTCGCCGACGTGGCGCGCCTCGTCCTTCAACGACATGGCCCCGTCGCGGCGGGCCTTCTGCGCCAGACGCACCAACTGAGAGATGCTCTGCTCCGGCGAAGGGGTGGATTGCGTCTTCAAGAGGGACAACCCCGCCAGGAACGCGTCCCACAGTTCCCGGGCAGAGGAGTTGATCATGGTGGCGAAGATGGTGCCGCCCAACACCAACACCACCCCGTGTGCGTTCAGGAAGGACGCCCAACTCTGTCCCTGGATCATCCCGAACACGATGACCGTCACGCCGCCCAGCAGTCCAACGATTGTCA
>Ga0116154_10000983_pt1 | contig 26702 bp, 21 predicted proteins | sample AD_UKC030_MetaG_FD_89898 | JGI IMG/M metagenome (GOLD analysis project Ga0116154, IMG submission 89898) | Active sludge microbial communities of municipal wastewater-treating anaerobic digesters from USA - AD_UKC030_MetaG | ecosystem: Engineered > Bioreactor > Anaerobic > Digestate | place: USA...
CTCCGCTTTTTCGTAGTCGCGTACCGCTATCGAGACATGGTCGATCCGTGAGATCATGCGAGCACCGCCCGGTGTTATGGTGTGCGGAATCGGCGCGGATGCCGACCGCCGTTTCGACGATACACCGCAACGGGAGCGACGATCAAGCAGATTTTCGGAGCATCCGGTATCGAATACGTAACGGAGCGGCTCCGGCGGCCTGTAGCTTGTTTGCGTCCGCGGCCCGCGACTGGCGACGGTACACGTCTTCAAGGTGGAGGGCGCAGCGGACGATATCGTGCTCCGCGGCTATTCTCAGGCCCGCGGCCGAAAAGGAGCTGAACCGGGCCGGATCGCCGAGAATGTCGAGCGCCCGGGATGCCATCTCCTCAGGGTCGAAGGGGCGGACGATAAAGCCGTTTTCACCGTGATGGATGAGCTCGGGAAGCGCGTACGCGTCGACCCCGACGCAGGGCAGACCGCTCGCGATCGCCTCGAGCACCACAAGGCCCTGGGTTTCCATGGTGGACGCGGTAAGGAAGAGGTCGTAACGCGGGTAGAGACCGGGAAGCTCCGCGCGCGGCACGAAGCCGGTGAAGTCGACCGCGTCGGCGATATCGAGCCGTTTCGCGAGCGTTCTGAGCGATTCGAGCGCCGGTCCGTCGCCTGTAAGTGTGAGCGTCGCACCAGGAACCGAGCGGCGGATAAGGGCGAAGGCGTCGAGCACCACGTCGCAGTTCTTCTCGAAGGATATCCTGCCCACGTGGAGCAGACGCGGCGGGGAGCCGGGGGACTTTTTGACATCGCCCCTGAACACGGAGAGGTCCATGCCGTTCGAGATGACTTCTATCGGCGTACGAACGCGCTGTTCCTCGAGCACGCTTTTAATCCGGTGGCTCGGGCTTATGATGAGCCGCTTCCGTTCGTAGAGCCAGTTGCAGGAGCGCTGGACCAGGCGCTGGGTGACGGTTTTCCTGGAAGATCCCCGCACGGGCGCGGGGGCGGTTGTCCGACGCACCTTTCGGTAGAGGTTGACGATCCGATCGAGCCTGAGCATCCGGGCAGGTGAGAGGTAGGTGGTCTGCTCGGACACCAGGGTGTGATAGGTGCCGATCATCGGAACGCCGTACCAGCGCGCCGCGAGCACGCCGTAGATTCCCATAAGGCCCGGCGACTGTATGTGGACGAGGTCCGGGGCGAAGACCGTCATCGCCTCCCGGATTTTTTTAAAGGCCGGAAGCGCGACCTTTATGTCCGGGTAAGAGGGCAGAGGAAAATTCCCGAAGCGGACGATCTTGATACGCTCGCCGAGTTCCATGGGATCGTCCTCGCCGTAGCGCGGGCAGCAGATCACGAAATTGTGCCCGCGGAGCGCGAGCAGGCGCGAAAAGTTCTCGACCGAAACGGCGACGCCGTCGATCTTGGGGAGAAAGGTGTCGGTGAATATGACGATATTCATGGGCCCTCCATGGTTTTTCGATTGAAACCTGGGGCGTTTCCTTTAAGAAAATATCAAGTATTCATGGATTTGCCGTTAATAGTGGGGGTGATGGGTGCCCGCGCCCGGAGCCCGTATTCGGCGATATTTCGACTGTCCTCGGAGGAACATATGATTGACGTTGTCGGAATCGGATCGGCCCTGATGGACCTCACCATCCGTGTGGACGAGGCGACGCTCGACCGGCTGGGGTTAAAGAAGGGGACCATGCAGCTGGTCGACGCGGAACGGAGCCGCTCCATTCTCGGTGCGCTCACGGGTCATGCCATCGAAAAGACCCCCGGAGGCAGCGCCGCCAACACCGCGGCGGGGGTCGCGGCGCTCGGGGGTTCGGCCGTATTCATGGGGAAGGTCGGCGGCGACGAATTCGGCGAGCTGTACAGGGAGGAGAGCGAGCGCATGGGGGTATCGACGCGCCTGGCGCGCCACGGGTCCATGACGGGCCATGCCATCACGCTTATAACAGACGACTCCGAGCGCACCTTCGCGACCCACCTGGGGGCCGCGGTATTTTTCGTGAAAGAGGACGTGGCGGCGGAGGATGTCCGTTCGGCCCGGGCGCTCCACGTGGAGGGATACATGCTGGAGGGCGCCATGAAGGAGGCCACGCTGTACGCGATGCACATCGCGCGCGAGAACGGCGTGAAGGTGTCGATCGACCTGGCAGATCCCTCGCTCATCGGCCGGAACCTGGACGAATTGAAAAAGATCGCCATTGAATACGCCGATGTGCTCTACGCCAACGAGGACGAAGCGGCCGCTTTCACCGGGGAGCGGGGCGAGAAGGCGCTCGAGGCGATGGCGTCGATGTGCGACATCGCCGTGGTCAAGCTGGGAGAGAAGGGGAGCCTGGTCCGTTCGGGGAATATCACCCACCGCATAGAGCCCTTCAGGGTGAAGGCGGTCAACACGAACGGCGCGGGCGACATGTACGCCGCGGGCATGCTGTACGGCCTCGCACGCGGGCTTCCGCTGGACAGGGCGGGGAAGATCGCCAGCTATGCCTCGTCGCGCGTGGTGGCCCAGGTGGGCGCGCGCCTCTCGACACGGCTCGATACCGGTCAGATCGGAATATAGAGTGTCCGGCCCGGGCGGAGTTTCGCCGGGTTCTGGATGTTATTGATGAGCATGATGGTTTCGGGATTGCTGTTGTAGCGCGCGGCGATTTTATTGATCGATTCTCCCCGGCGCACCACGTGCTTTTTGATCTCCGTAAACCTGATCGCGTAGCCGGTGTCGTCGCTTTCCTCGAGCGCGCGTATCGCCTCGACCGGAAGCCGGAGCCGGTAGTCGCGCGCGTAGACGGGCGTGAGCACCGACTTTAGCTGCGGGTTGAGCGCGCGTATCTCCTCCACCGTGACGCCGGCGACGCGCGAGAGGCGTTCGAGATGGGCCGGAAATTCGAGCTCGATGACCCCGATCTCCCGCGGCTCGTGCTGTTCCATCTCCTCCGTCAATCCGAAGAGGTCCCGGTTTTTAAAGATCACCATGAGCGCCGCGTAGCGCGCCACGTACTCGGAGGTCTCGCGGCGAAGCGCGCCCGCCTTCTTGAGCGCCGGTAAAGTGGCGCGGCCGGTTTTAATCATGGAGCGCCGAAGATAGCCGGCACCCCCGTTATACGCGGCGAGCGCGAGGTCCCACGAGCCGAACACCGAATTGAGGTTGGCCAGGTGGCGCATGGCCGCGACCGTCGATTTTTCGATGTCGCGCCGCTCGTCCACCCATGCGTCGTCCCGCAGCCCCAGGATTTTCGCCGTTCCACCCAGAAACTGCCACAGCCCCACCGCGCGGCTCCGTGACACGGCGACCGGGCTGTATCCGCTTTCGAGAAGGGGCAGGAGGGCGATGTCGGGAGGCGCCCCCGGCGTGTCGCGCACGATCCGATGCACTTCGTCGAGATAGAGCTCCGAGCGCTGAAGCGCGCGAATCGTGTAGGGTCGGCCTCCGGTAAGATAGACGTGAATGAATTTGCGCACCTCGGGATCGTCGCAGATTGAGAGGTCGTTGACGGCGTCAAACAGGCATTTTTCCCCGGCGGCGGGTTCCGCCTTTCCCGTGTCGATGGAGGGTGCCGCGGCGCCGGGTATGCGGGCAAGACCACCCAGCGTCCAGGCGTACAGGCCTCCGGCGTGCGGCGGGAACGCCGACAGCAAAAAGGCGGCGGTTACGAGCGCCATTATACCGCGTGGTGTCGACTGTAATATGCGCATAAGGAGTACCATTGTGCCTCTTTCCCCCGGGGTGACAAGAAAAATTCAGGTTCCTTGTGGAAGGCGGTTTTACAACAGCGAAGGCAATATTATGGTTGCAAATTAAATGGCACCTGGACATTATATTGTATTACAAAAGATGCATATATAAATTTACGTAAGAGGGGTAGAGGAAATGAAGGATCCTAAGAAAGACGCTCTCTGCAGGGAGGCGTACGCCAAGCTCCTGCCCAATATTGCGGATTACGTGGCCCTCTACGCGAAGGAACGCCCGAAGGACACGGCGATCATCGAGCACAATACCGGCGAGGTCGTTTCCTGGAAGCAGTTCAACACGTCGGTATCCGCGTTCGCGGCGAAGCTTCTGTCAATCGGCATCAAGAAGGGCGATATCGTCGCCACCAGCCTGCCGCTGTTAAAAGAGCACGTATATCTCATCCACGCCTGCTACCGGATCGGAGCGATCGTCGCGCCGCTCGACCTGCGCCTCAAGGCCAAGGAGGTGCAGTACTGCATGGATAAAATGAAACCCAAGGTATACTTTTTCCTGGGCAAGACCCCCGTTGCGGACTTCAGGCCCCTCATACAGGAGGTCATGCAGGGTTCTCCCTATGTGAAGCACTGGGTGCAGTTTCAGAAAGAGGCGGACCTCATAATGAAGGGAGCCGTCGGCATTACGGATTTCGTAAAGGACATCAAAAAGGTCTTCATTAAAAGCATTTTTACCGGCGCGGTTAAAAAGGCCCGGAAGCTCGTCACCAAGCGCGACGCGTGCCTGATCATCTTCACCACGGGCTCCACCGGTTCGCCGAAACCGGCGCTCCTGTGCCACGAGAGCATCCTCATCCAGAACATAGGCCTGGCCGTCGGCTTCGAGCTCGGCATTGCCGACCGCATGCTCATCAACCTTCCCCCCTCGCACGTGGGTTGTACCACCGAGCAGCTGGGCACCACCGTGTACGGCGGCGGCGTTTCGGTGATCCTGCACATCTTCGATCCCAAGCTCAGCCTCGAGGCGATCCAGAAACACAAAGTGACCGTGCTCGGGCAGATTCCCGCGCTCTTCAACATGGAATGGCGGCTGCCGGAATACAGGGACTACGACCTCTCGTCGCTCCGATTCGCGCTGTACGGCGGACAGGCCGTGTCGCGCGAGTTTCTGGTGCGCATGAAGGAAATGGCCCCGCGCATCGGCACGGGCCTGGGGCTTACCGAGACGGCGGGTTTCTGCACCTATACCAACGTCGACGCCGGCGTCGACGAGCTCGTGCAGGGAATCGGTTTCGACAGCGTCCTGTGCCCCATCAGTATCCGCGAAGTGATGAAGGCCGACGGCACGGCGGGCGCGGAAAAGCCGAAGGGAGAAATCGGAGAGATCTGCTTTTCCGGGCCGCAGATTTTTCTCGGTTATCTCGGCGACGAGGCGAACACGGCGAAGACCATTTCTAAGGACGGCATCTGCTACACCGGTGATATGGGCTTCTACGACGAAAAGGGACTGCACTTTGCCGGGCGCGCGAAGCTCGTCATCAAGCCAAAGGGCTACCAGGTGTATCCCGAGGACGTCGAGGGCCATATCGCCGCCAAGCTGAAGGGCCGCGTCTCGATGGTCGCCGTCGTCGGCGTGGAGCACGAGGTGTTCAGTGAGGGAATCATGGCCTTCGTGGAATGTCTGCCCGAGCAGAGCGTAACGCCCGATGAAGTGATGAAGGCCTGCGAGGACATTTCGTCCTATTCGCGTCCGTCTCACGTGGTGGTCTTCAAGGCGGGGGAGCTCCCGCTCAACCGCGTAGCGAAGACTGACTACATGGTGCTGAAGGACACCGCGAAGGAGATCGTAAAGGACCTCCGCGGCAAAGGCCAGTGGGACAAAGCCTGAGAGGGGTTCCGGGGAAGGCGCGCGTGTCTTCCCCGGATTCGGACGTCATGTCGTGTGAAATACACCTCAGTCTCTCCGGGCACTGCGTCGAGACCGCGGCGCGGAACGAGTTCAAGCGCCTCATGGACGGGTATTTCGCCGGAACGGGCGAATCGGGCGGAATCGAGGAGCGCCTCGCGCTTCTGCGGGAATTTATTGAAACATCCGATTTCCAGGCACTGCGCGCATCGGACGAGCGCCTCTCGGGAGCCGTGGAGTGCGCCGTTATCGTATATCGCGACGGTCGCGGCGGAGCGGCGCTGAGGATAGCCGGGCAAGGGCGTCCATAGCGGGGACGGCGTCGTCGGTCGCCGCCCGCGGATATTCAGGCGTCGAGCATCTCGCGGAGCTTCGAGGCGAGCTCGTCGGGCCTGAAGGGCTTCTGTAGAAACGCCGCGTTTCCCTCGCTCGTAATGAGGTCGTGGATCGTCCTGTCGGTATATCCCGAGATGAAAAGCACCTTGATGCCGGGCTTTAATCCGCGCAGCCGCGCGGCGAGCGCGTTCCCGCTGAGTCCGGGCATTACCAGGTCGACTACGGCTATGTGGATATCGCCCTTATGGCTGCCCCCGGTTTCAAGCGCCTCGTTCCCGTTGCGCGCGGGAAGCACCGTGTAGCCGTGGAGCTCCAGGACGTGGCAGATGAGGCTTCGCACCACGTCCTCATCCTCAACGACCAGCACCGTTTCGGTCCCGTGGCGCGCCGCGGCTCCTTTCGCCCTCGGGATATTTTCCGGCTCCGGTTTCTCCGCGCGCGGCAGGAATATTGTAAACGTGCTGCCGCTCCCCGGCTCGCTCTTCACGTCAAGGTGTCCCATGCTCTGCGCCACTATGCCGTATACCGTCGGAAGTCCGAGGCCCGTACCCTCCCCCGGGGCTTTGGTGGTGAAAAAGGGCTCGAATATATGCGCCCCGACCTCCTCGTTAAATCCGTGGCCGGTGTCGCTGACCGTCAGGCGGACGTATTCCCCGTCCTTCATTTCGGGCGAGCAGCTCGGCGAGTCGAGGGGAACGGCGCAGTTTGATGTGGCTATCGTCAGGGTGCCGCCGCCCGGCATCGCGTCGCGCGCGTTGACTGCCAGGTTCATGATGACCTGCTCGATCTGTCCCGGATCCACCTCGATTTTCCAGAGATCTTTCCCCAGGCTGCTTTTCAGCTCGATGTGCTCGCCGATGAGCCGTCGGAGCATGGATTCGATGTTGGTAACGATGGTGTTGAGGTCGACCACGCGCGGCTGCATGACCTGTTTGCGGCTGAAGGCCAGAAGCTGGCGCGTCAGGTGCGCGGCGCGCTCGCCGGCGCGGTTGATCTCCTCTATCTCCCGGACGAACGGGCTTCCGGCCGGCATCTGCGACAGGATGAATTCGCTGTAACCGTTTATCACGGTAAGGAGGTTGTTGAAGTCGTGGGCTATTCCTCCGGCAAGCCTTCCCACCGCCTCCATCTTCTGCGCCTGCTGGAACTGCTGTTCGAGCCGCTTGCGGTAGGTTTCGTCGAAGATATAGCCGCGCACCTCGACCAGCGCCCCCCCCTCGAAGATACCGGTGGTGTTTGTGACGATGAAGACGGGAGAGCCGTCGGCGCGTCGCAGCTCGCGCTCGTGGTAGACGAGCATCCGGTTTTCGCGGATCGAGCGCATGAACGACTCCCAGTCCGCCGCCGAGGGGAAGAGCCGCCTGAAATCGGTCCCCATGGCCTCCTCGGTCGACGGAAAGCCGAATATGCGGGCGAAAGCGGGATTACAGGTAACGATCGTTCCGTCGGCGCCGGCGATGAAGTCCCCGGTGAGGTCCTCCTCGAAAAAGCGGCGGTAGCGCTCCTCGCTTCGACGCAGCTCGTTCTCCATGCGGTGCTTGTAAAGCGCCATCTCTATCGTGGTGCGCAGCTCCCGCTCCTCGAACGGCTTCAGTATGTAGCCGTATGGCTGGGTGAGCTTTGCGCGGTGCAGCGTGGTGTCGTCGGCGTACGCGGTGATGTAGATGATGGGGATGTCGCGCCGTTCGTTGATCGTCATCGCGATCGACACGCCGTCCGCCGAATCGGTCCCGGCCCCTTTCAGTAGTATGTCCATAAGAACAAGGTCGGGAGCGTGTTCCTCGACCATCTCCAGGGCCTGTACGCCGTCGGAGGCTATCCGGATATCGTGGTATCCGATCCGCTCGAGCGAGCTCTGGATGTCCAGGGCGACAATCACCTCGTCTTCGACGATGAGTATGCCCGGCCCGTTCGCGGGAACGGCCCCGGCACCTTCTGTGGCTTCTCTTCCATTCATGATGTATGGGTATACGCAGTATGTGATTACGGTGAGGATCATATACGCCTTTCGCGGTAAAATCAATAATTTTAAATCACGCACCGGTCCCCGTGAGAGTGGCAATAAGGATTTGCGAAGGTCGAAAACCAAAAAACGGTTGTTTTTTGAATCGCGTCCATTTATGATGTGGCGGCAGGCGGTGTGGAGACGACGGTATATCATGGAAAGGGTCGAAATCTGGTATCTTACGGACACAAAGACGGGCGAGGCCCTGTCGCAGTCCATCCGGTACCTGGGGCTTTCGGTGAATCTGGTCAAAGGCGCCGATTTCTCGAACGCGGACATCCTGGGCGGCAACCTCAACGTATTCATCATCGACCTGGCGGAGCGGGATCTACCGGGAATCATGTCGGTGGTCCGCGACGACCCTCGCCTGAAGGGCTTCCTGAAATTCATCATCCTTAAAAAAACGCTCGTCAGGCAGGCGCTGACGCTCGCGGCCAGCATGCTCCAGGTCGAGTTTATAACGAGGCCTGTCGACAAACGGGAGTTCATCCTCCTGCTCGAAAAATCGATCCTGGTCGAGCGCTACAGGGAGATGATGCACAGCGTTTCCCGCGACGTGGAGGAGCGTATCGAGACCTTCGAAAGCCTGATGAACATCAACAGGAAGGACCTGTTCGTCACCGAAAAGGAGCGGGACGCCTTCCAGCGCATCATCGAGCACGAAAAGCACCTGGTGGCCGAGCAGTCGAGGCTCAACCGCGCGATCCGGGAATTCACCTCGCTGCGCCAGATGGAGATTTTCAACATGAAAGACCGCATAAAGGCGGAGGAGATGCTGGCCGACCTCCGGCGCAAGGAGCTTATGGACGCCAACAGCGTCATCCGGGCGCAGGAGTCCCTCATCGATTTTTCGAGCAGGGAGCTCCACGAGGCCAACAGGATAATCAGCGCGGCGGAGTCCGTGGTGGAGCTCGGCAGGCAGGAGGCCATCTCGCTTCGCGAGGAGCTCGCCGTCGCGACGCGGCGCAACGGCGAGCTTTCCGAGGAGAACGTACGGCTGAAACGCGAGATAGAATCCCTCAGGGGAAACGGTAATCGATAGAGATACGGCATGGAATGGGAAAAGATACTGGCCGATTCGGTCACTGACGGAAAGCTCAAAGAATTACATCTCAAGAAAATACCCGTCCTTAAAACCTGCAACAACTGGCGAGAGGTGGAGCCCGTGGGCTGGGTTGATCACCAGATGAAATTCAGTTATTACAAGGGCGGGCTCGTAAAGCTTAAGGGCAATATCTACTTTGTTCCGGAGAAGACGATCAACGCGCTCTCCGAATACATAAACTGGAAATTCCCCGTCACGATCAGCGTCTACAAGGACTAATCGCCGCCGTCGCTCTCCTCGAACAGCGTGAGCACCGCGTCCTTTTTCTGCGCGGCGCGCACCACCTGGTCCAGACTCTTCCTGTCGATAACGGCGTAGTGCGGCGCGAGGCGTTCCGCCACCCCCGGATTCAGCCCCATGAGCAGTTCGTCCAGAATTCCAGGATGGCTGCAGTGCAGGAGCGTTACGTCGCTTATGCGGACGCGGACGGTCTGCGCGGACCATTCGTTGAGGAGAAAGCCGAGATTCTGGGGAATCCCGTTCCGGGCGTATTTTTCCAGGGCGGCTATGAACTCCTGGTGCGACATTCCGCGTTTGTCGGCCCTCACCACCGAGTTTCTGCTGATGCGGGTATGCAGCATCAGGTCGTCCTTGATAATGTCCGAATGCGCCGCGAGAAGGTAGACCGCCTCGGCGGGAACCTCGCGTCGGGGGATGATGAGTGTGAAGTCCGGGTTTATGTATACGCTTTTTGCCTCGGTCTCCGGCCTGTCCACCGTCCGTCTGGTCTTCGAGAGCCTGGACGCGGCCTCCATGCCGATTTCGGAGAGGAAGTGCGAGCTGCCCCTCGTCTCGGTTATCCCGAACAGGCAGAGGATCCTCATCCCGGCGTGGTACTGGCGTACCGCCTCCGTGCGCGCGCGGCCGAGACCCTCGATGGCCTGGGGGTCCGCCCCGGAGAGCGACCGCATGATGAATCTGGTGAACAGGAGGCTTTCGTTCTCGCCGCCGTGATGCATAATGATCTCGCACAGCCGTGAGAGCGTGTCCGGCCGGGGCATTGAAAACGGCGGCGCGAACAGGCCGTCCTCGATCTCCTCGTCCAGGGGGCTTCTCATGATGCGGACCAGCCAGCGAAGCGGGGAGTCGAGCTCCTTTTCGAGAGCGGAAAGCGATATCACCACGGCGTCGCGCTTTATACGCACGCATTTGAGGCGATGGAAGGCGTACAGGCACAGCCTGAGGAGCCGCTCGGAGGGGACCGGTTCGCCGGACTGGTCGTATACCGTGAGCAGCGCGTCCGTCAGGCGCTTCCAGTCGATCTTTCTGAATTCCCTCTGGCGGGTGATGAAGAGACCGCTCGAGGAGACGATGTCGAACACCGAGAGCATGTCGAGAAGGAAGTAGTAACCGTTCGAAACGAACCGGGTCCCGGATGACGGATCCGACCGTTCTGCCGCCAGCACGGGATAGAGCTCGGGGGTGATGAACACGAAGGTCGTAAAGGGGTCCTCGAGGCGGTGCCGGATGGCGACCATGCCGCCGCCCGAGAGGAATGCCAGCCCTTCCTCGGTGGGCCCCCGCCCCTCGGATGCGAGCAGCTCGTCGAGCTCCATGAACCCGCCGTTTTCGAAGAGCGTGCGCAGCAGTCGCATCGCGCTGCGGTGCCTGCGGGGCGGCTGCGCCGGTGTTTCCGCCTTTCCGGCGCCGTCGAGCGCGCCGCGGACCGATTCGGCGTATTCCCTGAAGAAGGCCGGGTCATAAGGGAGCAGCATCGCGCGGATCTCGGGATAGAGATATATCTTGTCGAGTTTGTTATGCAGGCGCTGGCGGTTTTTAAGTACGTACACCAGGAGTTTCCGGGAGAGCGAGTTCGCTATCGCCTCGATCGCGGCGCCTTCCATTTTGAGCGCTTTGTCAATGTCGCCGTAGGTCACGCCATTCTCGTCCGAAAAGGCGACGGTGAGCACCTGCAGTTCCTCCCTTGAGAGTTTGCCCAGCAGATGGTGGAATCCGACATGGGTGAGGATGGAATCCGCGGCCTCGCGGCCGGCGTCCTTGGGCGGGGGTTCTATTCTCAGAAGTTGCGCGAGCCTGTTAGCGTCTTCTCCGGTGAGGTTTCTGGCGGCATCGCTGATTTTTTTCATGATAAAAAAGTTGTGGACATCGATATTGGGCTATTCTATACAGGTGCGTGTAATTATGCAATAAAATTTCGTTGCGCGCCATCCCGGCGGTTTTTGCAACAAACAGTGGCGAAAGTTTCCAATATACAACAACTCACTGCTGATCGTTTCCCACCGGTCTCCAGCGGAGCGAAGTCCAGTAGATCGATCATTACGGGTTGGCGGAGAACCACATGCTACAATTTCTGAGATTTGACGGTTCGCTCGTCGCACGGGGCGAATATCCTGTCGTGTCCGGCGCCGAGGCGTGGCGCTTGTTTTCGAGGCGGGCGCTGTACGCCTTCCTGCTCGCCTATTCCACCGTGTTCCTGGCGGCGGCCATTCCATTCGACGCGGCGTATTTTTTCGGCGGGCTCATCACGGGGATGGTCCTCATACGGCTTGTCAACGATATCGTCAAGTACCGGAGCTTCGGGGGCGGAAAGATCGTGATCGACCGCGAGGGCTTCGAGATTTTCCATTCGTCGGGCGGCGTGCGCGTGAAGGCCGAGGACGTCACGTATTGTGAGGTCAACGTTTTCGGCAACATGGTGGTGCGCGAAAAATACATGACCACGTCGTTCCCGCTGGCCCTGCTGAAGAAGGAAGACCGGCAGGCGCTCCTGGCGCAGATGCACGACATGTCGCCGAAACGCACGGAGTTCTTTAAAAAGGCCTATGATTTTTTCGACGCGGTACTCGTCGCCTTCATCCTCGCTATGCACATACGACAGTTCATCATCCAGGCCTATTATATACCGACCGGGTCCATGGAGGACACCCTGCTGGTGGGAGACCACCTGCTCGTCGAGAAAATCACCTACGGCCCCTCCATTCCCATGATGATCGGGATGGAAAAGCCCCTGCACCTGGATTTTCTCGGTGTCCGCGGGGTGCGGCGCGGAGATATCATTATCTTCAGACCGCCGGGGGAGGAGGAAAAGGATTTCATCAAGCGGTGCATCGCCGTCGAGGGGGACGAGTATCACATTGAGGACGGCTCCGTGTGGATAAACGGTAAGCGGCTCGAGGAGCCCTATGTGAAGGGCCTTACGAGCTACCGCGGCTTCGGAGACCGCAAGATAGAGGGCAAGGTTCCCGCGGGCATGGTCATCGCGATGGGGGACAATCGGGAGAATTCCTTTGACAGCAGGGGTTTCGGATACCTGCCCGTGGAGAGGATCAAGGGACGCGCCCTCATGCTCTACTGGAACACGGCGCATATAAAGAACCTTGATTTTTCCCGCCTCGGCCTGATACGCTGACGCGGACCGCGCACAGCCGAGTCGGCGCCGGCCCCCGGATGTACGGGCGGCCCGCGGGCGCACCCGGAGCGTCCCGGTCCGGAAACTTACAAATGCTCGGTGAAGCGAAATGAACCTCCCCATCTTCACGCGGCGCGTCGTATTCACCGGCGTACTGATCCTCGGCGCGGCGCTCTTTCTCGCCTATCGCCTCGTTGTGCTCCACTTCTCCGATTCCATATATGTTCCGTCAGACGCGGACCGCGAGGTGCACCGTGGCGCGATCCTCGACAGGGCAGGAGACCTTCTCGCCGTCTGCGTGGAACGCCGCTCGCTTTTCGCCAATCCCTCCGAAATCACCGATCCCGACGCCGTCGCCGCCGCGCTCGCCCCGATCGTTGACGTTCCCCGTTCCACTCTGGCAAACCGGATGAAGCGCGAGAAACGCTTCGTCTGGCTGCGCCGCAAGCTTGACGATGATACAGCCGACCGTATAAGCGCCATGCGTGTGAAGGGGCTGTACCTCAGGAAGGAGCAGCACAGGGTCTATCCGCACGGAACGCTGGCGGCCAATATCATCGGTTTCGCGGGACTGGACAACAAAGGCCTCGAGGGTATAGAATACCGGTACGATGACGTGCTCTCGGGGAGAAAGGGCCCGGTCCAGACGCCGCCGGACGCGGGATATATAAAGGGTGCGAGCGTACGCCTCACCATCGACCGGGTGACGCAGTATACGGCGGAGCGCGAGATAGAGCGCGCGGTGACTGAGACGGGCGCGAAGCAGGGCGCGGCGGTGGTGATGGAAGTCAAGACCGGAAGGCTTCTCGCCGTGGCAAAATATCCGCTTGTGGATCCGAACGCGTACTGGGAATACCAGGCAGGGGCCATGAAGAATTTCGCGGTGGTGGATTCGTTCGAGCCGGGTTCGACGCTCAAGGTCATCGCGGCGGCCTCCCTGATGGAAACCCATCCTTCGGTGCTCCGTGAGAAGTTTCGCTGCGAGGGCAGGATAGAGGTCGCCGACGCCGTCATAAAGTGTACCGCCGTGCACGGGGAGCTCACGCTCGATGAGGTTATTAAACATTCATGCAACGCCGGGATGATACAGGCCGTCCGGAGGCTCAAGCGCGAGGAGCTGTACGCGACGCTCACGCGCTTCGGTTTCGGCAGGGAGACGGGGGTGGAGATGCCGGGCGAATCCGCCGGGCTCCTGCGCGGGGTGGGCGAATGGTCGGGGCTCTCGAGGTATTCGCTCTCCATAGGACAGGAGATTTCGGTTACCTCGATCCAGATGGTGGCGGCATTCGGCGCCATAGCGAACGGCGGGATATATATGACTCCCTCTATAATCGAGTCGATCGAAACCGCCGACGGCGGCGTGAAGCGATCATTCTTTCCGAAAAGCCGCGGCCGAGTTATACGAAAAGATATAGCCGCGCGCCTGCTCGGAATGATGAAGGGCGTGGTGGAGGGGGGTACGGCCACCAGGGCGCGCCTGGAATACTACGGTGCCGCCGGGAAGACGGGTACGGCCCAGAAGTCCGTGCAGCGGGGGGGGTACAATCCGGGGAAATACGTGGCCTCCTTCGTCGGGATCGCGCCATTCGACGATCCGGACGTGTGCATTCTCGTTCTGCTTGACGAGCCGCCGGAGAGCGCCTCGGGCGGGGCGGTCGCCGCGCCGGTGTTCGCCCGCATCGCCGAACGTGTCCTCCCCTACAGGGGGGGAGCGGAGCACCGTGTGGCCGCGCGCACCCCGCTTAAAGGTTCGCCTCGAACGGTTTCCGCGCGGCGCGGACTGATGCCGGACTTTCGCGGTCTGCGACTCGGAGAGGCCGCGCGTGTCCTCGCCTCGCTCCAGAAGGAGAGTATGATCGAATACTCGCTGGTCGGCCGGGGGGTTGTCCGCCGCCAGTCGCCCGAACCGGGAAGCCCGGTCGGCCATCATCGCAAGATCATATTGTATTTTGAAGAGCAATGACGGCACTGTTCGATAAAAACATGGCGGTCCTCGCTCGCCGCCACGCTCCGGTTCACGCCGCCGTTCTGGAGGCGCCCGAGGATTCGCGCATACGCGTCTCGCCGTCGCGCGAGGGCGCCCCGGTTCCCGAGATCGCGCAGGAGGGCGGCGCCATCTCCGTCCACAGCAGGTACGATCCCGTCACGGAGGCCGCGCGCTTCATCGCCGGTATCGAGCCGGGACGCTTCAACCTTTTCATCGTATTCGGTTTCGGCTTCGCCTATCATATAACGGAGCTGCTCGGCCGCGTTCCCGGGGATGCCGTCGTTCTCGTGCTCGAGCGAAGCGCGGCCATGATCCGCTCTGCGATGGCCCATCGCGATATTTCGTCGACGCTTGCCGACGAGCGGCTGCACATACTGGTCGATCCCACCGAGGAGGGACTGGCGGACATCCTGCGGGGAAAGTCCACCTACCGGGTTTCTTTTCTCACACACCGCGGATCGTTCCAGATAGCCCCCTCGTATTACTCGAACCTGCACCGTATCGCGAAATCCTACCTGTCGGCGAAAGAGGTCAACATCGCCACGCTCGCCAGGTTCGAACGCACCTGGGGGGCGAACATCGCGCGCAACGCCGGAGAGTTCGTCGACAATCCCGGCGCCGGGGTGTTTTATGGGAAGTTCGGGGGGATGCCCGCCATAGTCGTCGCCGCGGGACCGTCGTTGTCGAACAGCATCGAATTCATCCGTTCGAACGCCGGCCGCGCGGTGATCGTCGCGGTCGACACCTCGTACGGGATATTGAAGAAACATGGTATCGAGCCCCACTTCTGCGTTTCGGTGGATCCGCAGCTCATCAACGCCCGCTATTTCGAGGGCGATACGGGCGGCAGGACCGTGCTGGTGGCCGATCCCACGGTACACCCCTCGGTTTTTCGTCTTTTTCGGGGAAGGCGCGCGCTCGCTGGGATGGCATTTCCGATGCTGAAATGGATGGAGGAGGCGACCGGGCCGAAAGGCGAAATGGCGTACGGGGGCTCGGTCTCGACCAACGCGTACGATTTCGCCAGGAGGCTCGGTGTTTCGACGATCGCGCTGGTGGGGCAGGACCTGGCCTTTACGGGAGGCCTCGCCCACGCGCGCGGTTCGTATCTCGACGAGCAGGTGTTCCTGCGCACGAGGCGCTTCTACACGCCGTTCATGTTCAACCGTTTCCAGCTCACGGCGCTTCCGGCGATACTGGTGCAGGGCATACGCTCACCGGCCGTCCATACCAACCAGAAGATGATGATATTCCTTTCGTGGTTCGAGAAGCGTAACGATCCGCGGCTTGTCAACGCGAGCTTTGACGGCGCCCGCATAAAGGGCCTTCGTCACGTCACCGCGGAAGAGCTTCGTTTCGAGGACCCCGGCATCGACATATTCGGCGTGATCGACTCGGCGCATGAAGAGGGGATGTCCGCGCTGCGTGACCCGAATGAGGTGCGCCGGGCAATCGTGGGCCGCTGCGCGGCCATGCGCGGCGAGCTGGAAGCGCTCGTGCCGCTGCTCGAGAAGGCCGTACGCAATTCGGAGGAGCTCCGGGCCGTTCTCGCCGCGGAACGGCGCGACCGGGGCAAGATGGAATACCTGTTGAAGAGGCTCGCGGAGGCCGACCGAAACATCGAGTCGCTCGACGCGCTGAAGGACATGATAAGCTTTACCGCGCAGCGCGTCATCCACACCATCACCGAGGGTTACGAGGTCGACGAAGGGGAGGGCGCGGTCGCGGAAGACGAACGCGTCGCCATGCGCTCGCGTTTCCTCTATCTCGGTTTTCTGGAGGGGAGTACCTTCATCCGCAGGGTAGTCGAAAAGATGTCGGCGACCCTTGGCGGATAACCGCCGGACGATACGCCTCAGGCCGTGGCCGCGCGCCTGCCGCTGTAGTACCAGCCCGCGATTCCCGCAAGTATGAACAGTATCCCGATAAACTGCGCCTGCGAAAGACCCATGACGCCCCTGGGGTTCAGCCGGATGAACTCGACCATGAACCGGGGAAGGCCGTTGAGGATGAGATAGAGAAAGAAGAGCTTTCCATCCGCCAGCCCCTTTTTCCTGAGCCGCATGAGCAGCGCGAGAACCAGGAACGAGAAAAAGACCTCGAAGAGCGGCGTGGGATAGACCGCGGCCGTAGTGGGTACGATGCCGTTCGGATAGGCCGTCCCCCAGATGGACGAGGTCTCTATGCCGTAGCAGCCGTCGCCGGCGACGTGACAGCCGAAGCGGCCGAAGCAGTAGCCGAGCGCCATGGAGGGCGCCGCCGCGTCGGCGACCTTGAGGAAGGGCTCGCCGCTGCGTTTTATGATCCACCAGGCCAGAAGAAACGAGAGGATGAAGCCGCCATAGGCGGAAAGCCCGGCTCCCGAGAAGATCATTCCCGCCGGGTCAGCGGCGAATTCGTCCAGATGCTCGAGTATATGGAAAACCTTGGAGCCGACAATCCCGCCCGGGATGGCGGCCAGCAGGACCCTGTACGCGATCTCCGGATCCATGTTCCTGAGCTTGAGTTCGCGCTCGAAAAGAAGAAACGCCAGATAAAAACCGATGCCCAGCATGACGCCGTAACCGCCGATGGAGATGAATTTGTACTGGAAGAGAATTGGGTACATGGAGGCCTCTCGCTAAATATGGTATATCACGGCATATCGATCGGCGGCAGGCCGGCCGCTCACTATCGGAGCGCGCGCCGCCCGTGTTGTTACAGTTTTTCGCGCCATGCGCGGTGCATATCCTGATTTCGGAGCCATTCAGCCGGACTTGTCAAGAGTATTATCGGCTTCAGCGGTCGGCTTCCGACCGCAACAGCGTATCCGGCCGATCGGGGATCGATGGAAGGCACCCGTGCGAAAAGTGGAATAAATCACGATCCTCATTCGTCTCTATATTGACTCCCGGCACGGCGGGAGGATGGGGGTATTATGCTGAAGCGCATTGTGGTGCTGATCGAAACGCTGCTGCTTGTCCTGTTCGCCCACGGTTGTTCCGATGAGGAGGACTACGAATACATCCTCACCGTGGATGGATATTTTTCCAATTTCACCGGTTATTATTATATCGACGGGTCGCTCAAGGGGCATTTCAACGGGGAGCCGGCATACACCGATTCGCACGGGTACACGTTTTATTATTATGAAAAGGAGCTCGAGGAGTTCAATTCGATCAAGGTGTTCGCGAACAAGGACGATCCCGCCTGTTCGCTGACGGTGAGCCTCTGGAAGGACGAGGAGGAGGTCGCATCATCGTCCAGCGGCTCGTACGCGGGCTACAACGATGATGACGGCACTTACGAGCTTTCGGTCGACCCGCTGTATTATAGCGTCGATGAGGATGACGATGAGGATGATGAGGAGGAGTAACGGGTGGTCGGTAGACATTAATTTTTTTCCTGTCCGGTAAATCTGGAGGGATGCCCCAGTGAAGCGATGTGTGCGTTATGGTTACATGTGTGAGGATTTCAGTCGGGTGGTCGGAAAACACTTAGTCTTTTATCGCATAGCGGAGTATCTATGTCGGCTCCGTCGAGGACACTGTGGAAGATGTTATCGTGGGTCACTCTCCGATTTTTGTTGTTGATCAGCGCCTGATATTTTTCCGGGTTTCTTTTCCGGTATTCCGGGGATGCCCAGATTATTAACGGGATATGGAAAAGTTCCGGCGTGAACCTGGCGTTCGGGACATGTAAATATCTGCCGTTTTCTCCGAGGAATTCTCCGTGGTCAGAGACGTAGATGACCAGTGAGTTTAACTTCCTGACCTCTTCGATGACCGACGAAATAAAATAATCGGTGTAAAGAATGGTATTGTCATACGAGTTGACAAGCGCCTGTCTGTCGGTTTTCGTGGGGTTTTTATTGGTGGCGACTGGGGTGAATCTCGCGAATGATGGGGGATAGTGCGCGTTGTAAAGCCAGTGGCTTCCTATAGTATGGAGGATGACGAAAAGGCGCCGGTCCCCTTTTCCAAGAAAATTACTGAAGTACGGTAGCAGTTCCTCGTCGAAGCGTGCGGCGTCGCCCTGATCCGCGCGCATTGGGTTGTGGAAAACAGTCGTCCCGGCTTCCCGCGTGAATACCGAAACCGTTGTATCGTGTTTCGTGTGGTGCTCCCTTTGGTTGGATATCCAAGCCGTTTGGAAACCGACGCGTCGAAAGGCGGATATGAAACTTGTTTCTCGTAAAGACAAGTCATAATTATCGGCAGTGGCTCTCGTTATAATACAGGGAACTGATTTTCTTGTAAATGAAAAGCTGGAATAGGCTTCAGTAAAAGAAACGACGTTTTCTTTCTCCATCAGCGGGGTAGTTTGACGAGTGTATCCGTTTATATGGAAGTGATCGGACCTTGCCGATTCGCCCAGTATGAGAATCAGTGCAAGATCTTGACCATTGTGAGTGCACCCCGAGTCCGAGATGTCGATTCTTTCGATCGAATGAATATACTGTGAGCGGGCGTATCCATACAGTGAGCTCATCAATGAAGCCTGAAGATTTCTTTTCACCAATTGCCGCGGGATGGACTTGTTCGGGAACCCGGAAAAAAGTAACAATGCAATTATGAGCGCTACTGATGATAGCCCAAGAATAGTTCCCGTATTCGCCTGTATGCGATTTTTATCGATGACGCTTGCAATAGCTATCGATATCATCAAATGCACTGCCATCCAACACCAGAAACTCGCTCCGAGCAGCGAGGCCGCTTCCTCAATGTTGCTCTCGAGGACTATTCCCATGATGTTCTGTGAAATCGTTATTTTCAACGTTCGGACGAAATATGACGCCGAGGCGTTCACGAGAAATATTGCCGGAACCAGGATGCTATAAAGATATTTATGCAGGGAAACAAAAAAGAAAAAGAGGGCGGCGATTATGAAATCAAGTGCGACCACTAGCGCGGTGAGCGTTATGTTTGAGGGCGGGTTGAAAATATAGGTATATAAATCGAAGAGAATGCTATAAAGCGCTCCGACCGCTATGATCGTCCCGGCATAGCGAATCCCACTGTTTTCTATAAGTACGGATCGGTGCTGATCCAGCGCGACCATGCTATCCCCTCCTTCCCGCTTCATGTCCGTCGAAAATTACTTCAGGAGTGAATATGCGAATACCCGTTCGCTGCCGGTCATTATTGCAAATAAAGTTGCATAGTCAACTAATATTAGTTGACTATGCAACATATTTTTATTGACGATTCCACCCGGGTCATTTATGTCTTATCGATGCCGTTAGCGCCGGGTTGAGTCGGGGGGGCGATGGGAAGGGGATGGGTGGTGCTGTTCGCACTGTCGCTGCTTTTGTTGCTGGTCGCGGGCCTGACGGGGTGCGACAGTTTTGTTTTCACGCCTTTTGGCTCGGAAAGTGACAAATACGATGACCTCAACGCGAAGAATCTTTCGAAAATCATGTCGATGGATGATGGGTCCATCCCATTCAAGGTCGCATTCGTCGCCGACACTCATACGTATTATGAGGAGACCGAGAAAATAATCAAAATCCTCAATAACCGGGATGACATGGACTTTATAATGATCGTCGGCGATATCACCAATCAGGGCCTTCTACAGGAATACGAATGGTCGGTGGAGGTTTTCCGGAAGTCGCGGTATCCATTTCTGGTGGTGATCGGGAACCATGACGCCCTTACTTTCGGGCAGGATATTTTTCACACTATGTTTGGTAGTTATAATTTTAAATTCAGGTATAAATCGGTCGAATTTGTCTGCTTTAACGACAATAAATGGGAGTTCGGCGCCGGCGTCCCGGATTTTCGCTGGCTTGAGGACGCGGTCTCGGAAATAATCTCCCCGCTGTCGGTGCTGGCCTGCCATATCGACCCGTGCGATGGTGCCGAGGGCATTTTCACTCCTGCGGAAGTCGAGCGCTTCGAGAGCATGATCCCCTCCGTGTTTTCCCTGACCGTTCATGGGCATTGGCACGGACCACGGGCGCTTGTTCAGGGGGGCGTAGCGAGACATGTCGTCGGTAGTGCCGGCTTCGGTCATTGCCTGATCGTCACGTTTTACGCGGATTATTTCGAGGTTGAACAATGCAAATTTTTTTGAGGCTGATCGTCCGGCGACACCTCTGCACGATCGCGATTGTGCTGGCGGCCACATCGCAGTCGTTCGGAGGCACGGCGCGGGACGAGGCTATCCCCTGGTATGCACCTTCCGGAATAATGTTCCAAACCGCCGGGTTTATGGGATTCGTCTGCGTTGGGGCCGAATATCTGTTCCTTCGGGATCGGCTGGTAAGCGACGTCGTCTATGGTTTCGTTCCCGAGGGGGTGGCGGGGAAAAATCATCACATCATTACCCTTAAAAGCAGTCTTCGCCCTGTTCGAATTGATTTCAGCGATACCGGTCATCTTTTCCCATTTTATTTCGGAGTCTCAATGATTTATTGTCCTCATAAAGACACATTCCTTTTTCTTCCGGATAAATATCCCGATCATTACTATAAGCCGACGGCCTTGCATGCCGTTTTGAATTTGGGAATTGAGCTGGGCTGGTTTAATGCCCAGCATCGGCGGTATAATTCTTTCTATGTAGAGGTATGCACACTGTACATTTATCTCAAAACGTATGCTAAAAACAGGTCCGTTATCGATTTCAGCGATATCCTTTCACTTGCGTTGGGGTACAAGATTATGATTTAGTCGTCGCGCTGTCATTGTTTTCCGGGTGCTCGTGCGAATAATAGGAATGATCAGTCCCGTTCAATCCATGAGTATTCATTTAACGGTGCCTAGAAACTGAAAAGAATTCTTTCTCGGCCCGTTCGTCCAAACGCTTCAGGCCGCTCTGTGAAAGTAATAAAATGGTATTTTGGCGTATCGTGCTATTGGCCTTGTCATATCGAGGAAGAATGCAGATGAATATCATATTGCCATGGGTGTGTTAACTCGGTGCGCATATTATCGAAAAGCGAACGAGGTAGCACTGTAATACTATATGATGGGGGATGGGGATGGAGAGTCCTCGGACCGGGTCGAGAAGTGCTTTCCGGCAATCAAAATACTAAGAGGGTGACGAAAAGGTCGATCAGCCTGGCATTCCTCCTGGCACTTATTTTTTCCTCCACTGCCATCCTATCGGCGGCGCCCGCAGAGCACGCCGCGTCGCGCCTCAAGGTGGGGCTCGCTCTCAGCGGCGGCGGGGCCAAGGGGTTCGCGCATATCGGCGTCCTCAAGGTGCTTGAAGAGGAAGGAATACCCGTCGATTATATCACCGGAACGAGCATGGGAAGCGTTGTCGGCTCTCTTTACGCGATAGGATACCGTGCGAAGGATCTCGAGCGCCTGGCGCTCGAAACCGAGTGGCACGTGCTGATGAGCGACAGACTTCCGCGCAGGAATATCCCCATCAGGGAAAGACTGAATTCCGACAAGTACGCGGTGCTTCTTGACATCGATGATTTCTCCTTCGTTATTCCCCGGGGGCTCGTCAAGGGCCAGCTTCTCGAATCAAGGCTATCGCTGCTTATGATTCCCTACCACGGGTCGGGCGATTTCGGGAAGCTCCCGGTCCCTTTCAAGTGCGTCGCGACCGATATCGAAACGGGTAAGGCGGTCGTGATCGGAGAAGGGTTCCTTCCCGACGCCGTCCGGGCGAGCTTTTCCATCCCCTCGATCTTCATGCCGGTAGAGGTCACCCCGCACCTTCTTGTGGACGGAGGGGTTGTCAGAAATTTTCCCGTTTCCGACGTTCGGGAAATGGGTGCCCAGATCGTGATCGGTGTCGACGTGGGGCAGCCTCTTTATAAAAAAGAGGAACTGGATTCGTTCGGAAAGATCATGGAACAGTCGATGAGTTTCCTCGGGGACTATTCGACGAGGGAGCAGAGGAAACAGTGCGATATCCTGGTGCTTCCCGATATACGGGGAATATCATCGGCGAGTTTTGAGAATGTTGAGGACATCATCAGCCGTGGAGAGCGGGCCGCCCGGGGAAAGCTACCTGAGATCCGGGCGCTTGCCGCACGATTGAAGGTACGGGTCCCGAGCGGCAGTGACGGTGAAGCAATCCCTTCGGCGACGGTCGCGGTACGGATTTCCGAGGTGAAAATCGAGGGTCTCTTAAAAGTATCCCAGACACTTGTCCTTGCCAAGCTCGGTATTAAAACGCCGTCCAGTGTCGATCCGGTGGCGATAGAAGACGGCATTCGCGACGTTTATGGGAGCGGGCTATTCGATAAGGTTTCGTTCAGGGTTTTGCCCGACAACGATGGGAGTAACATTCTTATCGTGCACGTGGTTGAGAAACGAACCGACCTTCTCAAGTTCGGTTTCAGCTATGATACCTATCTCAAGGGGGCGCTGCTGGCGAATTACACCTTTCGCAATCTGTTAATGACAGGGAACGATCTGTCCGTCGACGCGTGGGTCGGCGAAAATCCGGGTGTAAAGCTTTCAACGTTTGTATATACGGGCGCGCGACCTGGAATCGGTATCGGCGTTGAGCTCGAGTCCAACAGGTTTCTTGTCGATACGAGTACGACATCGGACGGGCGGGAGATATCCGGCGAGTATCGACTGACGAAACAGGAGGGACGTGTCGTAGTAAACGTCGAGTTGTGGAACAGCGTTGTCTTCGGTGCCGGCCTTGTAAAAAAATCGACCTTCGTAGACCCTGAATCGGGAAGCGAAATGTTTTTTGACGAGAACCATATCTTTGAGTCCTCCTCCCTGCTCACTTTCGCGGCAATCGACACTCTCGATAATTACTACTTTCCGAAGAGCGGGTTTAAAATCGATGGAAGTGTCGAATACAGTACCGATAAATTCGATGTATATAATCGTTACGATTTCTCCCCTTTTTATAAGTATTTCGTCTCCGCGGTTTTCGCGCTTCCGTTGCGCAGGAGTATTTCGCTTACCGCAGGCGCCGCTTTCGGATGCATCATCGGAAACGAAATACCCCCCTTGGATTTGTTTCATCTGGGGGGGGTGTATACGTACCACAGCGGATCCATCCCCCTGCCGGGATTACGCCTTTTTGAGATATCGGGGAAGGCCATGTACACGGCTTCCGCCGCGTTGAGCTTAGAGCCCTGGCGCGGAATTTTTATCATACCCCGGTATTCGCGCGGGAAGGCGGTGGAGCGGGCAAGTGACCTGAAGGGGGAGCGGGATTTATCGTGGGGTTACGGATTTACATTCGGGTTCCGGAATCTCGTGATACCGTTCGAGCTGACCGGCATTCACGGTGATGGTGTTCGAGGTAAAAGATTTTTATGGTATGTCAATGTGGGGTACCGGTTCTAAACGGGGCTGGCCATGGCTGTACCACCGGACGCGATTATGTCCATGAATCGCTTCAGGCGCGGCGAGCTATTTATTTTCATTGACTAAAAGCTTGGAATTGATAAAATAGCCGAAAAATTCAAGAATTGTTGTTTCCCGAACTGTGGAACCTTTTTACGGCACTCTCGAAAAAAACATCGCCATTGACTTCCATCATGTATACATGGCGATGAATAAACGACTGAACGAGGATCTCCTTGCTGGCGGCATCGACATCACCGCGGAACAGGTCGGGATCATGGTGCTGCTGTGGCAACATGACGGCAGGACGCAGCAGGAAATAGTTAAAGAACTCGAAAAGGATAAGGCGAGTATAACTCGTTTATTGCATGGTCTCGAGAGAAGAGGGCTCGTCCGGCGCGTCATGAATGGCATAGACAAGCGGAATAAGAATATTTATCTCACAAAGAAAGGAAGGGGGGTCGGGGAAAAGACCGTTGCGATTCTTCAAAGTTTGTTGGTCCGGCTCGGGAACGGAATTTCACACTCCGATATAAATATTTGTCGCGATGTGCTGTTGAAGATGACGAATAACCTAGCCGTGTGATGTTCTTCGCCCCGCCGGCACGGACGGCAATGGCGATCCGGAGAACAAAGAGAGTTAACAGCTTTCGGTTCGGTTGCGTCCATACTCTTTCGCCCTGTAGAGGGCTATGTCGGCTTTTTTGGTTAGCGAGTGACGTGTCGTATCGCCGGAGGTAATGGTGGTTGCCACACCTATACTCAGAGTGACGAAGCCCCACTCCGATGCACGATGCTCCATGCGGAGATTCTCCACCCCAGATCTGATTTTTTCGGCGACCTGTACGGCCCCTGGGCCGTCGGTATCGGGGAGTGCCACGATGAACTCCTCGCCGCCGTACCGCGCCGGCATATCCGCCGGTCTCCGGCAGGAATCCCTGATAACACCGGCGATGGACTGAAGGCAGGAGTCACCCCCGAGGTGGCCGTACGTGTCGTTGTATTTTTTAAAATGATCGACGTCACAGAGAAGTATGGACAGGGGTTTCCGCTCCCGTGCCATGCGTTCCCACTCGGTTTTGATGTATTCCTCATAATGCCGTCGATTCGCCAGTCCCGTGAGACCGTCCCTGGAGGATATCCGCTCGAGCTCCCTGTTGGCTTCTTTGAGTTCGTCCTCAATCCGCTTGCGAACATTTACCTCAACCTCCAGAAGCGTGTTCGTCTCTTTCAGTTTCAAATTCTGGATTTTACGTTCTTTTTCAAGGATTGATATCTTTTTTATCGTTTGAAAGGACGCGAGCAGAATGAAAATGAATGCCGCTCCGACGATTATAAAGATAATACGGCTGAAGGTGGCGTTGAGTTCATTTAGTGGCAGGAATATTTTCCCCAGTTCATTCGTGATTATATCTATGTTCATTATAATACAGTGCCGCAGATTGCTCCCGGGTATTTTTGAGACATATATGAATTTTTCCGGTGTCGCATCATCGTCCGTGCTGTAATATTGATACCCGCCTCCGACCCTTTCCAGTTGCCGAAATCGTTCCATAAAATCCATGAAGTCGTCATTTTCCCGGCCGGCGGTATTTCCGGGGGTATCGCTGGAGTAGAGGTAGATAATTTTTCCGGTATCATCGGTCAGGCACTGGGTATACCCTTCAAATTTTAATTCTTCAAATGGTTCCATTGCTCTTTTGACGGCGGCTCTCCGTTGTTCGCCTGTTTTCCCTGCGACTTGATCGGCGATGATGTTGAGCATGTAGTCCACCCGTTGGATGGTACTCTTCCCGATTGTCTCATGCGCGGTTTTATGCACCCGGCGGATTATTTCGTGCTGGATTCGGTTCTGAATTGTGGCGGTGAACAGATATCCCGCCGCGAGTGTTGCGAGGATAAGCGAGATCAGAATATATAATCTTTTCAGTATCATCGTGCTCCGGCTCGGACTGAACGATCAGTGTTCATGGGATTTCCCCGCCACTATTTCTATTTATGTGCCGGGTGGCCAAGGGTGAGTCCATCACTCCCGGATTTATCAACAACTCTATTAAAATGTCAGTTTGAAGAAAAACTCAAGTTAAAAAAACGCGATCTCCGCCCCCGAAGATAGATAGGAATAATTTGATAATTTTATCAATTTATTTGACTTTTCGATCAATAGTGCTTTACTTATACAGATAGCTGCTGGGGGAATGCTCGATATGGATAAAAAGGATTCAAAACTGTGTATACTCGTTGCCGCGAAAAAGGAATTCGCGCTCAAGGGCTATGACGGAGCGCGACTCGTCGTCATCGCCCGAAACGCCGGGCTGCCCCAGGCGCTCATCCATTACTATTTTCATACGAAGGAAGAGTTGTATGTGGCGGTGCTTGAAGGGCTGCTTAAAAGCAGGGTGGATTTCGAATTTTTCGATTACATCGCAAGTGTGCAGTTGACGCATACGCAGCGTCTTTACGCGACGCTTTATTATATCACTCAATTACTCGCCAAAGGTCAGGATCCAGACCTCTGGCGAATCATCAACAACGAGATCAGCACCGGTCACAGGTACATGAAATTAGTTGTCGACGAATACGTTCTTCCGACGATCGAAAGAATCGAAGAGATCATCACGCAGGGCGTGCAAGGTGGGGAATTCGAGCACGGGGATCCGTTCATGCTGGTACTCAACCTCTTTTCGTTTATCTCAACTTACCACCAGAATCTGCCATATTACGAAGGAACGAAAATCTATGAAAAATCATCGGGTTCCGGTGGCCTCGACCGCATGTCCCGGTTTGTCATTTACAATACCTTTAAAAGTCTCGCCCCGGGCAGGGATATTCCGGAAATCATCAATCTTCCTTTGGAAGTAGCGTTGTATATCGATAGAATCATCGATCGGATTGCTGAACAATCGTACTAAATCGATGCTGTGATACCGACTGAACACAAAAAAACAATAACCACCCGACGGCATGTTAATGGGAGAGCCAAGGAGATAAATACGTGATACGACTGATACACGCCCTCATGCGGCAGAAGCTTACCGTAAACCTCGCGGTCTTC
>Ga0116154_10000989_pt1 | contig 26628 bp, 29 predicted proteins | sample AD_UKC030_MetaG_FD_89898 | JGI IMG/M metagenome (GOLD analysis project Ga0116154, IMG submission 89898) | Active sludge microbial communities of municipal wastewater-treating anaerobic digesters from USA - AD_UKC030_MetaG | ecosystem: Engineered > Bioreactor > Anaerobic > Digestate | place: USA...
CTCGTGGCGCGGTCGCGGTACACGTTCCCCCGCACCACCTGGAGGAAGAAGAGGTAGGAGGAATAGGAGGCGAACAGGAGGATGGTCAGGGCCGAGAGGACCCTGATCCGCCCCTGGGCCTCGCTCGAGCCCTCCGGCGCTCCCCGATCCCGCCCGAAGCCGAGGGGAAGGCTCATTCGCGCCCGCGCTCCGTGACGAGGAGGCGCTTCAGGGGCGAGAGGAGGAGGAAGAGGAAGGGGGCGGCCAGGCCGTTGTAGGCTGCCTCGATCCAGAGCTCCTTGCCCAGGAGATCGTAGCCTCGGAGCTTGCCGGAGAAGAGGATCGCCAGGAAGCCGGCCGCGAGGGCCTTGGCGAGGGTGCCGAGGGCTCCGAGGACGAAGGGCAGGACGACCCGGTCGATGAAGAAGACCCCGTGGAGGAAGCTCGCGCAGGTGGCGACGGCGGTCTTGACGAAGGCGTTGAAGCCCAGGGGCGCGGCGGAGAGGAAGTCCTCGGCGAGGCCGGATATGAAGCCCGAGCAGGGCCCCTCGACGATGCCGTTCTTGTACGAGACCCAGATGAGGACGAGGAGGGCGAGGTCGGGGGTGACGCCGAGGAGGGCTATCGAGCCGAGCCAGGTGCTCTGGACGTAGCCGCAGCCGAGGAGGAGAAGGCAGGAGAACAGTATGCTCCGGATCATGGGGTCCCTCCCCCGCCCTCGCCCGCCGGCCGCGCGGAGAGGGGCTTGAAGGCGAAGACGTACTCGATGCGCGAGAAATCCAGGACGGGATCGAGGTCGATCTCCACCGAGGTCTGGTACTCGAGGACGCGGACGCGCTTGACGCGGCCCACGGCTATGTCGGGCGGGTAGACCGACTCGTATCCGGAGGTCGAGACGAGGTCGCCGAACTGGACCTCGTCCTTGGCCCGCTTCTTGACGAAGCGCATGACCAGGGGGTCGTCGGCCCCGCCCGAGCCGGCGACGAGGCCCTCGTGGCGCTCGTTGACGAGGCGGCAGGCGACGTAGGAGCTCTGGTCGTAGAGGGGGACGACGAGGCTGGTACCGAGCCCGGCCTCGACGACGCGGCCGACGAGCCCCTCGATGCCGTCCTGGAAGGCCACGATGGGCATGTTCTTCCTAATTCCGCTCTCCACGCCCTTGTCGATGACGATGGTCGAATAGAGGTTGCCCGGGTCCTTGGCCACGATCCGCGCCGCTATCCGCTCGTAGCCCGCCTCGCCCTGCGCGAAGCCCAGCTGCTCCTTGAGCCTCCCGTTCTCGGCGCGCAGGTCGGCCATGCCCCGCTCCATCGCGGTGAAGCGCTCGAGCTTGGCCGAGAGCTCGTCGTAGTCGCGGCGGAGGCGGCGAAGCTCGGCTATCGAGTCGAGGGTATCCGAGACGAAGCCGCCGAGGGCGGAAAAGCCCTTCTGGAAGAAGCCGAGAACCGTGACCCCGACCCGCTCCGGCAGGCCGACGAGGCTCCGCGTGGAGATCGTCAGGCACAGGAGGCTCGCGGCGAGGAGTATCGGGGCCGCCGCGCGGCGGCCCCGTTCCCGTACCTTGAGCGGATCGTAGCTCACCGAAGGCCGCCCCTAGATATTGAGGCTGTCGTAGACGCTCTGGGAGCCGTCCTGGCTGCGCATGGTCTCGAAGTACTTCCCGGCGCCGAGGGCCACGCACTCGAGGGGCCGCTCGGCGAGGATGACCGGCACGCCGGTCTCCTTGGCGACGAGCTTGGGCAGGCCCTTGAGCAGGGAGCCGCCGCCCGACATGACGATGCCGCGCTCCACGATATCGGCCGCCAGCTCGGGAGGGGTCTGGCCGAGGGTTTTCTTGATCTCCTCGACGATCTGGGTGATCGGCTCCTGGAGGGCTTCCCGCACCTCGACCGAGTCTATCTCGAGGCGGCGCGGCAGGCCGGTGATGGCGTCCGTGCCCTTGATCTCGACCTTCTCGATGACTTTGTCGGGGATGGCGTTGCCGATCTCCATCTTGAGCCGCTCGGAGGTCTGCTCCCCGATGATCAGGTTGTGCACGTTGCGGATGTGCTTGATGATGGCCTCGTCGAACTCGTCGCCGCCCACGCGGATGGCGTTCGTGACGACCATGCCCTTGAGGGAGATGACCGAGATCTCCGAGGTGCCGCCGCCGATGTCGCAGATCATATGGCCGGCGGGCTCGGAGATCGGGATGTCGGCGCCGATGGCCGCGGCGAGGGACTCGGGGATGACCTTCACGAAGCGGGCCCCCGCCTTTAGCCCGAGTCCATGACCGCGTTCTCCTCGACCTTGGTGATGCAGGAGGGCACGCCGATGACCATGCGGGGTTTCACGAACCACCTCCGCGCGATCACCTTCTGGACGAAGTACTTTATCATCTTCTCGGTCATGTCCGGATCGGCGATGACGCCGTCGCGCAGGGGCCGCTTGGCGATGATGTCGCCGGGCGTCTTCCATAGCATACGCTTGGCCTCGGAGCCGACGGCCACGACCTTGTTGATGCCCCGCTCGACGGCCACGACCGAGGGCTCGTTGACGACGATGCCCTTGCCGCGGACGTAGATGAGGGTATTGCAGGTGCCCAGGTCGATGCCGATGTCGAGGGAGAGCGAATCGAAGATGTTGCGTGCGGCCATAGAAATCCTCCCCTAGAGCCTTTCCGAGAGCTTCTGGCGGGCCAACGAATGCATGGGGTCGAGGGCGACCGCCTTCCGCCATTCCGAGCGCGCGCGAATCGGGTCGCCGCGCTCCTGGTATAGGAGCCCGAGGCGGTAATGGGCCTCCGCGGACTCCGGGTCCTTCTCGAGGACCAGGACGTACTGCTCCTCCTCCCGGGCGCCCTCGCCCCGGGAACGGTAGATCTCCCCGAGGAGGAAGCGGCACTTCTCCCGGACGAGCTCGTCCCTGGCCCCGGCCACGGCCTCGAGGAGGAGGGCCTCGGCCCGCTCCCCCGCTCCCGCGTCGAGCTGGGCCCGGGCCGCCGCCAAGAGGAGGAGCTCGGGCCGGCCACCGCCTTCCCGGGCGGCGGCCGCCAGGGAGGCGGCCGCCAGGGCGGCCTCGAAGCTGGCGACCGCCTTCTCCTTCTCGCCCAGGCCAGCGTAGGCCAGGGCGAGGTATTCCCTGCTGTCCGAGGCCGAGTAGCCGGCGGCCAGGGAGGCTTCGATGTACTTCACGGTCTCGTCGTAGAAGGCGCTCCCCTTGTGGTAGTAGGCCTTGCCCAGGACGTAGGAGAGCTGGGCCCTCGGGCTGCCGCGGCCCGCCACGACGAGGGCCTTGCGGATCGAGGAGACGGCCTCGTCGAGGAGGGCCAGGCGGTCCTCGCCCTCGGGAAGCTCCATGGCCTTGTAGAAGGAGGCGAGGCCGCCGAAGCCAAGGAAGAAGGGATCGAGGGGCACCGAGGCGAGGGAGGCTATCGAGGCCGCCCTGACCTCGTCCCAGCGGCGGCCTTCCCAGGCCGCCAGGACCTGCTTCCTGGGCACGGGCCGAGCGGCCGCGGCGGCGGCGAAGAGGCCCGAGCGCTGGAGCCTGACCAGGACGCCCGCGGCGAGCCCCAGGGCGGCGGCGAGGGCGAGGGCCCGCGTTATACGCTTCCGCCGGCGCTGCGCGAGATAGCTCCCGGTGTGTTTGTCGCTCGAGCGAGAGGGGCTTGCCATAAGGGACCGCGGAGCGCGAGGCGCCGCGGTCCCTTGTACCACGAAAGCCGCCGAGACGTCAATCGCGGCGGTATTTACGAAAAAAAAGGCGGGCCTGTAAGCCGGGTTCCGTACCCCTTCCGGGGCCGCCGCCATCCATCTGGCCCGGCGGTTACCCGCCGGATCCTCGCGCGACCAACCCGTAGATTGGGCGAGACACCCTCTACTGTTCGGCCTTGCTCGCAGCGTGGCTTGCCATGCCGTCCCCGTCGCCGGGGACGCGGTGGGCTCTTACCCCGCCGTTTCACCCTTACCCGAGCGGGCTGATCCCGCTTCCCGCCTCGGCCTGGACGCTCTCGCGCCTCGGCCGAGCCGGTCGCGGCCCCGATTCGGGCGGTTTGCTTTCTGTTGCGCTATCAGTCCCCGGGACCGATGCGGCTCGGGCGGCCGTGGCCCCCTCCCCGTCGCGTTCCCGAAGCCCGGGCGTTACCCGGCGCTGCGCTCTCGTGAGCCCGGACTTTCCTCCCCCCGCCGCCCGGAGGCGGCGGGGAGCGGCGGCGCGGCCCGCCTATAGAAACCTATTCCTCCGACTCCTCCATCGAGGAGTCCTTGTCGCCTTCGTCTCCTTCCTCGTCGTAGCCCTCCTCCTCCCCCTCCTCGGCGTAGTCGGAGAGGTCGGAAAGGGAGCCGGACTCGATGTCGACGAAGAGCTGCTCGGACTGCTCCTCCGCCTCCTGGTAGTACAGGACGCGGGAGCAGTAGGGGCAGAAGATGATCTTCGAGCCCGAGCGCACCTCGTTGACGAACTGGGCGGGCAGGATCATGTAGCAGCCCGTGCAGACGTAGCCCTTGACCGGCACGATGCCGAGGCCCTGCTTGTTGCGGATGATGCGCTCGAACTTGAACAGGACGTCCTTGTCGATGCCCGCGGAGGACTTCTCCTCCTCGCCCTTGAGCCCCTCGATCTCGGAGAGCTTGGTCTCCTTCTCGGCGTTGATCTTGGCGCTCTTCTCGGCGATCTCGGTTTCCTGGAGCTGGATCATGGACTCGTCGCGGCGGAGGGACTCCTCGATCTCGGCGAGGGCGCGCTCCTCCTTCTGGAGGTCCTTGCGGATCCCGTGCTCCTTGTCGGTCGCGTCGCGGATCTCCTTGTTGAGGGCCTCGTACTCGCGCTGCGTGGAGATGGCGTCCATCTGCTTCTCGGCGGCTTCGCGGCCGGTCTCGGCCTCGGTCAGCTGCTGCCGGAGGTCGCGGACCCGGGCCTCCGCCTGCTCGAAGGCCTCGTGCTTCTCGACATAGGACTTCTTGACGCGGGAGAGGAGCTCCACCTGGGCGTCGAGGGCCTTGGGTATCTCGTTGACCTCGCGCTCGATCTCGACGCGCTTGGTGAGGATGCCCTGGTACTCGCGGAGCCGCTCGAAGACTTCTTCCATCAGCATATTGCCACCCCTAGTGATCCATGTAATCGCGGAGCTTCTGGCTGCGCTTGAAATGCCTGAGCTTCTTGAGCGCCTTCGCCTCGATCTGGCGGATGCGCTCGCGGGTAACGTTGAAATACAAGCCCACTTCCTCGAGGGTGAGGGAGTAGCCGTCGTCGAGGCCGAAGCGCATCCGCAGGACCTCCTGCTCGCGCGGCGGCAGGGTCGAGAGGACGGCGCGGATCTGCTCCTGGAGGAGCTTGTAGTCGGTCTGGACGGAGGGGTTCTCGACCTCCTTGTCCTCGATGAAGTCTCCCAGGAGGGAATCCTCGTCCTCGCCGATGGGAGTCTCGAGGGAGATGGGCTCGCGGGCGACGTTCTTGACGCTCTTGACCCTCGAGACGGGCCAGCCGAGCTGCTCGGCGACCTCGTCGTCGGAGGGCTCCCGGCCGAGCTTCTGCATGAGCTGCCGCGACTCGCGCACGACCTTGTTGATCTGCTCGATCATGTGGACAGGGACGCGGATCGTGCGGGCCTGGTCGGATATGGAGCGGGTGATGGCCTGCCTGATCCACCAGGTGGCGTAGGTCGAGAACTTGTAGCCCTTGCGGTACTCGAACTTCTCGACGGCCTTGATCAGGCCGATGTTGCCTTCCTGCACGAGGTCGAAGAAGTGCAGGCCCCGGTTCGTGTACTTCTTGGCGATGGAGACGACGAGGCGGAGGTTGGCCTTGATGAGGCGGTCCTTCGCGTTCTTCATCATGATCCGGCCGCGGTTGATCTCCTTGGCCATGACGATGATGGCGTCGGCGTCGGACTCGAAGGCGATCTCGAGCTCGCGGAGCTTCTTCTCGGTGACCTGGATCTGGCGGATCTTCTCCTTGATCTCGTCCGAGGAGAGGCCGAGCTCCTCCTCGATCTGGCCCCGCTTCTCCTTGACGGTCAGGTTGCGGCCGAGGGCCCGGAGCTCCTTGGTGCTCGAGATGCGCAGGATGCGCTCGATCCGCTCCTGCTCCTTGCGGTACTTGCGGATCTTCTTGGCCGAGCCGATGAACTTCTCGGAGAAGCCGTTGATCTCCTCGGGGTGGATCTCGGCTTCCTTGAGCCGCACCAGGAGGGTCTCGCGCTTGGCCGCGAGCTCGGCGTCCGAGAAGATGTCCCCGCCCCGCGAGATGATGCGGCGCTTGTGCTCGACGTAGTCCTTGAGGTCGGCGAGGCTGTCGCGGATGACGTCGCGGTAGAACTGGTTCAGGCGGCGGCGCTCGGCGATCTTCTCGGTGTTCTCCTTGCGCTGGACGGAGGAGTCCTTCGCTTCCCGGCGCGTGGCCTTGACCGCGATGGTGTGGAACTCGGGGATCAGGACGCCGGAGCGCTTGATGATCCCCTTGATGATGTTCTCGCCCTCCTCCATCGACTTGGAGAGCTCGACCTCCTGCTCGGCGGTGAGGAGGTTCTCCTTGCCGATCTCGCGGAGGTAGAGGCGGATCGGGTCGTCGACCGAGGATTCCTTGTCGTTGTAGACGAGGCGCTTCTTCTCGGCCTCCTCTTCCTTGATCGCGGCCTCGTCCTCGATCTGTATCTCTTCTTCCTCGAGCTGGATGTTGTTCGCTTCGAGGAGGGCGAGGATGCCGTCGATCTTCTCGGAATTGAGGATATGCTCGGGAAGGAAATCGGAGAGCTCGTCGAAGCTGATCGACTTCTTCGCGCGCGCGTATTCGAGGAGCTTTGCGATCGCCGGATCGAGTTCAAGGTCGTTCATCGCGCTCACCCTTCATGGACTCCAGTTCCGCGTCAAGATGCATCTTCTCGTACAGCAGGTCGTTCAAGGACGCCCCTTCGAGGGCAGCGCCGCCCCGGATATCGGCCTGGGAGGCGCCCAAGGGCGCCATGCGCGAAAGGAGCCGCTCGCGCCTGCGCTCGAGGCTCCTCCGCCGAACCGTCTGTATACCGTCGGCGATGAGACGTTCGGAGTTTAAGGAGAATTCGCCCGTCGCGGCCCCCTCCATGACGAAGCGCCGAGCCGCCTCGTCCTCGATCCTCCCGAGGATGGAGTCGGCGCCGAGCTCGTCGGCCCTGAACCCCTCCTCGAGGGCGATATACAGATCCCTCGCGCGAAAGTCGTCGAGATCCTCGGGCGACACCTTGGACCGGACATCCGGGAAACGCGCCGCGTCGAGGACGACCGCCGCCATGAAGACGAGATCGGTCGTCCTGGCCACCCGCCCGGCGGGCGCCTCGGCCCGCTCCTCGCCCCGCCCGGCGGCGGCTCGGCGCTGATCCCTCGCCGCGCCGGCCCGCTTGGCCGCCTCGTAGTCCGTTCGGATAGAAAGAGGATTAGCCCCGAATTCCCTGGAGGCGAACTCGAGGAAGGCCGAGCGCTTGAGCTCGGAATCCAAGGCGTCCGCGTAGGGATACAGAAAGGCCGCCGCTTTCGCTTTTCCTTCCACCGTGCCTATATCGAAGAGCTCTCTCGCCCGTCGTACGAGAAAATCGTCTCCATTTATAGTGAAATCCCCGGTCTTTTGCAATGTCCCGGGACCCTCTTTTTCGAGAATTTCGGAAGCGTCTTTCGCTCCTGGCAACGATATCACCCGAGCATCGAGCCCGGCGGCCGCGGCGATCGCGCAGGCTCGCTCCGCTGCCTTGCGCCCGGCCTCGTCCGAATCGAAGCAGAGGAGGATGCGGTCTGCCCAGCGCTTGAGCTGGCGAGCCTGGGCCGCGGTGAAGGCGGTGCCCAGGGGGGCAACCGCGTTCTTGACCCCGGCCGCGTGGAAGGACAGGGCGTCCATGTAGCCTTCGCAGATGAGGGCAGATCCTTCTTTTTTTATATGGGGTAATGCTTTATCGAGAGCGAAAAGGTTGTCCTGCTTGCGGAAAAGAGGGGTGTCGGGGCTGTTGATGTACTTGGGCCCCTCCCCCTCGAGGAGGCGGCCGCCGAAGGCGATGATCCTGGATCGCTGGTCGGAGATGGGGAACATGATCCGATGGGCGAAGATGGGGAAATCGCGGGATGAGCCGGCGAAGAGCCCGGATCTTCCGAGGAAGGCCTCGGAGTAGCCCTTGCCGCGGAGGAAGGTATAGAGCCAGCGGCGGTCGGCGGGGGCGTAGCCGAGGCGGAATTCCTCGACCAGCTCGTCAGGGAGGGCCCGCTCGCGGAGGCGTTCGCGGGCCTTCTTGCCCGAGGGATGGTCGCAGAGGAGCCAGTGGAAGGTCCCGGCCAGGCGCTCGTGGAGCTCGAGGAGGGCGCGGCGTTCCTTCTCCTCCTCGGAGGGGGCCTCCTCGACCTCGAGCCTGATCCCCGCCCGCTTGGCCAGTTCCTCCATGGCTTCCGGGAAGCTGAGCTTCTCGAGCTCCATGAGGAACTGGACGACCGATCCACCCTTCTGGCAGCCGAAGCAGTAGAACAGCCCCTTGTCCGGATCGACGTGGAAGGAGGGGCTCTTCTCGTTGTGGAAGGGGCAGAGGCCCTGCCAGCGCCCCCCTTTCTTGGCGAGGCGCATATGAACGCCGAGGCGGGACACGATATCGGTCTTGTCCAGGATCTCCCGGACGAGGGCGTCGGGTATGCGGGCCATCAGCCGCCTAGCCGTTTCACGTAGAGGGAGCGGGCCCCCACGTGCTCCTCGAGGCTCGTCGAGAAATGGTGCCTGCCCTGTTCCGGGTCCACGAGGCGGAAGTAGAGGAAATTGGATTTCGCGGGCCTGAGCGCGGCCTCGAGGGCGGTCAGGCCGGGATTCGAGATCGGCCCGGGGGGAAGACCGCGGTGGAGATAGGTGTTGTAGGGGTCCTGGATCGCGATATCGCGGTCGAAGAGCTGCTCCGGATGGGGCTTGCCCCTCCGCTCGGTGATCAGGTAGACGACCGTGGCGCAGGATTGGAGGGCCATATTGATGCGCAGGCGGTTGTAGAAGACGCTCGCCATGAGGGGAGCTTCCTCGGGGACCCGATACTCCCGCTCCACGATCGAGGCGAGGATGAGCCGGTCATGGAGCTCCGCCGGGGAAAGGGCCGCCGCCTCCGGCATCGAGGCGAGCCGCTCCTTGAAGGCCCGCACCATGGCTCGGGCCGTGTCCTCGGCCCCGTATTGGACGGGAAGGAGGTAGGTGTCGGGGAAGAGGTAGCCTTCGAGGGAGGGGGCCGGTATGCCGAGCTCGGAAAGGAGGGCCGGGTCCGCGGCGGCGGCGAGGAACTCGGCCTTGGCGGCCACCCCGAGCCGCTCGAGGAGGGCTCCCGTCTGCCCGATGGTATAGCCCTCGGGCAGGGTGACGCGGACGAGGGCCTGCCTGCCCGAGACCAGGTCGTCGAGGAGCTCGACCGCGCCCTGCCCCGGCTTGACGAGGTAGGTCCCCGCCTTGATGGAGGACTCCTCGCCCCGGGCCTTGGCCAGGAGGAGGAAGGCGAGGGGCGAGCGGAGGAGGCCCTCCCCCGCGAGGCGGCGCGCGACCCTCCCCGAGCCCTCGCCGCGCTCCACGGAGAAGAGCCTCCCTTCGGCGGGTATCGCGGGGGCGGGTCGGGCGAGGAAGGCGAGGGCCCCGAGCCCGCCCGCGGCGAGGCAGGCCAGGAGGGCGGCCGCGGCGAGGAGGAAGGCCGCGGTCCTCCGCGCCCTGCGAGGGGCCATGGCCTAGGCCATCCCGCCCGGACGGATGCCCGGCCGGGCGTCCAGGCTCGCGAGCAGGTCCCTCGGCCGCTCCATCTCCTCGATGGAGAGCCGCTCGTAGAGGTAGGCCTTGAGCGACGCCAAGAGGGAAGCCGGCGACTCGGTCAGCTCCTCCTCCTTGGCCTCGAGGAAGAGGTAGAGGCCGAGGGCGCTCCGGAGGTCGAGGTCGAGCGAGAAGGCTTCGTCCCTAGGCATCCGCTAGACCTCGAGCTCGAGCCCTTCGCGGGCCAGGTAGACCTCGATCCCCGAGCTCTGGAGGTGGTCGGAGTACCAGGAGGCGTTCTTGAGGAGGCTGTCGATCTTCCGATCGGAGTAGAAGGGCTCGTGGTGGAAGAGGACGAGGCGCTTGACCTTCCAGGTCGAGGCGAAGTCGGCGGCGAGGCTGAAGGAGGAGTGGCCCCAGTTGTACTTCTCGATCGCCTCGCCGAGGGTGTATTGGGTGTCGACGATGAGGAGGTCGGCGTCCTGGAAGAACGCGGCGTTCTCGGGGCTGCGGCGGAAGTCCTCCTCGCGCAGTTCGGTGTCGGTCGCGTAGATGACCTTGACCCCGGCCTCCTTGACCGCGTAGCTGTAGGAGCCGCCGGGGTGGTTCATGAGGCGATAGCTCACCTCGACCCCGCCGATGCGCGCCGGCTCTCCCGTGAGGACGCGGAATTCCTTCCGCGCGGCCATGACGTCCATGGTGACCGGGAAGTAGGGCGGCTTCATCTGCCCCTCTAGGATGGAGCGGAATTCGGGGACGGGGCTGTAGTAGATCATGGAATTCCGGGGATCGAAGGCGGGATTGAAAAAAGGCAGGCCCTGGATATGGTCCCAGTGGAAGTGCGACAGGAAGAGGTGGCAGGTCGTCGGCCGCTTCTGGGCGGCGATCTCGGCCCCGAGCTCGCGGATCCCGGTGCCCGCGTCGAAGATGATGCGGCAGTTCTCCTTGGTGACCGCCTCGATGCAGGCCGTATTGCCGCCCACGGTGGAGAAGAGGAAATCCGGCAGGCCGGCGAGGAAGAGCTCCCGCGCTTCTTGGCTCTCGATGTCCTTCGCCACGATGCGCTGCACGGCGGAGGATATCTTGCTCCTCACGCGCGAGGGCATGAGGGGGGTGGGTATCGATCCCCTAACGCCCCAGAATCGTATCCGCATCCATGCTCTCCGGATCCGAGCCGTAGGCCAGGACGACGGTCCCGGCCGCGCGACGCTCGTAAAGGCGATCCTCTATAAATCGGCGCGTCCTGAGCTCTCCCCGGCCGATGCCGGGGCAGTGGGCGGCTTCCTCTTCCCAAGACTCGCGCGCGTCGAGGAGGGAAGGCCAGAACGGGTAGGTCGAGCACTGGATGGGGCGGGCCTCGTAGGCCGAGCAACCGTCGGCGGTCCAGAAGACGCAGTCGTAATTGGCCTTTTCCGCGAGGCTCAGGGCCATGCCCATGCCCGTGTCGACCAAGGTACAATAATCACGGTAAAAAGCGGGAAAAGCAAGATGAAGGAAGCCCAGCAGGCGAGAAAGGTCGCTTTTCGCGAGGAAGACGAATCCCGGACCGCCGCGGCAGCAGGAGGAGCATCTGGCGCAGGCGAAGCGCAGGCCCTCGGCGTAGAAGGGGTCGTCCATCGTCGGCCTCCTAAAAAAAGCCCCTTCTCGTCGAGAAGGGGCTTTTGGGGAGAGAAGGATTCGAACCTTCGAAGGCGTGAGCCAACAGATTTACAGTCTGCCCCCTTTGACCACTCGGGAATCTCCCCAGGGGATCGAAACCGCTTCTTTCGCTCGGACCCGAGCCGTCTCCCGGAATCGAACCGGGGACCTCGAGATTACAAGTCACGCGCTCTACCGACTGAGCTAAGACGGCCTCGACGACGCGTGGCACTATAGCCAAGCCTCCTCTCCTTAGTCAAGGCCCGCCCCCGCTTTCCCGATCCGGGCCCTCGCCTCACTTGAGCGGGGAGAAATAGCCGAGCTCGTCCTTGCCGCTCTTCTTGAACAGGTAGGCCTCGGCGGCCACGGAAAGGTAGGCGCGGCCGAAGACCGGGTCGGCCTTCGAGACGAAGCCGAGGGCGTAGCGGCCGCTCGGGGCGGAGCCGAGGTCGGCCGCGAGGTCGGCGAGGCCGCGGGGCCGGGAGGCCGCGTAGATGGTCCCGCCCGTGCGCTCCGCGAGGTAGCGGAGGGAGGCCGAGGGCTCGTCGAGGACGACGGCGTAGAAATGGATCCCGTTGGCCGAGAGGAGGGAGCCGAGCTCGGAGAGGGTGACGCCCGAGAAGGAGCTCTCGTCCACGTAGCCCGTCCCGAGGTAGACGACGGCGTCGCGGCTCCGCGCGGGAAGTAGGCGGGTGGCGGCGAGCCGGAGGCCGAGGTCGAAGCGGCCGCCGGAGGCCGCGGGGGAGGCGGCCAGCCGCGTCGCCGCGGCCAGGTCGCCGGGCTTCTCGGCGGCCGGGCTCGGTCCGGCGGCGACGAGGCCGGGCCCCTCCTCGCCGGCGAGGAGGGCGTAGAGCTCGGAGAGGGCCGGCCTGATCTCGCCGGAGCGCCTGGCCGCCTCCGGCGAGCGCTCGAGGAGGATGGTGGCCCGGAAGCCCTCGGCCCGCTGGCCGGCGCCGAGGAAGGAGAGGCCCTGGACGGGCTCCAGGGAATCCTCGGTGCGGATCACCGACTTCCCCCCCTCGTCTGCCTGGGTCGTCCGGCGTACCCGCTCGGTCAGGTAGAAATTGCCTTCGCCCAAGCCCACGACGGGCGAGCCCGAGCGGTCGCGGACGCTGAGTTCGAGCCTGACCTGGGGGAATTCGTCGGCGACGATGCGCTCGATCTCCACGTCGTAGCCAGAGGCGAGGAGGTAGGATTCGGAGAGGATGGAGACGGCGGAGCCGTCGAAATCGCAGATCGCGAGGTTGCCGTTGTAGTCCTGCACGGCGCCGACGATGCGCGCCTTGCGGTCGGGCGAGCGGTAGACCTCGCGGAGCTCCTCCGTCTCGAGGTCGAGGGAGAGGACCCTGCTCGTGTCCGCGACGAGGATGGCCTGGCCCTGGCGCCAGAGCGAGAGGCCCTCGGGCGCGGCGAGCTCGCCCTCGGCGAGGCTGCCGAGGTAGTTGCCGCTCGGGTCGAAGCGGTAGATGGCGCGGCGGAAGGAATCGGCCACGTAGACGACGCCCTCGCGCTCGAGTATGCCGGTCGGGCTCGCGAAGCCGGGGAAGCCCGTCTCGGGGGCCTTCTCGCCGAAGGAGAGGAGGTAGCCCCCCTCGGAATCGAACTTGCTCACCCGGGAATTGCCGTAGTCGACGACGTAGACCGAGCCCTCCCCGTCGGCGGCGAGGTGCTGCGGCCCGATGAGGGAGCCCGGGCCCCTGCCCTTCCCCCCTATCAGCTTGACCGCGCCGTCGGGAGCGATGCGGGCCAGCCGGTCGCCGTTGAGCTCGGAGACGAAGAGGGTCCCGTCCGGGAGGGCGGCGAGGCCGAAGGGCCGGTCGAAGCCCGCGAGGCCCCCGGTCATGCGCTCGCGCACGACCCCGGAGCTGTCCAGGGCGACCAGCTCGTTGGAGCCGTGGGCCACGACGAGGAGGCTCCCGTCCCGCCGGGCCAGGATCGAGGAGGGCCGGAGGAAGAAGGTCTCTTTGTCGCGAAGCCCCGCGAAGCGGGCCGCCTCGACGAAGCGGTACTCGGGCGAGGCCGGGCCGAGGGAGCGCGAGGCGCGGAGGTACTCGGCCTTGGCGCGGAGGAAGGGCGGGACGTCCCCCGCCTCGAGGAGGCCGCGCCAGGCCCGGAGGGCCGTCTCCCCGAAGCCCGACTTGCCGTAGGCCCGGCCGAGCCAGTACTGGATGAGCCGCTCGCCGGGCGAGTAGGCGAGGGCCTTCTCGAGGAGGAGGATGGATTCGGCGTAGCGCCCGCGGTGGTAGGCCTGGACGCCGAAGCGGAACTGCTCCAAGGCCCCCGGGGATTGGAAGACGGTCTCGTACTGGGCCCAGGCCGCGCCGGCTGAGAGGGCGAGGCCGAGGGCGAGGATCGCGGCGCGGGCTTTCATGCGAAATCCTCCATGGAGGGCCGTTCTGGGCCGGGTTCCCCGCCCTCCCCCGCCGCTATGGCGCGCGCGTGCTCGCGGATCTCCTCCGCGCCGGGGGCGAGGGTGAGGGCCCGCTCGATGCAGTCCCGGGCCTCGGCCTGGTAGCCGAGCCGGTAGTAGGCCCAGGCCAGGGAATCGAGGTAGGCGGGGCTCTCGGGCTTCTTCTCGACCGCTTTGCGGCAGTACACGAGGGCCCGGGCGGTGTCGCGGCCCTCGTTGATCAGCAGGTAGCCCATGCCGTTGAGGGCGGTGGCGTTCTCGCGATCGAGGGCGAGGGCCTTCCCGTACCAGTCGATCGACTCGTCGGCCCGGCCTTGGGCCCAGGCGAGGTAGCCGAGGAAGGACAGGACCTGCGCCGACTCGAAGCCGGCCTCGAGGAGGCGCTTGAGCTCGTACTCGGCGAGGCGGTAGCGGCTCGTCTCGGTGTAGGCGTAGGCCAGGGAGAGGCGGCACTGGAAGATGCGCAGGAGCTCGGGGGAGCCGGTGACCACCTGCTCGAGGTAGAGAAGGGCTTCGTCCCAGCGCTCGAGCCGCGCGTAGCAGAGCCCGAGGTAGTAGGCGAGGTCGAGGTGGTTCTCCTCGGTGGAGGCGACGGAGCGGAGGGCCTCGAGGGCCCCCTCCCAATCGCGGGCCGAGTAGCGGCGCGCGGCGTTCAGCAGTGCTTCGTCCATCCCCGGCTCCTAGCGGAACGCGGCCCCGGGGGCGACCGTCGCGGGCGATTGGGGGTGGACGAGGATGGAGCTCACCGCGACCCGGCCGGCCGCCACGGCCCCGTGGTCCGTCCCCGCCCCGTCCCTCGTCTCGATGCTGCCGTCGGAGAGGAAGCAGTAGCTGTAGCCGTCGGGGGCGTCGAAGGTCTTCAGGCGGTCCAGGTACCTGCGGAGGCTGGGGAGGCTCCACTCCCCCTCGAGCTCCTCGTCGTCCGAGCTCGGGGCGTTGACGTTGACGAAGGACTCGGGGCCGCAGAGCTCGGCGAGCCTCCCGGCGTAGCGCCGAGCGAAGGCCGCGGCCGCGCCGTAGCGCAGGGGCTCGCGGAAGGAGGCGCAGGAGAAGGCAATGCCGGGGAGCCCGGCCAGGGCCGCCTGGCGCGCCGCCCCGCAGGTCCCCGAGTAGAGTATATCCGTGCCGAGGTTCGGGCCGCGGTTGATCCCGGCCATGACGGCCTCGGGCTTGAAGGGTATGGCTCCGAGGCAGGCGAGGATGACGCAGTCGGCCGGGGTGCCGGAGCAGCTGTACCAGAGCTCGCCGAGCTTGCGGACCTTGCCGGGGTTGCGGAGGGTCATCGCGTGGGAGACCCCCGAGCGCTCCTGGTCGGGGGCGAGGACGCAGACTTCGTGCTCCTCGCGGAGGGCCTCGGCGAGGGCCTTGATGCCCTCGGCGTGCACGCCGTCGTCGTTGGTGACGAGTATCCTCATCCGACGACGCGGAGCCCGCCCGCGATGCGCGTCTCGTAGACGACCGGCCGGAAGCCGAAGATCCGCTCGTAATCCTCGAGCCGCTTGCGGTATTCCGCGAGGGCGGCCTCGGGCATGACGCTCAAGGTGCAGCCACCGAAGCCCTTGCCCGTGAGGCGGGAGCAGAGGACGCCGTCGATCTCGGTGGCCCGCTTGGCGAGCCAGTCGATCTCGGGGCAGGAGACCTCGTAGAGGTTGCGCAGGGAGGAGTGGGACTTGTTCACCGTCCGCCCGAAGGCCGCCGCGTCGCCCTTGACGAGGGCCTCCTCGGCCTCGGCCACCCGGGCGAGCTCCTCGACGACGTGGAGGCAGCGCCGGCGCACGCTCTCCGGAAGGAGGCCCATGAGCTCGTCGACGTCGTCCGGGCTGAAGTCGCGGAGGGTGCGCGGGGCTCCCTTGGCGAGGAGCTGGAGGCACTTCCGGCAGTCCTCCGCCCGCTGGCGGAGCTCGGCCTCCACGGAGAGCCGGGGCACCTTGGAGTCGGTGAGGACCACGACGTAGTCCCCGTCGAGGAAGGGAAGGGCCCGCCGGCGCCCGGCCCGGAGGTCGACGATGGAAACGGTCCCGCCCGCCGGGGCGGCGGCCGCGAGGTAGTCGTAGGCGAGGACGGGCTTGCCCGAGAAATCCGCCTCGGCCCGCCTGGCCAGCTCGGCCAGCTCCTCGCCTTTCTGCGGGAGGCCGAAGGCCTCCTTGAGGGCCAGGGCCGAGGCGAGGCCGAGGGCCGAGGAGGAAGCCAGGCCGAGGCCTACGGGAATGTCCCCGGCGACCGTGAAGTTGACCCCCTTGGCCGGGAGGCCCTCGCGCACGAGGAGGTCGAGGATGCCCTTGGGGTAGTTGGCCCAGCGGTCTTCCCGCTTGAATTTGAGGTTCCCGATGCTGGTGCGCTTGCGCTCCCCGAGGTCGCCGGCGAAGAAGCGGAGGGAGGAATCGCGGCGGAGGGAGATGGCGACCCGTACCTCGAAGGAAATGGCGGCGGCGAGGACGAGCCCGTCCGAGGACTCGTCCTGCTCTCCGAGGAACTTGACCACGCCGGGGGCTGCCGCGATCAAATCGGGCGGCGCGTCGTACTCGGCCCGGTGCAGCGCTGCGATGTCCTTCATTGATACCTCATCCAGGCCGCCGCGGGCGCCTCCTGCCCGCGGATACCCACGTATCTTATTGATTGGACCCCATCATACAACGGATCGCGATCCCATTCAATAAAAATCATGAGAGCCCTCGGCTCTGTTTTGACATTTCCCTGCGGTCGCTGTAGAATATCGCCATGATTAGGCGGATTGTACCAATTAGCGTAGTAGCGTCCCTGGCAACCCTCCTTTTCTCCTGCGCGAGCCCCGGTCCTGCCCCCGAGCAGGAGGCATCGGCCCCGGGGCCCATTCCCGCCGTTTCCGCCCCCGCCGCGCCAGCCGCACCAGCCAAGGCCCCCGCCTTCGATCCGACCAAGGTGAGCGCCGAGGTCAAGACCGCCGCCATCACCGACATACGGGCCCTCATCGAGAACCTGAATAAAATCATCCAGCGCCAGGATTACGAGTCCTGGCGGGCCAACCTCACCGAGGAATACGTGGCCCAGTACTCCGACCCGGCCCTCCTGGCCCAGTATTCGGAGTACCCGATCCTGAAGCGACAGGGCATCAAGCTCACCAGCCTCAAGGATTACTTCGTCTACCTCGTCTACCCCTCCCGCCAGAACGACCGGGTGGACGATGTCGAATTCGTGAGCGAGAACCTCGTCAAGGCGATCACCGTGAGCCCGAAGGGCAGCAGGGATATCCTCTATATCCTCGAAAAACATGGCGATACTTGGAAAATCGGAATCGGGAGGTAATGATGCGATCTTTTGCGCGAACGACCCTGGCCCTCGGAGCTGCAGCGATATTCGGCCTCGGCATGGTCGCCGGGGCCTCGGCCCAGCAGAACGCCCAGCCCAAGGGTGGGGAGCGGACGGTCGAGGAGGCCTATCTCCAGGAGTCCCTCGAGACCCTGATCATCAAGGAGCAGGCCTACTCCGACAACAAGGACATGAAGCTCATCGCCCTCAAGTACTCCAAACAGGCGATCGACGGCGGCCGCAAGAACGAGGAAGTCCGCAAATCCCTCGAGTACCTCGCCCTCGAGACCAGCACCGTGGTGGTACGCTCCGCCGGCCTGGGCAGGCCTACCAACAACTATCCCGACGTCCGGGCCAAGGCCTGCGAGTACCTGGGCGAGTTCCCCACCGTCGAGAGCAAGGACGCCCTCATCAAGGTTACCCTCTCCGACAACGAGCCCATGGTCCTCGCCGCGGCCATGAAGTCCCTCGGAAAGATCGGCATGAACGAGGAGGACGAGGTCACCCAGGTCATCGCCTACATCCTGAACCGCTACGACGTCCTCATGCCCGACAATAGCCTGGCCGACCAGGGCCTGGACGCCCTCCTGGCCATAGCCGAGAAGAACGGCGGGCTCCGGGATCCCTCCGCCGTCCGGGCCGTCATGCGAATCGCGACGGGCAACTACATCACTCCCGTCAGGATGAAGGCTAACGCCGTCCTCGACAAGCTCCGCAGCTACCAAGTCTCGGGAGCCGCGAAAAAGTAAGGATTTCCCCAGGCCGCCTCGGCTCAACCAGGCTGAGGCGGAGGCCAGGGATTTGCTTTTTCCGCAAGGAAGTTCTATTTTAGTATAAGGAGGTGGGCCGTATGGACGGGACTATCGACAGCGTGACCCAGGCTACGCAGGTACCCGCGGCCGTGGACCCTCGTCCGCAGCAGGAGGCCCCCGAGACCTCTCCGGCCTCGCCCGAGAGCCCTCCCGTAGCCGAGGAAAGCGGCAAGACCTTGGACCTCTACGTCTGAGCTAGCCGACTTTTCTCCCGGAGCGAAGCCCGCAGCCTTCTGCGGGCTTCTTCATTCCCAAGAAGTGGCGCCGAGATTGTTGGGAACGGCTCGGAGGCCGGATATCGGTCCGCGAGCGAGCTCCTCGCCTTGACAGGGTCGGCGCGAGCGTACTACTCTAGCCGCCTCGAGCGATTAGCTCAGCTGGATAGAGCACCAGCCTCCGGAGCTGGGGGTCGCGCGTTCGAATCGCGCATCGCTCATACGCATGGAGAGAATCCTTCTCGCTTCTTCCTCGGCCCGGCGCCGCGAGATGTTGGCCCGGCTCGGGGTCTCTTTCACCGTTTCGAGCCCGGAGGTCGATGAGAGCCTGCGGGATGACCAGACCCCGCCCTCCCGCGTCGTAGCCCTCGCCGAGGACAAGGTCGAGGCGGCGGCGGCCAGGCTCGAGGCGCCCTCCCCCCGACTCGTCCTCGGCGCCGACACCCTCGTCTGCCTGCCCTCGTTCGATGGCCCCTCCGCCGGGGGCGAGACCGTCATGGGCAAGCCCGAGGGCCGCGACGAGGCGCGGCGCATGATCCAGGCCCTGCAGGGAAGGGATCACCTCGTGCATACCGGGCTCGCCCTCCTCGATCGCCGATCGGGCCAGATGCGGCGCTCCCGCTCCGACTCCCTCGTCCGCTTCGCCCCGATGAGCCCGGACGAGGTCGAGGCCTACCTCGACACGGGCGAGTGGGAAGGCGCCGCCGGAGCCTACCGAATCCAAGGGGCCGCCGCCCTCTACATCCTCCGCATCGAGGGCTCCTGGTCGGGGATCGTAGGCTTGCCACTCAGGGAGCTTTATGTCATGCTAGGCGAGGCGGGATATCGCGTGTCGGGAAACCGCCGGGCGCATAGCGCCGCCGGCCCATCGCGGCCGGAACCTTCCGCCTCCGTACCGGAGCCTTTCGGCGCCGGACCCGGGGGTGAGATACAGTGACGGGGGTCGGCCGCACAGCGCCGACCGCGGGAGGAACTCGTGGCAGTCGTAACCATGAAGAACCTGCTTGAGTCCGGCGTCCACTTCGGGCACCAGGTCAAGCGCTGGGATCCGCGCATGAAGAAGTACATCTTCGCCGAGCGCAACGGGATCCACATCATCGATCTCCAGAAGATCATCCAGTCCATCAAGGAAGCCTACGACGCGGTCCAGAAGACCGTCGCCTCCGGCAAGAGCATCCTCTTCGTCGGCACCAAGAAGCAGGCCCAGACCGCCATCCAGAAGGAAGCCGAGCGCTGCGAGCAGTTCTACGTCAACAACCGCTGGCTCGGCGGCATGATGACCAACTTCTCCACCATCAAGAAGTCCATCCAGCGCCTCAAGAAGATAGAGAAGATGGAGGTCGACGGGACCTTCGAGAGCCTCACCAAGAAGGAGATCGCCAGTCTCCAGAAGGAGAAGTCCAAGCTCGAGAAGAACCTCGGCGGGATCAAGGAGATGAAGGAGCTCCCGGGCGCGATCTTCGTGATCGACACCCGCAAGGAGGCCATCGCCGTCGCCGAGGCCCAGCGGCTCGGCATCCCCATCGTCGCCGTCGTCGACACGAACTGCAATCCCGAGGGCATCACCTTCCCGATCCCCGGCAACGACGACGCCATCCGCTCCATCAGCCTCTTCACCCAGATCATCGCAAACGCCGTCGTCGAGGCGGGCGCCGCCGAGGGCCTCAAGATCATCGAGAACCTCGCGGGCGACGAGGCCGAGGAAGTGAAGACCGACGCGGCCCCCTCCTCCGAGGACGACGAGGTCGAGATCGACCCCGCGACCTACAACGCCGCGGAGAAGGCCAAGGCCGAGGAGCCCGCCGCCGAGGAGCCCGCCGCCCCCATCGTCGACGAGGACAAGCTTTACGAGGCCAAGTAAGCGAAGCTTACGAAGCCGCAGCGAAGCGTTCGGCGAAGCAGGCCGGAAGGCCTGCGAGCCCTAGCGGAGCGTTTGGCGAAGCAAGAAGCCGGATAGGAGATAGATCATGGATGTCAAGGCTACCGATATAAAGGCCCTGCGCGAGAAGACCGGCGCGGGCATGATGGACTGCAAGAAGGCCCTCACCGAGGCGAACGGCGATCCCGCCGGCGCCGAGAAGCTCCTGCGCGAGTGGGGCATGGCGGGCGTCGAGAAGCGCGCCGGCCGCGCGACCAACGAAGGGAAGGTCTTCCTCAAGGAGGGCCCGGGCAAGATCGCCCTCGTGGAGATCGCCTGCGAGACCGACTTCGTCTGCCGCAACAAGGATTTCATCGCGGTCGGCGAGAAGGCCGCCGCCCTCGCCTTCGATAAGGGCTACGACAAGCCGACCTCCGACCTCGAGGCCATGGTGAAGGACATCGCGGCCCTCATCAAGGAGAACATGGCCCTCAAGCGGGTCAGGCTGATGACCGCCGGCCCCGGCGAGTACGTCCACGCCTATGTCCACGGCGAGAGCAGCCTCGCCGTCGTCGTGAAATTCCGCTCCGACAAGGCCGAGGCCTTCTCTAGCGACGCGGTCAAGGCCTTCGTCCACGACATCGCCCTCCACATCGCCGCCTTCAACCCGATGTTCCTCGACCAGACCAAGCCCTCCGCCTCCTGGATCGAGGAGCAGAAGGAGATCTTCCAGAAGCAGGTCGAGCTCGACGAAAAGATGAAGGGCAAGCCCGAGAAGGTCATCCAGGGCATCCTGGCCGGCAAGCTCAAGAAGCTGATGTCCGAGATCAGCCTCCTCGACCAGGGCTTCGTCAAGGAAGAGAAGACGCCCGTCGCCCAGGCTATGGCCGCCGTGGCCAAGGCCGCCGGCTGCAAGCTCGAGATCGTCGACTACGTCTACGTCAAGGTCGGCGAGGCCTGATACTTGGCTTCCTCGATCAGGAAGTAGCCGCAGAGACGCGGAGACGCAGTGGGAGAGGTGAGAACAGGATGGGAAATCCGCAAAAGGATTCGCCCTCGCGATCTCAGTCCTTCGTCCCGTTCCGCGCCTCTTCGCCTCTGCGGTTTGCTTTTTCCGAGCGGCAAGTATAGTGTATCGATGACCAAAGGGGGGAGCCGATGGATTCCGTGAAAAGCGCCTGCGAAGAGAAGATGAAGAAGGCCGTCGCGGCCCTCAAGGACGAGTTCAACGGCGTCAGGACGGGGCGGGCCTCCCCTACCCTCCTGGACAAGATCCGCGTCGATTACTACGGCCAGAAGACTCCTCTCGCCCAGGTCGCCACGGTCTCGGTGCCCGAGGCGCGGCTCATCGTCATCCAGCCCTGGGATCGCGCCCTGATCGGCGAGATCGAGAAGGCCATCCAGAAATCCGAGCTCGCCCTCAATCCCTCGAACGACGGCAAGGTCATCAGGATCGCCATACCGCCCCTCACCGCGGAGCGCCGCAAGGAGCTCGCGAAGATGGCCAAGGGAATGGCCGAGCAGTCCCGCGTCTCCATCCGCAACGTCCGCCGCGACGGGCTCGAGGAGCTCAAGAAGCTCCTCGCCAAGGGCGGGGTGGCCGAGGACGGGGTCAAGAAGGAAGAGGACGACCTCCAGAAGCTGACCGACGCCTACGTCGCCCAGGTCGGCAAAGCCCTCGAGGAAAAAGAGAAAGAGATCATGGAAGTCTGAGGGCGGCGGCCACGACCGTGCCGACGAACGCCATGGAACGCCCCCTGCCCGCCCACGTGGGCATCATCATGGACGGGAACGGCCGTTGGGCCCAGGCCCGCGGCCTGCCTCGCAGCGAAGGCCATCGCGAGGGCACCGAGAACGCCAAGCGCGTGGTGCGAGCCGCCTCGGAACTCGGCCTCCGCTACCTCAGCCTCTTCGTCTTCTCCACGGAGAACTGGAAGCGCACCGAGGAGGAGGTGGGCTTCCTCATGAGCCTCATACGCCGCCACCTCGCAGCGGAGCTCGATTTCTACCGGGCTAACCGGGTCCGGGTCCTGCACTCCGGGGACCTGGGCGGCCTGCCTCCCGACGTCGCCGCGGAGATCGAGCGGACGATGGCCGACACCGCCTCCTTCGGGGGCCTTACCGTGAACCTGGCGATCAACTACGGCGGGAGGGACGAGATCGCCCGAGCCGCGCGCCGTGTCTCCGCCTCGGGCCGCCCGATCGACGAGGCATCCCTCTCGGCGGCGATGGATCGTCCCGAGCTGCCCGACCTCGACCTCGTCATCAGGACGAGCGACGAGATGCGCTTCTCCAACTTCCTCCTATGGCAGGCCGCCTACGCCGAGCTCTGGTTCTCGCCCAAGCTCTGGCCCGATTTCGGTCCCGAGGACCTCGCCGAGGCGATAGGGGCCTACCGCCGGAGAGAACGCCGTTTCGGAGGCCGATCTTGAGCAACATGGGACAGCGCCTCCTCCTCTTCTTCTTCGGCGTCCCCCTCCTCGTCGCCTGCATCCTCTTCCTGCCCCAGGCCAAGCACGGAGCCATCGTCCTCATCGTCCTGGCCTTCCTCGCCGGCGGCTCAATCGAGCTCTCGCGGCTCTTCACGCAGCGGGGCATCGCCGTCTCCGCGGCTGGGGCAGCCGCGGCCGGCCTCGCCGGCCCCCTGGCCGCCTACCTCGCGAGCCTCCTCGGAGGCGCCGCGGGCCCCCTCGACGCGGTGGGAGCTGCCGCCCTCGGGAGCGCCATCGCGGCCATCGCGGCCCTGTCTCCCTTCGCCCTCGTCAAGGAAGGAGTCATGGAGGCCGCGATCCCGCGCGCCACTGCCCTCGGCTTCATCGCCCTGTATCCCGGCCTCCTCGGCTCCTTCATCGTCCTCCTCGCCTCGGAGCCGCCCAAGGCGGCGCAATCCCTCCTGGCCTTCTGCATCCTCACCTTCGGGAACGACAGCCTCGCCTGGCTCGCCGGCGTGACCGTCGGCAGGAGGCGAGGGCTCGTCGCGGTCTCTCCCAATAAGAGCCTCGCGGGCTTCGTCGCGGGCTTCGTCGGGACCACGGGCCTCGCCCTCGCCTGTTCCCTCCTCTTCCCCGAGTCCATGCGCGCGCCTTGGTGGGCCCTCCTCTGCCTCGGCGCCGCGGTCGGGGCCGCCGGCATCTTCGGCGACCTCTTCGAGAGCGCGCTCAAGCGGAGCGCCGGCACCAAGGATTCCGGCACCTGGGTCCCTGGACGGGGCGGCTTCCTCGACTCAATCGACAGCCTCCTCTTCGCGGCTCCCATCTTCTACGGCCTGTCCCTCCTCCTGGGACTCTTCCGCTGAGAGCCGTGGCCAAACGCGTCATCGTCGTCGGGGCGACCGGCTCCATAGGACGCCAGACCATCGAGGTCATCAAGTCCAAGCCCGGGGCCTTCGAGCTCGTCGGCCTCTCCGCCCACCTGGGCGAGCAGGCCCTCCTCGCCGTCGCCCGGGACTTTCCTGGGGCCCGGATCGCCCTGAGCGGCTCGAAGCCCGATAGCCGAGACATCAGGCTCTGGGGAGCCGAGGGGCTCGAGGAGCTGATACGCGGCACCGAGGCCGATATCCTCGTCAACGGGGCGGCAGGGGCCGGAGGGCTCGCCCCCTCACTCGCCGCCCTCGAGAGCGGCAAGGACCTCGCGCTCGCCAACAAGGAGAGCGTCGTCATGGCCTGGAGCCTCCTCGAGGCGGCCGCCGGCGCCTCCGGCGCCCATATCCTCCCCGTCGATTCCGAGCACGCGGCCCTCTTCCGCCTCATTTCCCTCCTGGGCGAGGAGGGAACCGAGGAGCTGGTCATCACCGCCTCGGGCGGCGCCTTCCGGGATCGGCCCCTCGCCGAGCTGGCCGATGCCCGCCCCGACGAGGCGGCCGCCCACCCCAACTGGAGCATGGGCAGGAAGATCACCATCGATTCCGCGACCATGGCGAACAAGGGCCTCGAGGTGATCGAGGCCTCTCGGCTCTTCGGCATGCCGCCGGCCAGGATCAAGGTCCTCGTCCATCCCCAAAGCCTGGTGCACGCCCTGGTCAGGGCCAGGGACGGAAGCCTCTACGCCCAGGTCTCGGAGCCCGACATGCGCGTGCCTATCCAGAACGCCCTGACCTGGCCCGAGGTGGGGGAATGCGCCTTCGGCCGCCTGGAGCTTGCCGGCAGGAGCCTCGAGTTCCGCGAGCCCGAGGCGGAGCGCTATCCCCTCCTCGGCCTGGCCTACGAGGCCCTCTCGGCCGGCGAGGGCGCCACGGTGGCCTACAACGCCGCGAACGAGGCGGCCGTGGCCGCCTTCGAGGCCGGCTCCATCCGCTTCACCGAGATCGCCGACCGCGTCTCCAAGGCCATCTCGCGCAGCTGGCCTTCCCGAGTCGCCAGCCTCGGCTGTATATTCGATATCGACGCAGAGGCCCGCTCCCTCGCGGGCCGCGCCGAGGAGTAAGCTATCGCAACCATAGTGCTCGGCCTCCTGGGGCTCGGCCTCGTGGTCCTCGTCCACGAGCTCGGCCATCTCGCCGCCGCCCTCGCCGCCGGCGTGGAGGTGGAGGCCTTTTCCATAGGCTGGGGACCGAAGCTCGCGGGCTTCACCCGCGGCGGCATCGAGTGGCGGATCTCCGTCCTCCCCATCGGCGGCTACTGCAAGATGCGGGGCGAGGAGGACTTTCGCAAGGCCCTCGAGGAAAAAGCCCCCGCGCTGGCTCGCGACGAGCGGAGCTTCTACGGGACCAGCCCCTGGCGCCGCATCCTCATCGCCTTGGCGGGACCCGCGGCCAACGTCTTCTTCGCCCTCATCGTCTTCATCGTCGTGGCGGCCGCCGGCTACACCATCCGCACGACGCCGAACCGTATCGTCCTCGCCAGCGAGTATTCCCTCGACGGGACCCCGAGGGGCTCCTCCTTCCCGGCCGACCAGGCGGGGCTCCGTACTGGCGACCGGATCGTCTCGGCCGAGGGCCGGCCCATAGCCGACTACAGCGACATACAGGAGCTCGCCGCCGTCAACGCGGACAAGCCCCTGGCCCTTGAGGTCGAGCGAAACGGAGAACGCCTATCGCTCACCGTGACGCCGCTGATGGACCGAGAGACCGGGGCGGGGAGGATAGGCGTCTATTCCTGGATCGATCCCGTGGTCGAGAGCCTCGAGCCCGGCGGCGCGGCCGCGATAGCGGGGATAGGGCCGGGCGACCGAATCCTCTCCGCAGACGGCAAGCCCATCGAACACGGGATAGCCTTCCTCGAGCTCCTATCCAGCAGGCCCGAGCGCCTTCGCCTCCTCATCGACCGCGGAGGCGAACGCTTCGAGGCGCCCCTCGTGCTCAGCTGGGCCGAGGACGGCTCCTCCAACCTCGGGCTGGGCTTCGCGACCCAGGCCAAGATCATACGGTCAGCATCGCTCGCCGCCGCCGTCGGCGACGGCTTTACCGAGACCTGGGATACCTTCGCCCTCTCCGCGAGGGGCCTGGGACTCCTCTTCCGCGGTGTGGACCTCTTCAAGGCGGTATCGGGGCCGGCGCGGATCACCTACATGGTCGGCAAGTCGGCAGAGGCGGGCATGCAAGCCGCTTCCTCCGGCGGCATAGCCCAGACCTTCAACTTCCTCGCCTTCCTGTCCATCGCTCTCTTCCTCATGAATCTCCTCCCTATACCAGCCCTCGACGGGGGCGTCGTGCTCGTTGCCCTCCTCGAGCTCGCGCGGCGCCGCCCGCTCAAGCCCCTTACGATGTATCGTTACCAATTCGTGGGCGCTGCCATGATCCTCGCGATCTTCGTCTTCGCCACCATCGGAGACCTCTTGTTCTTCGCCGCCCGATAAAGGCGGATGCGATAGCTTTCCCGGCCCGCCGGCGCGTCCCCCGGGCCATACCGCGGACTCGGAGGGATACATGCGAAAGGTTACCTGCATGTGCGAGAGCAGCTTCGACGCCGACCTTCCGGAGGAGATCGACCTCGACGCGGAACCCGGCAAGCTCGACGAGATCCTTGCTGGGGACTTCTTCAGGGTCTCCTGCCCCAGCTGCGGAGCCAGCCTCAAGCCCGAGCTCCGCGTCAGGCTCACCTCGAAGAAGCGGGGCCTCGACCTCGTCGTCCTGCCCGAGCTCGAGCGCACGGCCTTGTATCGCGGCGCCGCCGACCTGCCCAAGGGCGCCCAAACCCTCGTGGGCTACGCCGAGCTCTACGAGCGCGCGCGCGCCTGGGCCGACGAGCTGGATCCCGAGGTCCTCGAGATGCTGAAGTACTGGCTCCTCGCCAAGGCCCAGGAAGGCGCGCCCGAGGCCGAGCTCTCCGCCGCTTACGAGGGCAGGGAATCGGGCAAGCTCCGCTTCCATATCACGGGGCTCAGGGAGGGGGAGCTCGCCCTCCTCCGGGTAGGTCAGGAGCTCTACGACAAGACAGCCGCGGACAAGGCTCGATCGCTTCGCTCGGAGCCCTTCGACAGGATATTCGCCGGCCCCTATCGTTCGGTCCGAGCCCTCGAATACCTGGAATGAATGGAGTGCATCTAAAATTGTTGGCGTTGAAGCAGGAGGCCTGGCGGGGCGCGTAGGGTCTATATAACCGACTTCAGCCCGCCCTTCTGCGCCAACCCGCAGTGCGAGCATCACCTCCGCCACGCCTCGGACCCCTACCGCGACTACGTCGCCTGGGGCACCTACCATACCCGGGCCTTCGGCGAGGTCCCCCGCTTCCGCTGCACCGCCTGCGGCACGACCTTCTCCGCGCAGACCTTCCAGGTAAACTACTGGCTCAAAAAGACCTATCC
>Ga0116154_10000992_pt1 | contig 26592 bp, 22 predicted proteins | sample AD_UKC030_MetaG_FD_89898 | JGI IMG/M metagenome (GOLD analysis project Ga0116154, IMG submission 89898) | Active sludge microbial communities of municipal wastewater-treating anaerobic digesters from USA - AD_UKC030_MetaG | ecosystem: Engineered > Bioreactor > Anaerobic > Digestate | place: USA...
CGGGCGTAGGCCGCGGCCGCGAGGGCGGTCGACCCGCCCAAGGCGGCGCGGCAGCCCGAGCAGAAGACCTCCCGGTCGAGGGCGGGCGGCGCCTCGAGCCCCGAGAGGACGAGGTCGGCGTTGACGTCCCCGGCGAAGAGCAGCCTGCGGCGGCCGGCCATCAGAGCTCCACGCTCTCGAACTGGGGCAGCCAGGCCCGGTTGGCCGCGAACATCTCGCGGACCAGGTCGCGGATCTCGGCGAGGGAGAGGACCGCCGAGGTGAGGGGGTCGTGGGCGACGGCCTGGTACACGAGCCGGGCGTCGCCCGTCCGGTGCGCGAGCACGGCCGTCTCCTCGATCCGGGAGGAGAGCGAGGTGAGGATGGCGCACTGGGGCGGCAGGTCGCCGACCATCACGGGATGGAAGCCCGAGCGGTCGACGTAGACCGGCACCTCGACGCAGGCCCCGTCGGGGAGGTTCGTCACGTAGCCGCGGTTCTGCACGTTGCCGTTGAAGCGGAAGGTCTCGCCCCCGGCGAGGGCGTTCACGATCCAGGCCGCGTACTCCTCGCCGCGCTCGAGCTCGATGGGCTTCCTCGCGTCGAACCAGGAGCGGGCCTCGTCCCTCCAGGTCGCCTCGTTGTTCTGATACTCCTTGAGGATGTAGGCGTGCTCCCCGGGATTCCATCCCGTGCCGCGCGAGCAGTACTTCTCGATGAGGTCCTTGCGCTTGCGGAACCAGGGGTTGTACTCGGAGTTGTGGCCGCTCGACTCGGTGACGTAGTAGTCGAGGGCGAGGAACATCTCGTTGCGCACGGGCTCCTCGCCGTAGACCTCGAGCCGTCTCACCGCCTCGCGGATCAAGGGGTAGGCGTCCTTCCCCTTCCACTTGAACTCCGTGTACCAGGCTTGGTGGTTGATGCCCGCGCAGACGTAGTCGATCTCCTCGTAGGGCGCGCCGATCCAGCCGGCGAGCATCCGCGCCGTGCCCTGCACCGAGTGGCACAGGCCCGTGACCGTGATCGACGAGGTCTTCTGCAGGTCGTTGCAGAGCATGGCCATGGGGTTCGTGTAGTTCAGGAGGACGGCCCCGGGGCAGAGCCGCTCCATGTCGCGGGCGATGGACTCCAGCGCCGGCGCGGTGCGCAGGAAGCGGAAGATGCCCGAGGGGCCGCGCGTGTCGCCCACGCAGATGTCCACGCCGTGGCGCGCGGGGATCTCGATGTCGTAGCGCCAGACCTCGGTGCCGCCCGCGAGTATGGTGCACAGGACCACGTCGGCGCCGCGGAGGGCCTCCTCCCGGTCCATGGTCGCGAGCACCTTGGCCGGGCGCTTGCCCATCTCCACGATGCGCGACACCGCGCGGCGGGAGAAGTCGAGCCGCTCGGCGTCGATGTCCATGAGCCGGATCTCGGCGTCCTCGAGGCGGGGGAAGCTGAGGATGTCCCGAACGAGCTCGCGCGTGAAGCCGAGGCTTCCCGCGCCGATGAAGGCTATCTTGGTCATTGCGCGCGCGTCCTTTCGGCTCTTACTTGATGCCCGTGAGCGCGGCGCCCTCGATGATCTGGCGCTGCGCGAGGAAGAATACGGCGAGAATGGGGAGGACCGCCAGCACGGCGCAGGCCATGAGGAAGGTCCATTGGCCGGAGTAGGTATACTGGTACAGCGAGAGGCCCACGGTCAGTGTGGTGAGCTTCTGCTGGCTCGGCAGGTAGATGAGGGGCCGAAGCAGGTCGTTCCAGGTCCCCGTGAAGGTCATGATGGCGAGGGCGCTCGCGGCGGGCTTCGCGAGCGGGAGGTAGATCCGCCAGAACATCAGCGGCAGGGATACGCCGTCCACCCGAGCGGCCTCGGCGAGCTCGACCGGCACCGAGGAGTAGAACTGCCGCAGGAGGAAGGTCCCGTACGCCCCGCCCAGAAAGGCGGTGGCCCAGAGCGGGAGCTTCGTGCCCACGAGCCCGAGCTTCGAGAAGACGATGAAATTGGGGATGAGGGCCACCTGGGGCGGGATGACGAAGGAGGCGAGGAGGAGGGAGAAGACGAGGTCCCTGCCCCGGAACCTGAAGACGGCGAAGACGAAGCCGGCCGCGGCGCAGGTGAGGACCTGGCCGAGGGTGTTGAGGAATGAGAGCTCGAAGGAATTCCACACCTGCCTGAGGAGGAAGGGAGCCGCCTTCACGAGCCGCGCGTAGTTGGCGAGAGTCGGGCGGACCGGCAGGAGGCGGCCGTCGTACTGGTCGGCGAGGGGCTTCAGGGAGGTGGAGAGCATCCATATGAAGGGCCCGGCCGTCAGGGCGAGGACGAAGATGAGGGCGATGTAGCCCGCGGCGGCCCCCGCGGCGCGGCGAGCCCTCGAGGCCTGGTCAATCATAGACGACGAGCCTCTTCTCGAGCCGGAAATAAGCGAGCATGAGAAGGACGATCACCGCGGCGAGTATCATCGCCTGGGCGCTCGCGAGCCCCATGCTGAACCAGCGGAAGCCGTTGCGGTAGATCAGGTAGACCACCGTGGCCATGGTCGATTCGCCCTGGCTGCGGCGCGTGAGCATGTAGATATACTCGAAAGCCTGGAGCCCGTTGACCGTCGCGATGATCACCTGGAAGAAGATGGTCGGCGAGATGAGGGGCAGGGTGATCCTGAAGAACTTCCTGGCGCCCCCCGCCCCGTCTATGGTCGCCGCCTCGTAGTAGGTCGCGGGCACCGCCTTGAGTCCGGCGAGGAGAACTATCATGCCCTCCCCAAGCGCGCCCCACACGTTGGCGATGGTCACCGCGTAGAAAATGGCCCCCTCGCCGAGCCAGTTCACCGGCCGGAGGCCGAGGACCTGGAGGAGGCGGTTGAGCAGGCCCTCGTCCTTCGCGTAGATCCAGGTGAAGACCAGGCCGATGGCCACGGCCGAGGTGATCGAGGGCGCGAAGAACATGGCGCGGAAGAAGCCCTGGCCCCGCAGTCCCCTATTGAGGAGGAGCGCCAGGGCCAGGGAAAGGGCGACGCAGAGGGGGACGTAGAGGGCCGCGAAGCGGAGCGTCACGCGGACGGCCGCGAGGAACTTGGGATCGCCCAGGCACCGGGCGTAATTCCCCAGGCCCGCCCAGGAGGGCGGGTTGATGAGGTCCCAGGCCGTGAGGCTCAAGACGCCCGAGGCCAGGAGGGAGCCCGCGGTCCCGAAGGCTATCCCGGCCAGGGTCGGGGCGAGCATGATCCAGAGCCACGCCCGTTCCGAGCCGAGCGGCCGCAATCTTCCCTGCATCTCCGCCTCCGCCCGCTTCCCTACTTGCCCGCGCCGGCCAGGGCCGCGTCGGCCGCCTGGGCGGCCGCGGAGACCACCGCCTCGACCTTGGCGCCGGGCTTGTAGATGCCGGCCATGGACTCGCCGAAGGCCGAGGACCAGCGGTCGTAGCCTTTGAAGACGGGCTTCACGCGGGCATACTCGACGGCGTCGAGGAAGAGCTTATGGTCGATCTTGATCGCCTGCTCGAGGAAGGCGGGGCCCTCGGCGACGTCCCTGCGCGTGGGGATGGCGAAGCCGAGCTCGGCGAGCTTGGTCTGGCCCTCCTTGGACATGACGTACTTGATCCACTCCCAGCCCGCGTCGGGATTCTTGCAGCCCTTGGCCATCACGAAGCCGGCGGAGTTGATGCTCGTGACCCGGCCGGCCGGCCCCTTGGGGAAGGGGGCGACCGCCCACTTGAACGATACCGGGGCGTAGGAGGGGACCATCCAGTGGCCCGTCGTGATCATCGCCGCCTTGCCGGCCAGGAAGGCGTCGGAGCCGTACTGGCTGAGGGAATCCTGATCGGGAATGGACTTGTCCTCCTGGACCATGGCGGCGATCAGCTTCCAGGGCTCCATCTTGTCCGCGATGGCCGTCTTGCTCATGTCGGCGCTCATGATCTCCCCGCCGTAGGCCCAGACCACCTCGCTCATGAAGGTCTCGATGTCCCAGAGGTCGGCCTGGAGCCCCCACTGCTTGATCTTGCCGTCGGGCCCCTTCGAGGTCAGCTTCCTCGCGGCGGCGCGGAGCTCCTCGAGGGTCCAGGACTCGTCGGGATAGCCCAGGCCCGCGGCGTCGAACATGTCCTTGTTATAGAAGAGGGCGACCGTCTGGAAGTCGCGCGGCAGGCCGTAGAAGCCCTCGGGAGTCCTGTAGGCCGCGAGGGTCTGGGGGTAGACCCCCTCGAGGAAGCCCTTCTCGCGGTCGATATAGCCCTGGAGCGAGGCGAGGGCGCCCCGAGAGTACCAGTCCATGAACAGAGGAGCGTCCATGGCGAAGACCTCGGGCGGGGTGCCCGCGGCATAGAGGGTATTGATCTTGTCCCAGTACACCGACCACTCGGCGGTCTCGATCTCCACCTTGATGCCGGTCTTCTTGGTGAAGGCCGCGGCGAGCTCGTTCCACACGGCCGCCTCCTGCTCGGTGCCCCAGTTGAGGGCCTTGATGCTCCCGGCGGGCTTCTTGCCTCCGCAGGAAGCGAGGGTCGCGAGGCACAGGGCCGAGGCGGCCAGAACCGCGTATCCCATTCGTCGTCGCATTGCCGATTCCTCCTACTGTATATCGGATGCCCGCGCCCCTTCCGGGGCGCCGAATCAGAGCCGAATCATCAATGCAGGGAGACGCCGTTATAGCTCTTGCCCTTGAGGTAGCCGGCGAGCTCGTCGGCCGCGGCCCGGGGCGTCTTCTGGCCGAGGAGCATCTGCTGGACGGCGACGATCGTCTTCTGGACGAGCTCGTCGTACCACTCCACCAGGGGAAGCGCGCGCGCCGTGGCGGACTGCTCGCCGAACTGCGTCCAGTAAGGATAGAGCTTGAGGAGCGCGGGATCGTCGTACGAATCCTTGAACAAGGGCAGACTGCCGATCTGGACGGCGCGCTCCTTGTCCTTCTCCTTCGAGATCATGTACTGGATGTACTTCCAGGCCGCCTGCTTGTTCCTGCTCGCCCGGGGGATGGCGAAGGCCTCGGGGAGGGTCAGCGTCGCCTGGAGCGCGCCGGACTTGGCGGGAAGCCAGGAGGCGACCTCGACCTGGCCAACGACGCTCGACTTCGAGGGATCGTTGGCATAGCTGTACGTGCTCGGCGGGCCCTGGAAGAAGAAGGCCGAGGAGCCGCGGTAGAAGAGGTCGGCCGCCGCTTCCTGCGAGAGCGTCACGCTCGAGGGATTGACGATCTTGTCCTTTCGGATCGCGTCCGCCATGAACTGGAGCGCGGCGACGGACTCGGGCTTGTCGATCGCGATCGCGCCCTTCTCGTCGAAGTAGTTCCCGCCGAAGCTGTACAGGTAGAAGGCGATGGAGTTCGCGAGGGCCCACTCCTGGTTCCAGTACTCGGCCACCGGGTACTCGCAGACGCCGGCCTTCTTGAGCTGCTTGGCCTGGTCGAGGGCCTCGGCCCAGGTCCTGGGCGGCGCCTTGATGCCGGCCTTGGCCAGGAGGGCCTTGTTGTAGAAGAAGAAGCGCGTGTCGTTGTTCCAGGCGACGCCGAGGGTCTTACCCTTCACGGTGAAGGTCTGGCGCAGGCCGGGGAGGATGCCCTCGAGATAGGCCTTGCCCGCGTAGGCGTCGAGGGGCTCGACCCAATCCGCCGCGGCGAACTTGGCGACCCAGCCGTTGTCGAACTCGATGACGTCGTACGAGCCGCCGCCGGCCGCGAGGTCGGTCATCACCTTGGTCTGGACCTCGTCCCAGGACATCTGGATGAACTCCACCTCGATGCCCGTGGCCCTCTCGAAGTCCCTCGTCTGCTTCTCCCAGATGCCCTTCAGGTCCATCTCGTGCCGGGGCATGATCACGGTGATCCGCTCCGCGCAGAGCCCCGCCATCGAAAGCGCGAGGGCGATGGCCAGGACGATCGAACGCTTCAAGCCTCTCATTCCACTCTCCTTTCCCCTGGCGCGCAGCGCGCCATGATCGATGCCGAATGCTGTCGACGGATTCCCGCGAAGGGGAACCGCGTCAGCCTTTCACCGCGCCGGCGGTCAGGCCCTGCACGATGTACTTCTGGAAGGCCAGGGCCAGGATGACGGGCGGCAGGCTCGCGACGACCCCGGCCGCGGCCATCGCCACGTAATCCACGCCGACCTTGCTCGAGTACTCCGAAATGATCACGCTGATCGTCTTGGACCTGAGCGTCGAGCTCAGCACCAGGGCCGAGAAGAACTCGTTCCACGCGATGATGAAGGCGAAGATGCCGCTCGCGGCGAGCCCCGGCGTGGAGAGGGGCAGGATGATCCGGAAGATGGTGCCGAAGCGCGAGCAGCCGTCGATGCGGGCCATCTCCTCCAGGTCGCGCGGCACCGACTCGAAGTAGCTCGACATGAGCCAGATGACGAGCGGGAGGATGAAGGCGCAGTCGGCCAACGCGAGGGCGGGTATCGTGTTGAGGAGCCCGAGCTTGCCCATGACGACGTAGATCGGGATGATCAGCACGATCATCGGCATGAACTGCGTGAGGAGGATGAGGGAGAAGACGAGGCCCTTCCCGCGGAAGCGCAGGCGCGAGAAGACGTAGGCGGCGAGCGAGCCGGCGATGAGGCAGAAGGCGGTGGAGGACCCGGCGATGGCGAGGCTGTTCCGCAGGCCCACCTTGAGCGAGGCGTTGACGCCGCTCGAGCCCGCCGCGATCTCGCGGTAGTTCTCCAGGTTGGGCGACTTCGGAAGCCACTTGAGAGGGATGGCGGTGAGCTCGACGCGGCGAGAGAGGCTGCTGATGACGAGCCAGGAATAGGGCGCGAGGATGGCCGCGCAGAGGGCCAGGACCGCGACGTAGAGCAGGGGACGCGCCTTAGGCCTCGACATCCGACCCTCCCTTGAGGCCCTTCATGTAGGCGACCGACATGGCGATGGCCAGCAGGGTCAGCAGGTAGGCGAGCGCCGAGCCGTAGCCGAAGTTCAGGAACTGGAAGCTGTGCTGGTAGATGTAGTAGGAGAACATGTTCGTCCCGTTCGCGGGGCCGCCCTTGGTCATGACGTAGATCAGGTCGAATTCCTTGAGGGCCCATATCGTCTTGATCACGACGAGGGACATGACGATCGGGCGCAGGAGGGGCAGGGTTATCCTGGCGAAGCTCCGCAGCTTCCCGGAGCCGTCGATCTCGGCGGCCTCGTAGATGTCGCGGGGTATGGACTGGAGGGCCGCCAGCGCGAGGAGGATGGCGACGGGCGTCTCCTTCCAGACGTTCGCGAAGATCACGAGGGCCATGGCCGCCGCCGGGTCGCCGAGCCATATCCGGTACCCGCCGATGATCCCGAGCTGCGTCAGGGCCGCGTTGAAGGCGCCGTAGTTCGCGTCGAAGATCCACTTCCACATGATCCCGTTCACGACGTAGGGCAGGGCCCAGGGCAGGATGACGAGGCCGCGCACGAAGCCGCGGCCGAAGAACCTCTGATTGAGGAGGAGGGCGAGGGCGACGCCGAGCGAGGTCTCGGCGAGGACCGTGGACAGGGCGAAGATCACCGTCCTCCGGAGCGATTCCCAGAAGAGCGGGTCCCGGAAGGCGGAGCCGTAGTTGCCCAGGCCGATGAAGCGCCCGCTCCTCGGGTCGGTCAGCTTCAAGTCGGTGAAGCTGAGCCCGAGGGACGAGAGCATCGGGTACACGAGGACGCCCGCGATGACGGCGAGGGCGGGCGCGAGGAGGACGAAGGCGAGGAGGCCCTCGGTCTCAAGCGAGACTGCCCCCGAGGCGTCTCGTTTCATGCGGTCCGATCCTCGCCCTCCCCGCCGCGGGCCTGGGCGGGGAAGCAGGCGGCCTCGTAGCGGGCGAGCTCGGCGTCGACCGAGGCCATGACCAGCTCGCGCGGGGAGGCTCGCCGCCCGAGGGCCAGAGCGCCCTGGGCGCCGCCGAGCCTGGGCAGGTGCTGCGAGACGAGGCCGGGCGGCAAGTCCTCGCCCTCGAGCGCGGCGAGGAGGCGCTCGACCTCCGCCGCCACCGCGGGCCGTTCCCAGTAGTAGCGGGACCGGTCCGAGAGGGAGTACGAGAGCTCCATCGGGTCCCCGCTCCGGCAGTAGCCCCGCCAGTGGCTGTCGTCCTCGCGCATCGCGTCGCCGAGGAGCTCGGGCAGCCGCGGGCGGCGGGGGCCCCGGCCGAGCTCGGCCTCGATCGCCGCGAGGCCGAAGAGGGCCTCGCGGAGGGCGAAGGTGAGGGCCGGCCCCACCTTGAGGAAGGCGAAGCCGTCCTCGACGAGCTCGCGCAGGGCCTCGTCCGATTGGTAGTCGGTCGAGTGCCCCTCGAAGAAGAGGCCCGGCCGGCCGCGGAGGGCCGCGGCGAGGCCCGCGGCCCGATCCCGCCGGTAGGGGTGGAGCCCCTCCGAATCGAACTCGACGCCCGGCTGGACCACCGCGGCGATCACCCGCTCCCAGGCCTCGCCCAGGCCCGCCTCGCGGAAGGTCGCCTCGTGCAGGGCGGCCGTCTCGGCGAAGGCCCTCCCCTCGGTCGGGACCGGCCCCCCCTCGCCGCCCCTCGCCCCGCCGGGGACGGGGACCTCGGTGCCGATCACGTAGACGGGGGCGCGGCTCCGGCCCGAGGCCCGCGCCTCGGCCTCGGCGGCGGCGCAGAGCCTGGCCGCGCGGGCGGCGGCCAGCTCCGGCGCCGGGACGGGCCCCGTATCTCCGCCCAGGGCCATGCTCGCGTCGAGGTGGATCTTCCGGGCGCCGGCGGCGACGAAGGCGCGGACCAGGGCCTCGGCGCGGGCCATGGCCTCGGCGGCGGGGAGGCCGCGCCAGGGGAAGGGGCCGAGGTGGTCGCCGCCGAAGACGACGAGCTCCTCCGGGACTCGATATGCGTCGCGCAGCGCGGCGAGCCGGGCGGAGAAGTCCGCGGGCGCCATGCCCGTGTAGCCCCCCTCCTGGTTCACCTGGTTGGCCGTGGCCTCGACGAGGAGGGGCAAGCCCCGCCTCGCGGCGCGGCGGACCGCCGCCTCGAGGACGAGGGGGTGGGAGGAGCAGACCGAATAGAGCCCGCGCGGCAAGCCCCGGGAACGGGCCTCCGCGAGCTCCTCGAAGGGGTCGCGGCTCACGGGGCCCCCGCGGGGCGGCCGCAGGGATGGATGGCGACGCCCTGGACCACGCGGTTGATGACGCCGGAGGGAGAGGGGGCGTCGGGCTTGAGCCCGAGCTCGAGGGAGGCGAAGAGGCCGAGGAGCTGGCCGGGGAGCACGGCGAGGAGGGCGCGCGCGTCGTCGTCCACGCCGGGCGCCGAGCCCGTCTCGAAGAGGATGTCCGCGAGGCCCTCGAAGTCGCGCGCCGTCTCGGCGACGACGAGCGTGGTCTTGCCGAGGCGCTTCGCCCTGAGCTCCCGCGCGAGATCGAGCTCGTAGGCCCGGCGGTAGGGGTCGGAGGAGCAGAGGAGGACGACGAGGCTCTCGGGGTCGATCGCCGCCATGAAGCCGTGCCGAAGGCCGAGCATGTCCTCAGCCTTCGACAGGATAGCCCCCCCGGAGAGCTCCTGCACCTTGAGATGGGCCTCGTAGGCCCCGCCGAGGAAGGGCCGGGGCGCGAGGAAGAAGGCGCGCTTGAAGCCCTTCGAGGCCAGGGAGGCGGCCAGGTCGGAGAAGCGGGGGATGACGGCCTCGCCGAGGGAGGCGAGGCCCTCGGCTCGCTCCGCGAAGGCGGCCGCGCCGCCCGGGGCCGCCGCCCAGCCGAGGGACAGGCCCGCGAGGGCCATGCAGCTGAAGGAGGAGGTCATGGCGAGGCTGCGGTCGTTGCAGAGCTCGGGCAGCACGACGACCCGCCCGCCCTCGCCGAGGGCGCCGACTATGCGGGCGAGGGCGCCCTTCGCGTTGCAGGTGATCGCGAGCTGGCGCGCCAGCCCGGGCCTGAGCGCCGCGGCGAGGCGGGCGACCTCGTTCCCCTCGGGGCTGTCCCCCGACCGGGCGAAGGAGACGAGGATGAACTCATCGCGGGGAAAGGCCGACTCCGGATCCATGAGGATCTCCGTCGAGGGAATGGCCTCGACGCAGGGGAAGACGCGTCGGAGGGCCGGGGCTATCGAGAGGCCGACGTAGTGGGAGCTCCCGGCGCCGGCGAGGAGGAGACGGGGCGCGGGGCCGAGGAAGGCCCCGAGCTCCTCGGCCCGGGAAGCCATGAGCCGGGCCGTGGCTCGCCACAGCTCGGGCTGGGCGGCGATTTCGGCGGCCGTATGGAGGTAGCCTGCCGCCTCGCGCTCGGGCAGCGGCTTTTCGAGGAGGGAGGAAAGGGCGGAGTGAGGAAGCAGCATGGCTCCGTTGTACTCAGCATTCGATCACATGTCAACATTTTTCTTGCATTTTTTGATCGTTTTTGCTCGTTTTACCGTAAAACGGACGGGTATTGCGACAGAGCTCCTTTCTCCGTATGCTGGTATACTGAAGCGAGAGCAGGGGATTCGGCACGTACACGAAACATCGAGGATCGCCATGATCAAGGAAGAGCGCTTCGAGCGCATTCGGGAAGAGCTCGCGAAAAAGGGCATCGTCGACGGGGACGAGCTGGCCGGCCTCCTCGGAGTGTCCCGCGCGACGATCAGGCGCGATCTCGACGCCCTCGAGGAGCGGGGCTTCCTCAAGCGTACCCACGGAGGCGCCCAGGCGACCGACCCCGAGGACGAGCTGCCCTTCCACTCGAAAGTCTCCGCCTACATGCGCGAGAAGCGGGCCATCGGCCTGGCCGTGGCGGCCCTCGTCCCCGAGGGCGCCGTGATCGGCTGCACCGGCGGCACGACCGTGATGGCGGCGATCAAGTGCCTCAAAGGCAAGAGCGTCACCGTCGTGACGAACGCGATCAACGTCGCCATGGAGCTCGCGCCCTCGGAGCAGGCCCAGGTCATCGTCACGGGAGGCAGCCTCCGCACCCGCTCCTACGAGCTCGTCGGCCACATCGCCGACCGCACGCTCGGGGAGTTCCACCTCGACCTCGCCCTCATCGGCGTCGACGGGATCGACATCGAGCGGGGCATCTCCACCTACACGATCGCCGAGGCCCACGCCGCGGCCCTGTATATCAGCCAGGCCGAGCGCGTGTGGGTCGTGGCGGACCACAGCAAGGCCGGCAAGGTGGCCCCCGCCCTGATTGCCCCCCTCGCCAAGGTCCATAGGCTCGTGACCGATCCCGGCCTCGACGCGGGCATCCAAGCCCGGCTCGAGGCGGCGGGGCTCGAGGTGATCGTCGCCGCGAGCTGAGGGCATCCTCCGCTCGCCCCCTCTCCCATCTCCTGGCAATGCCCGCCGGGCCGCCTATACTTCCAGTATGGGGAGGATCCGATGAGGCCGCCGGCCCCCCGCCGGACGCCCCTCGGCGGGAAGGTGGCCGCCCTCGGCGCCGGGGCGGCCATGGTGGCGGTCCTGGCCATGGTAGCCATAGCCCTCAGGCAGAGCCGGGCTTACGAGAGCCTGGCCATACGCGAGATCGACGCCCTGATCGCCGAGGAGCTCGACCAGGTCACCTCGGCGGCCTACCGCCTCGTCCGGGCCGAGGACGAGGCCGTCAAGCAGGAGCTCGAGAGCGCCCTCAGGCTCGCGCGCAGGAGCCTCGAGGTATCCGGCGAGACGGCCGAGATCGCCGCCGGCCGCTTCCGGCCCGAGCGCCTGGCCCGGGTCGTCGAGGAGATATCCGAGCTCGGCTGGTCCGCGGCCACCGTCTTCAGGAGGGAGAGCGAGGCGGGGGACATGATCCGCGTCGCGACGACCGTCCGCGACGCCTCGGGCCGGCCCGCGGTCGGGACGCGGATCACGGCCCGGGGGCCCGGGGGCGGGCCGGACCCGGTGATCGCCGCCGTCCTCGGGGGCGGGGGCTACCGGGGCCGGGCCTTCGTCGTCGACCGCTGGTACATCGCGGCCTACGAGCCCCTACGCTCGGCCTCGGGCCGGGTCGTCGGCATGCTCTTCGTCGGCGTGCCCCAGGCCAAGGCCGAGGCGCGGATCCGCGAGGCCATCGTGAGCACGAAGGTGGGCAAGACGGGCTACCTCTACGTCGTATCGGGCCTGGGCGAGAACCGGGGCACCTACATCGTTTCGAAGGGCGGCGAGCGGGATGGCGAGAGTCTTTGGGACGTCCGCGATCCCGACGGCGAGTACATCGTCAGGGGCATCATCGAGGAAGCGGTCAAGCTCGGCCCCGGGGAGATGAACACCCTGCGCTACCGCTGGCAGAACCCGGGGGAAAGCGAGCCGCGCTGGCGGAGCGCCCGGATCGCCTACTACGCCCCCTGGGACTGGGTCATCGGCCTGAGCGTCTACGAGGACGAGATCCTCTCCTACCGGGGCATCATGAGCGCGGGCCGCCGGAGGATGGTCGGGGCCATGGCGGCGGCCGGCGGCGGCGTCGCCATCCTCGTCGGGGCGGCGGCTTGGCTCGTATCCCTGGGCATCACCGGCCCCCTGAAGCGCATGGCCGCCTCGGCCGAGCTCCTGGCCCGGGGGGGGAGGGCCCAAGAGGTCGAGAGCCGCGGCTCCGACGAGCTGGGCGCCCTGGCCAGCGCCTTCAACGCCATGTCGCGGCGGATCGAGGGGGCCCTGGCCGTGCTCCGCGCGAGCGAGGCCAAGTACCGCGGCATCTTCGAGAACGCGACCGAGGGCATCATGCTGACGGACCCCGCCGGGGCCTGCCTCGACGCGAACCCCGCCATGACCAGGATGCTCGGCTTCCGCTCCGCCGAGGAGCTGGTCGCGGCCCATACGAACCTGGGCTCCTCGTTCTACGCCGACGAGGCCGAGCGCGCCCTCCTCCTGGACAAGCTCCTCGCCGAGGGGCGGGTCTCGAACGAGGAGCTGCGCGCCCGGCGGGCCGACGGCTCGGCCATCTGGGTCTCCATCAGCGCGCGCTTCGAGCCAGGCGAGCCCCGGAGGATCCTCGCCCTCGTCTCGGACATCGACGAGCGCAGGCGGGCGGACGAGGCCCGCAGGGAGTCCCTGATCGAGAAGGACGCCCTCCTCCACGAGATCCACCACCGGGTGAAGAACAACCTCCAGCTCATCGCGAGCCTCCTCGCGATGCAGTCGAGGGCCGTCTCGGACCCGGCCTCCCTCGCCCTCTACGAGGACTTCTCCAACCGCGTCCTCGCCATGGCCCAGATCCACGAGCAGCTCTACGAGTCGGAGGGCTTCGCCCGCGTCGACTTCGGCGCCTACGCGCGGGACCTCGCCGCGAGCCTCCGCCAGAACTACGCCGCCTGCTCCGCCGAGGCCCTCCTCGAGGTCGAGGCCGAGGACGTCGAGCTAGAGATGAACCGGGCCGTGACCTGCGGCCTCCTCGTCAACGAGATCCTCACCAACTCCCTCCGCCACGCCTTCCCGCCGGCGCGGCGGCCCGAGGGGGGCCGGATCTCGCTCAGGCTCTCGCTCGGCGCGGGGGGCTCGGTCCTCCTCGAGCTCTCGGACGACGGGGTGGGCATCCCCGCGGGGCTCGGCCTCGGGGACACGGCCCACCTCGGCCTGGCCCTCATCCCCCTCCTCGCGGCCCAGCTCGGGGCCGAGCTCGAGCTGGACCGCTCCGGGGGCACGGCCTACCGCATCCGCTTCGCGGCGAGCTGAGGGCCCTCGCGGGCTCCGGGCGGCGCGGGAGCCTCAGGCCTCCTGGCCCGGCTCCTCGAGGAGGGGCGGCTCCTCGGCAGCCGGCAGGGCGCCGGCCCGCCGGGCGACGCCGGCCTGGGGCGGGAGGCCCGGCCGAGGGGCAGGCTCGCCGCCCGCCTTCGCCTCGAGCTTGAAGAAGCCGAGGGCGCCCCGCATGGCGTCGGCCTGGGCCGAGAGCTCCTCCGACATCGAGGCGAGCTCCTCGGCCGCGGCGGCGTTCTGCTGGATGACCTGGTCGAGCTGGGAGAGGGCCTTGTTGATCTGCTCGACCCCGGCGGTCTGCTCCCGCGAGCCCACCGCTATCTCCTGGACGAGCTCGGCGGTCTTCTGGATGTCCGGCACGATGGCCTGGATGACCTTGCCGGCCTTCTCGGCCACGGCGACGCTGGTGCCCGAGAGGGTCGTGATCTCGCCCGCGGCCACCTGCGACCGCTCGGCGAGCTTGCGCACCTCGGAGGCGACGACGGCGAAGCCCTTGCCCGCCTCGCCCGCCCGGGCCGCCTCGATGGCGGCGTTGAGGGCGAGGAGGTTGGTCTGGCGGGCGATCTCCTCGATGATGCCGATCTTGGCGGCGATCTGCTTCATCGCCTCGACCGACTCGAAGACCGCCTTCCCGCCCTCGGCCGCGTCCTTGGCCGTCCGCTCGGCCAGCTTCTCCGTGGTCTGGGCGTTGTCCGCGCTCTGCTTGATGTTCGCGCTCATCTGCTCCATGGCCGAGGAGACCTCCTCCCCGGCGGAGGCCTGCTCGGTCGTGCCCTGCGAGAGCTGCTGGGCCGTGGCGCTCACCTGGCCCGAGCCGTCGGCGACCTCGCCCGCCGAGACCTGGACGGCGCCGATCCGCGCCTTGATGGCCCCGGCCAGGACGTCGAAGGCCCGGCCCGTCTCGCCGAGCTCGTCGCCGCGCGCGCGCATCCGCTCGAGGCCGGCGGTGTCCAGCCCCCCCATCGTGAAGTCGCCCTCGGCGAAGCGGAGCACCGCCGCGTTGACGAGGTTGACCGGCCGCGAGATGCTCCGGCCGATGAGGAAGAGGACGACGAAGCCGACGAGGACGCCGGCCGACCCGACGAGGGCCATGGCCGCGAGGAGCTGGCGCAGGGGCGAGAGGAGGGCCTCCAGGGGGAGGACGATCGCGAGGGACCAGGGATGCTCGTCGGCCCCGATCCGGACCGGCGCGAAGCTCAGGTAGGATATCGCCCCGGTCGCGAGATTCTTCTTCGTCAGGACGTAGGGCTTGCCGGCCTTGATGGCCGCGAGGAGGGCGGGCTGCTCGGCCGGCACGTCGTCGCCGATGATCTTGCCGATCTGCTCCTTCTTCGGGTGGTAGACGCGGGGGCCGGCGTTGGAGACCAGGATCGGGTAGGAGCCCTCGTAGGGCTTGATGCCGGCCAGGAAGGCCCCGAGGCCGGAGACCGAAAGGTCGTGGCCGACCACGCCGAGGACCCTTCCGCCGACGAGGATGGGCACGCAGACGCTCGTCAGGAGGATCTCGTCCTCCTTCTTCCCGGTGTAGCTGTACAGGTAGGGCTCGGGCACGAATTCCTTCTTGGTGTTCCGGGGGACGAGGTACCAGTCCCCGGCGCCGGGCTTCTCGTAGTCGATCGCGGCCGAGCGCTGGATGGAGCCGCTCCCCCGGTCGAAGACCGTGATATAGCGGCCCGTGGCGTCGGAGCCCGCGGAGCCGCGGAACTTGGCGTCCTTCCCGTCGAGGGCCTCGGGCTCCCAGACGCTCCAGGTGGAGAGGTAGGCGGGATTGGCCTCGAGGTTGGCCCTGAGGATGGCGTCGACGCCGGCGCGATCGACGCCTCCCGCCGAGCGGAGCCCGACGAGGGCGTCGCGGAGGGCCCGGGCGTCGACCGCGGCCCTGCCGAGCTGCTCGGTGACGATGGCCGCGTTCGTGGCCGCGAGGCCGTCGCCCTCGCGGTAGGCCGCCGCCGTGAGCAGGCGCGAGGCGGAAGAATAGGATATGGCCACGATGAGGCCGATGCAGGCGATGAACAGCGAGACGGCGGGGAGAACGATCCGCGCCCCGATCCTCAGCTTGATCTTCACGGTTCCCTCCTGGTCGCTAGGAAAGTATAGGCGCCGGGCCGGGGAAATGCAAAAATCAGCCGAGGATGCGGTAGGCGGCCTCGGCGGCCCCGCAGCCCTCGCGGAGGAGGGCCGCGAAGCGCTCGGCGCAGGCCTCGAGGGCCGAGCGGGGCTCGGAGGCCGGGGCGTAGACGATGGCCGCCACGTCGCGGGCCCCCTCGAAGACCTTGGTGGCCATCGCGTCCTTGACCGGGTTCCCGCAGGGGAGCCAGGCCCCCGAGCCGGGGTCGCGTCGGCAGGCGACCAGGAGGTCCTCGAGCTCGATCTCCTGGCCCGAGGGGTTGAAGACGTAGGACTCGCCCGGCAGGCCCCGGCGGAGGAGGAGCTCCGGCCCCGCCGCGGCGAGGTCGAAGACGCTGGCCGGGTAGCCCCACTCGAGGCTGACGGCGTTGTTCGCGTCCACGGGCCCGTTCACGAGGGGGAAGCCGCCCAGGGGGCCCTCGCCCTCGAGTGCCGCGGCGAGGAGGTACTCGCTCGAGGGCTTGGAGCGGCCCGCCGGCTTGTACTTCCCGTGGCGGAGCATGCCGCGCACCGCGGCCTTGCGCTCGGGAGCGAGGAAGGGCTCGCCCGCGGCGCGGACCCGGGCGAGGAGCTCGGCGAGGTAGGGCGGGGCCGACTCGGTCCGGGGGCAGGCGGGGAGGCCGGAGGCCCAGACCAGGGCCGCGCGGAGGGCGCCGCCGAGGGCGGGATCGATCTCGAGTGAAGGGACTGCGCTCATGGCGAGGATGATAGCGAGGGCCGCCGCCCGCGTCGAGGCCGCGCGGCCCCGGCTAGGGCGCAGAGCCGCGCGAGCTGGGCGCGGCGCGAGGGGCTGAGCCTCCGGCCGAAGTTGATCCGCAGGTGGCCGCGGAAGTAGGGGTTCGCCGAGAAGAGCTCGCCGGGGGCCACGAGGATGCCCTCGCGCGCCGCGGACTCGAAGAGGGCCGAGGCGTCGCTCCCCTCGGGCAGGCCGATCCAGAGCAGGCAGCCCCCGGAGGGCCTAAGGAGGGTCGAGCCTTCCGGGAGGGCCTCCTCGAGGAAGCCGAGGTAGTCCTCCAGCTGGGCGGCGAGGGCCGCGCGCATGGCGCCGAGATGGCGGCGGAAGGCCGGGCCCTCGAGGTAGGCGGCCAGGACCAGCTGGGCCGGGCGGTTGGTCGCGAGGCTGGACAGGCCCTTGGCCTTGATGAGCTCGTCCCGGAGCCCGGGGGAGCTCATCCAGCCGATCCTGAGCCCCGGCGCGAGGCTCTTCGAGAAGGAGGAGAGGTAGACCAGGCGCTCGTAGCCCCCGAAGGCGCTCAGGTTGGCGGGGCGCTCGCGCGGGAACGCGAGGTCGCCGTAGGCGTCGTCCTGGACGAGGACGGCCCCGCTCCGCGCGGCCAGCTCGACGAGGTCCCGCTTGTCCGCGTCGGGCATGGTCGCGCCCGTGGGATTCTGCACGTTGGGCTGGGCGATGATCATCGCGAGCCGGCCCAGCCGCAGGCGCCGCTCGAGGAGGCCGAGGTCCATGCCCCGGCCCGGCTGGACCGGGACCTCCACGACCCGGGCCCCGGCGGCGGCCAGGTGGCGGTAGTAGTCGTAGTAGGTCGGCGACTCGAGGGCGACCGCGTCGCCCGGGCGCACGAAGGCCCGGACCGCCAGGGCGATCGCCTCGGTGGCCCCTCCGGTCACGATGACGTCGCCCGGCTCGAGGGAGCCGTGGAGGCGCCGGTAGGTGGAGGTTATGCGACGCCGGAGCTCCTCCTCGCCCGCGGGGTCGCCGTAGGCGATCCAGGAGCCCGCGAGCGCGGCGTAGAGCCGCTCGAGCCTGGCCGAGGGGAGGAGGGCGGGATCGGGCTCGGCGAGGGCGAAGCCCGCGCGCCGGCCCCCGGCGGCGAGGAGGTACTCGATCTTGCCGGCAGCCGACAGCCCCTCGGCCTCCCGCAGGGAGGGCGGCGGCCGATAGGCGCCGAGGGAGGCGCCGGGCCGCGGGCGGGCGTAGTAGCCCCCGCGCTCGTGGGCGCGGACGAGGCCCTCGTCCTCGAGGAGGCCGAAGGCCGCGCGGACCGTGTTGAGCCCCAGCCCCTCCTCCCCGGCGACGGCCCGGAGCGAGGGCAGGCGCTCGCCCGCGGCGAAGGCCCCCGACTCCAGGAGGCCCCGGTAGCGCTCGTAGAGGGCGCGGTACTTGGGCATGGGCCATGGTACTGTGCCCATTTTTTTCGCGCAAGCTGTCGCTGTATCCATCCACCTCGCCGGGCTACAGTAGCCGCGGGCGCCGCGCCCGGGAGGGGCCCGGGGAGGCGGCGGCCCGAGGGGGAGCCCCATGCGGGAGAAGCGGGTCTACGCGGTGTTCGGCCTCGTCTGCGCGGTCTTCGGGACGACCTTCCTGGCGATCAGGATAGGCCTCTCCTCGGGGGCCCCGCCCTTCCTCTTCGCCGGCCTACGCTTCTCCGCGGCGGGAGCCATCCTCGCGGCCGCCCTCCTGGCCGCTGGCCGGGCGAGCCTTGCCGGCCTCGCCGCCCTCGCGCCCCGGGCGGCCCTGCTCAGCCTGCCCTACGTCGTCCTCAACTTCGGCGCGACCTTCTGGGCCGAGCAGCACATCGGCTCGGCCACGGCCGCCCAGATCGACGCGGTCGGGCCCATAGCCTCGGCCCTCCTGTCGGCACTCTTCCTGGGCAAGCGGCTCGGGCCGGGCCACGGCCTGGGCGTGGCCGCGGGCTTCGTCGGGGTCTGGCTCATCGTCGGGGGCTCGGCCGCGCCCGAGGCGGGGGCGGCTAGCCCGGAGCTCCGCCTCGCCGCCTCGATCGCGATGCTGGTCGGGGCCGTCGGCTTCGCCGGCTCCTCGATCCTCTACAAGCGCCTCTTCGACGACTCGGCCGACCCCTTCGCCGTCAATGCCCTGAACATGCTCTTCGGGGGAGCGGGCCTCCTCGCCCTGGCGGCCGCGGCGGGCCAGCGCGCCTTCCCCCTCGAGGCCGGGACCCTCCTCCCCCTGGCCTACCTCGTCGTCATGGGCTCCCTCGTCGGGCACAGCGCGAACCTCTGGCTCGTCCGCGAGGCGGGGCCCCTCTTCGCCTCCTCGTGGTCCTACGTCTCCCCGATCATAGCGACGGGAGTCGGGGCGATCGCCCTCGGCGAGGCGACGGGGCCGCGGAGCCTCGCCGGGGCCGCCCTCACCCTGGCCGGCGTCTACGCGATAGGGAGGGCCGAGCGGGGCGGGGGGGCGGGGGGCCGGAGGCGGGCGGCTAAAGCCGCCTAACGCGCCATGACGCGGACGCAGTCCCGGGCGGCCTCGGCGCGCTCGAGGGCCTCGCCGGCGTCGCGGCCGAGGGCGGTCACGTGGCCCATCTTGCGGAAGGGGCGGACCTCGCGCTTGCCGTAGAGGTGGACCGCGACCCCCGGCAGGGCGAGGGCCCGCTCGAGGCCCACGTACTCCGGCTCCCCCGAGGCCCCGGGCGCCCCTAGGAGGTTGACCATGGCCGCGGGGCGGAGGAGCTCGGAGGAGCCCAAGGGCAGGCCGAGGAGGACGCGGAGGTACTGGTCGAACTGGCTCGAGGCGCAGGACTCGATCGTGAGGTGGCCCGAGTTGTGGGGCCGGGGCGCGATCTCGTTGACGAGGATCTCGCCCGAGCGGGCCAGGAAGAGCTCGACCGCGAAGACCCCCGCGGCCGCGCCCGCGGGGGAGCCCGAGCGGGCCGACTCGGCCTCGAGCTCGCGGAGGCAGGCCAGGGCCAGCTCCTCGGCCCGCTGGCGCTGGGCCGCCCCGATCCGCGCCGGCGCGACCACGGAGTCGCAGAGGTTGGCGCGCTCGTCGAAGGCCATCTCGACGCAGGGGTAGACCGCCGTGGAGCCGTCGGGGGAGCGGGCGAGGACGACGGCGAGCTCCTTCTCGATCGGGACCTTGGCCTCGGCGAAGGAGGGGCCGGCCAGGGCCCCCGGGCCCTCGGGGCCCGCGAGGATAGCGACGCCGAGGCCGTCGTAGCCGCCCAGGCAGGACTTCTGCACGAGGGGGAAGCCCCCGAGGGCCTCGGCCGCCGCCGCGAGCGCGGCGGGAGAAGGCGGCGCGCCGGGGCCGCCTTCCAGCATCGCCCAACGCGCCGTCGGGATCCGAGCCGTCTCGAGGAGGCGCTTCTGCGTAGACTTATCCTTGATGGCCGCGAGGACCCCGGCCGAGGGGAGGACCGGCTTGCCGAGGCGCTCGAGCTCGCGGAGGGCCGGAAGGCTGACGTGCTCGATCTCGTAGGAGACGACGTCGACCTCGCGGGCGAACTCGAGGACGGACTCGTAGTCCTCCAGGGGGCCGACGTGGGCGACGTCCGCGAGCTCGGAGCCGGGCGAGGGGTAGTCGGGGCTCAGGACCTCGATATGGGCGAGGTACTTCCTCGCCTCCTCGATGGCCATGCGGCCGAGCTGGCCCCCGCCGATGATGCCGATCCTGCGCATAAGCCTCCCTTATGGCCGCCCCTCGCGGGCGGGGCGCAAGCCCGCTCGATCAATCGATGGGTTCTATCTCGATGGCGAAGGTGCCGTTCACCCAATCGCTGCCATCGTCGCTCGGGCGGGCCGCGATGGCGCCCTGGATGATGCCGCTGACCGTGTCGATGCTGTCGATGCGGATCGAGCCCAGGTCGCAGAGTATATTGAGCGAGTCGTCTATAGGGTCGTAGAGGGTCACCGTCTGATTTTCCTCCGATGACCAATCGTATAAATCGAAGTATAGGTCGTAGGTCCCGACCGCCTGGGGCACGGAGAAGAGCACCTCGAGGTATTCCGATCCTAAATAAGCGCCAGCCTCCCAAGGCTGGAAACCATCCGCGGGTTCGACGTTGTAGAGGTAGAAGTGGTATTCCCCGGTCTCATCGTCGGCCTCGGCGTAGCCGGAATTGTAGTCGAATACCTTGCCGTTGAAGTTGCCCTGGAGGGGCTGGTCGATGATCTCGTAGGTATCGTCGCCCCCGCCTCCCCCGCCCGAGGGGCAGCCCGCCAGAAGGAGGGCCGCGACCGACAGAACCAGAAGCAGGGGCAGCGTCCGAGACGTGTTTCTCCGCATGGATACCTCGCTTGGCCTAGGATGTAGTGGGAGGGATCGTAGCAGGGCCCGGGTTCCTGGGCAAGCGCCGCCTACTCGTCCTCGTCCTTGCCCGTGACGCGCTGCCCCGGCACCGTCTCGAGGCCGGGCAGGAGGCTCGGCTGGCGGCCGGCCTCGGCCGGGCGAGCGTTGGGCGACGCCGCTCCCCGCGCCGCGCCGAGGACCTCGGGATTGTGCACGAGGTCGCGGGGCTTGGAGCCCTTGGCCGGGCCGACGATGCCCTTCTCCTCCATGAGCTCCACCAGGCGCGAGGCGCGGTTGTAGCCGATCTTGAGGCGGCGCTGGATGTAGGAGGCGCTCGCCTTGCCCTGCTGGAGGACGATCTCGAGGGCCTTCTCGAACAAGGGGTCGTCGTCCTCGTCGCCGAAGAGCGAGGGCTCGCCCTCCTCGTCCTCGTCGTCGATGAAGATCTCCTCGTCGATGTAGTCGGGCTCGCCCAGGGTCTTCACGAACTCGACGGCGCGCTCGACCTCCTCGTCGGAGACGTAGGCCCCCTGCATACGGATGGGGAAGGGGTCCCAGGCGCTCGCGAAGAGCATGTCGCCGCGCCCCAGGAGCTTCTCGGCCCCGACCATGTCGATGATGATGCGGCTGTCGAACTTGCCGGCGACCATGAAGGCGATGCGGCTGGGGATGTTGGCCTTGATGAGGCCGGTGATGACGTCGATGGAGGGGCGCTGGGTGGCGAGGACGAGGTGGATGCCGACGGCGCGGGACATGGCGGCGAGCCGCGCGAGCGTCGACTCGAGCTCCTTGCCCGTGGTGGCCATGAGGTCGGCGAACTCGTCGATGATCACCACGATGTAGGGCAGCCGCTCCTGCGCGAGGCCCTTCTCCTTGACCTTGCGGTTGTAGCTCTTCACGTCGCGCACGCCCACGCGGTCGAGCATCGAGTAGCGCCGCTCCATCTCGCAGATGCAGTACTGGAGGGCCTGGAAGGCGCGCTTGGGCTCGGTGATCACCGGCGTGAGGAGGTGGGGGATGTCGTTGTAGAGCTTCAGCTCGACGATCTTGGGGTCGATGAGGAGGAGCTTGACCTCCTCGGGAGAGCGGCGGAAGAGGACGGAGAGGATGATCGAGTTGACGCAGACGGACTTGCCCGAGCCCGTGGCCCCCGCGATGAGGAGGTGGGGAGTCTGCACGAGGTCGATGAACTGGACCTCGCCGGCGATGTCCTTGCCGAGGATCACCGGCACCTCCATCTTGGCCGTCTTGAAGGACTCGTTCTCGACGATCTCGCGCAGGGAGACGATGGAGCGCCGCTCGTTCGGCACCTCGATGCCCACCGCGTGCTTGCCGGGTATGGGGGCCACGATGCGCACGCTCGAGGCGGCGAGGCGCAGCGCGATGTTGTCCGCGAGGTTCGTGATCTTGGAGAGCTTCACCCCGGGGGCCGGGAGGATCTCGAACATGGTGATGACCGGGCCTTTGCGGATGCCGGTGACCTCGGCCTCGATGTTGAACTCGGCCAGGGTGTCGCGGAGGACCTCGGCGGACTTGCGCGTCTTGTCGTCGATGATCCAGTACTGGCCGTCGGGGTAGGCGTTCAAGATGCCCTCGGCGCTCACGGCGTAGGGCTTGTCCTTGCGGCGGGCCAGGATCCGCTTGATCGCCGCCTCCTTCTCGGCCTCCTCGGAGGCCGAGGGGGGGGCCGGGGGCACCGAGGTGAACTCGATCGGGGGGGCGCCCTCGAGCTCGAGGATCGAGGCCTCCTCGGCCTTGGCCGCGACCTCGCCGGCTCCCGCATGCTCGCGCGCGGCGGATGGCTCGCGCGAGGCCGCGGGGTCGCGCAGGACCGCGGCGCGGGCGGGCGGCTCGCGCGGGACCGAGGCCGCGAGGGACGCGGCGAGGGGCTCCGCGCCGGGCTCGGGCTCGGAGGGAGAGCCGGGATCGGCCCCGGGCAGCTCCTCGACCCCCTCGTCAGGCTCGGCGGCGTCGAGCGAGTCGGGATCGGTCGCGGCCTCGGAGCCGAGGACGCGGAGGGGGGGCAGGGGGGCGAGCTCGGGCACGCGGAAGACGAAGGGCGCCCCGGTCCCCAGGGCCGGGGTGGGCCCCAGGACAGGGTCGGGATCGAGCTCCTCGGCTTCCGGGGGCCGGCGGCCGGCGGCCGAGGCCTCCTCGGCCTCCTCCGCGCGATCGGCGGGGGGCGGAAGAAGGAGGCCGGGGCGCTTGCCCCGCTCGCGCTCGACCGGCCCCTCCTCCTCGGGCGGGAGGCGCCGGCGCGAAGCCGCCAGGGCCAGGCGGGCCACCCCGGCGGCGAGGGACAGAGCCAGGGCGAAGGCCCCGACCCCGAAGGCGGGCAGGCCGGCGGCCTCGAGGAAGGGTAGGGCCTCCAGGGCCGCGGGGTCGCTCGAGAGCCTGGCGAAGGCCGCTACGGGGAGGAAGGGGAGGAGGGAGCCGGCCAGGGCGACCTGGGCGGCGGGCCTGTAGCCGGGCATGAAGGCGAGGAGGGCGGCCGCGGCGAGCCAGGCCGGGACGAAGAGGCAGGCCCAGGAGAAGGAGCCCAGGAGGAAGGAGCCCAGGGCGGTGATCGCCGGGGGCAGGTCCGCCCCCGATCCCGCCGCGGCGAGGGAGGCGAGGCAGAGGAGCGCCGCCGAGGCGAGGGCCGCGGCGAGGACTCTATTGGCTTTCGAGGTCTGCTCTGCTTCCAGCATCGTTCGTGCGAGCTCCTAGTCGGGCGTATCCCTTCAGTATCGGCAGGAGGGCCGGGGCGGTGTAGGGCCGGCGGGGAGGGAGCTCGAGCCCCGCCCCCGCCCCGCGGGCGGCGCCCCGGCCGGCCCTAGGCCCCGAGGGCGCGGAAGGCCAGGAAGAGGTAATGGGCGAAGACCCCGGCGGCCAGGCCGCCGACGGCATGGGCGCCGATGGCCTTGCCGATGAGGTCGCGGCGGCCGAGGGCGTCCATCATGCCGGTGTGGGTCGAGAGGAAGCCCGACCAGCACATGCCGATGGCCGTGAAGACGGCGATGTCGTTCGGCCCGACCAGGCCCTCCTTGAGGAGCCGCGGCACGAGGCCGAGGGCGGCGCCCACGGCGCCCAGGGAGGTGATGGGGAAGGCTATGGCCTCGGGGCTCGTGAAGCCGAACAGGAGGTTGAACAGGAAGCCGAGGGCCCGCCCGATGGCCGGGAAGACCGGGACGCCCTCGTAGGCGAGGCCCTGGTAGCCGAGGGCCGCGTCCTTGGGCCCCCAGGTGAGCATCATGACGGCGGTCGAGATCACGAGGACCCCGGGCACGATCGCGACGCCCGCTTCGAGGCCCGATTTGCCCCCGTCGAGGACGGCGTTGAGGAAGCGGATGAAGAGGCCCTCCTCCTTGCGCGCCATGACCCGGGCCTCGTCGAAGCCCTCCTGCTCGGCGGCGGGCACGGCCTCTTCTTCCCCGAAGGTCTTCCTCAGGGAGAGCTGCATGAGCCTCGTCGAGACGATCGAGCCGAAGACGGCCCCGCCGAGGCCGATCAGGGCGGGGGCGTAGAAGTTCCCCCCCGAGGGGTTGAGGTGGCCCTGGCCTATCATGTAGGTGATGACGATGAGGCCCATGCCGAAGGCGGTCCCGAAGTTGGTCAGGGAGTAGAGCTGGTACTTCTTGAAGTAGGAGCGGTAGCCCTTGTCCTTGGCGAGGCTCAGGATGGCGGGATTGTCCGAGAGGAAGCACAGGAGGGCCCCGAGGGAGGCGACCCCGGGCAGGCGGAAGAGGGGCTTCATCAGGGGCGAGAGGAGGCGCTCCACGATGCGGACCGCGCCGAACTCGACGAGGAAGGAGGAGAAGGCGCCGACGATGACGGTGACGGCCACGAGGTAGAGGACGGTGTTGATCAGGAGGTCGTAGGCCGTCCTCATGATGGTATTGATCAGGTTCTCGGCCCCCATGACCGAGCCCATGAAGCCGAAGACGAGGACGAGCACGAGGATCGAGACGATGCCCTCGACCAGGCTCCGCTGCGCTTTCATCGCTACCCCCAGGACAGGGAGGCTAGCACGCCCGCGGCGCGCGAGTCTCGCCTCGGCGGGGAGGCCCGGGCCCTCCCCCGCGACGGCCTTGCCGAAGACATAGGAATTTACTTATATATTACTAGTCCCCAACTTGCCCCCCGCGGGGGAAAAGCCGTATCATGGCACTTCACCTTCCCCCGAAAGGAACCCCCATGGTCATCGAGAAGAACCGCGTCGTAACCATCGATTACAAGCTCCAGGATACCGAAGGCGAGGTCCTCGACTCCTCCGAGGGCGCCGAGCCCCTCGTCTACCTCCACGGCAACGACAACATCATAGCCGGCCTCGAGAAGCACCTCCTGGGCAAGAAGGCCGGCGACGACGTCGACTGCCTCGTGCCGGCCGTCGAGGCCTACGGCGAGCGGGACAACGCCCTCGTCTTCACCGTCCCCAAGTCGGAGTTCGGGCCCGAGGCCGAGCTCGAGATCGGCGCCCAGTTCGAGGCCCACGGCGAGGGCGGGGCCCAGATCGTCACCGTCGTCGCGATCGACGGCGACGAGGTCACCATCGACGCGAACCACCCCCTGGCGGGCGAGGATCTGCACTTCACCGTCAAGGTCGTCGACGTGCGCGAGGCCACGGCCGAGGAGCTCGAGCACGGCCACGTCCACGGCGGCTGCTCCTGCGGCTGCGAGGGCGAGGAGGACTGCGGCGACGGCTGCGGCGACGGGGGCTGCGGCTGCGGGGGCTGCCACTAGGACGGAGCCTCCCGGACGATGCGCCTCCGCCCCCTCGACTTCGTAGCCCTCCTCGCCGCGGCAGCCGCCGTGGCCATGGCCTGCGTCTCGGCCTACTCCCCCAAGGGCGGGGAGCCGTTCGTCGTCGTCACCGCCCCCGGGGGCGAGTGGATCTACCCCCTCGGCGAGGATCGCGAGCTCGAGATCGAGGGCTCGCTGGGCGCCACCCGGATCTGCATCTCGGGAGGCTCGGTCCGCATCGAGAGTTCGCCCTGCCCCAACCAGACCTGCGTCGCCGCCGGCGCGGTCTCGGTCCCCGGCCAGTGGCTCGCCTGCCTGCCCAACGAGGTCTTCGTGCGGATCGAGGGCCGAGGCGCCGAGGGAGGGGTCGATGCGGGAAGCTTCTGAGCGCCGCCTCGGCGACAAGGCCGACGTCACCGCCCTCCTCGGGGCCTTCTGCTTCTTCCTCTCCGCCATCGAGTACATGGTCCCCAAGCCCCTGCCCTTCATGCGCCTGGGGATCGCCAACCTCCCCATACTCCTCGCGGCCGACCTCCTCCCCCTGCCCTGGTTCCTCGTCCTCGCCCTGGTCAAGGTCGTGGGCATGAGCGTGATCTCGGGCTCCCTGTTCTCCTACATAGCCCTCTTCTCCCTGGCCGGGACCCTCGTCGCCGCCCTCGTCATGTGGGCCGCGCGCCGGGCCGGTGGGCGGCTCATCTCGGCGGTCGGGGTCTCGGTCCTCGGGGCGGTCAGCTCCAACGCGGTCCAGGTCCTCCTCGCCCGGGTCGTGGTCTTCGGCGAGGCGGCCCGGCTCATCGCCCCGGCCTTCCTCGCCATGGGCCTGGTCACGGGGACCCTCCTCGGCCTCTTCGCCGAGGCCTTCGCGGCCAAGTCCTCCTGGTACGCCCTCGCCAGCTCCCAGCTCGCCGCCCGGCCCGGGGAGGGACGCGATGAGCCCTGAGCCGGGCCGGCCCGCCGCGGCCCGGGCCGCGGCGAGGAAGGCACGGGCCGCCGAGGCTCGGGGCCGCAGGCGCGAGCGCTGGGAGGCCCTCTTCGCCCCCTGGGCACTCGCCGCGGCCGGGGCGGCCGTCTCGGCCGCCTTCCTCTTCCAGCCGGCCCTCGGCTCGCGGATCCTCATGCTCCTCGCCTTCCTGGCCGCGGCCCGGGGGGCCGGCAAGCGCGTCTCGGTACTTGCGACGGTCCTCATCTCGGCGGGCATCGTCGCGGCCAACCTCCTCGTGCCGGTCGGCCGGGTGCTGGCCCGCCTGGGCCCCC
>Ga0116154_10000993_pt1 | contig 26588 bp, 19 predicted proteins | sample AD_UKC030_MetaG_FD_89898 | JGI IMG/M metagenome (GOLD analysis project Ga0116154, IMG submission 89898) | Active sludge microbial communities of municipal wastewater-treating anaerobic digesters from USA - AD_UKC030_MetaG | ecosystem: Engineered > Bioreactor > Anaerobic > Digestate | place: USA...
CGTTGCCTGATGAGCGGCAAGGTCCAGGAGGCAGGGAAGAAATCGTCGCTGCGTTTCTTGTACAGTCCGCGGGTATTGACCTCGATGATGCAGCCCGCATCCCGGGCAGCATCCAGCACAGCCTCTACCCAGGCGATGTACCAGGGTTCGTCCTGGCTGAAGTAACGATCGCGGTTGTGCATCCGGACCTTGTCGAAGTGGGCGAGGATATCCGGTCTCTGTTGACGCACCATATCAATCGTTTGCCCGTAGAAGGCCGCAACGGCCTTCCGGATATCCCCGTCAAACAGCTCCCTGAGCCCCCGGTCGTAGGTTTCCTGTTTTGAACCATCGGTGAACCAGAGGCCTTCATGATCGGGTGAACGCACCAGGTGCACCCCTCCGATAGTATAGTCCAACCCGCAACGTTCCTTCCAGTAACCGAACTCCCGGGTGAGGCCGGGGATATGATCGATCTCCAGGGACAGATAGACCCCGATCCGGTCGTGGTATCGTTTTGAAGCACTCCTCACCTCCCGGCAGTAGTTGTCCAGGTCCTCCTCCTTCAGTGCAAAATCATTGCTGAAGGGCACCGGGGCATGTGAGGAGAACCCCAGGGAATGAAAGCCCGAGGCCAGGGCATGGGTGACATGGTCGTCCACACTGCCTTTGCCATCGCAGTAATGGGTATGGGTATGGTAGTTGAAGAGGCCGATCTTTTCTTCCTTCGGATAATAGTCCTCCTTTACCTCGGAGGCATCCACCACCTTATACACCTTGTCGCCCCTCCTCACCACTCCGCTGACGGCAAAGGAACATACCTCGCCCTTTTTCGCCTTTTCCACCGGACCGGCCTGCAGATGCAGCTCAGCTATGATCCCTTCGTACACCCCGGTGGTGGGCCCGATGATGTTTACCTCATCGCCTGGACAGAGATCATGGCTGTCGATCGCTATTTCGGTTACCCCGATTTTCTGATAGAAATTGGTGACCTTGCCCAGATAGACCTTGCGCTTGGTTGCCTGGGAGCCGTATTTCTCCGACCATTCCCCCATCTTCTGGCCCAGGTAATAGCCTGTCCAGAACCCACGATTGTACACCGATTCCAGGCGGCGCGTCCATTCCTCCACCCTTTGCTCGCTGTAGGTTCCGTTCCGCAGGGCTTCCACCGCTTCCCGGTATGTCTGGACCACCGTCTTCACATAGTCCGCTGAGCGTCCCCGTCCCTCGATCTTCATCACGGTGATCCCGGCTTCCACGATGCGGTCCAGGATGCCGATGGTACAAAGGTCCTTGGGGGACATTATATACTCGTTGTCGATCTCAAGCTCAACCTCACCATCGCGGTCGGTCACCTTGTAGGGCCTTCGGCAGGGCTGCAGGCATGCGCCGCGGTTCCCGGAGGAGTTGAAATTGTCGAGGCTGAGGTAACATTTGCCGGAAACGGCCATGCAGAGGGCGCCGTGCACGAAGATCTCGATCTGGACGGGCCGGCCTGAGGGGCCGGTGATGCCTTCTTCACGGATCTGGCGGGTGATTGCCGCGACCTGATCCAGGTTGAGTTCCCGCGCCGTGACCATGACGTCGGCGAACTTGGCCCAAAAGCGAACCGCATCGATATTGGTAATGTTGGTCTGGGTCGACATATGCACTTCCACCCCCCGGCTGCGCGCATAACCAATGACGGAAATATCCGTGGCGATGATGGCGGTGAGCCCGTTTTCGCGGACGGCATCCACGATGGCGCGCATCTCTTCCATCTCCTGGTCGTACACCACGGTATTGACCGTAACATAGGACCTGAGCCCGTGTTCCCTGCACACCCTGGCGATCTGGGGCAGGTCCTTGACTGTGAAGTTGCTGGCCGAGCGCGACCGCATATTGAGCTTTCCTATCCCGAAGTATACGGAGTTGGCGCCGGCTTGCACAGCGGCCATGAGGGATTCATAGCTCCCCACCGGGGCCATGATCTCTATCGGGGGGAAGGACAGGGGGTCGCTCATCCGTTGCTGGAACTTCTCCGTATCCCTATGCTGAGCTCGTCGAGCTGCTCCTGAGAAATGGGAGCAGGCGAATCGATCATGACGTCGCGGCCGGCATTGTTCTTGGGGAAGGCGATGAAGTCACGGATGGAGTCTGCCCCTCCGAACAGTGCGCACCAGCGGTCGAAGCCGAAGGCCACGCCGCCGTGAGGGGGAGCGCCGTACTCGAAGGCGTTCATCAGGAATCCGAACTGGGCCTGGGCATCCTCATCGGTGAAGCCAAGTATGCTGAACATTCTTTTCTGCAGGTCCCGGTCATGAATACGTATGGATCCTCCGCCTATCTCCACCCCATTGATCACCAGGTCGTAGGCATTGGCCCTCACCTGCGCCGGATCGGTATCCAGCAGGGGGATGTCTTCCCGACGGGGCGAGGTGAAGGGATGGTGCATGGCATAGAACCTCCTGGTGTCCTCATCCCATTCCAGCAGGGGAAAATCGATGACCCAGAGCGGCGCAAAGCTCTCCCGGTCGCGCAAGCCCAGGCGGTTCCCCATTTCCAGACGGAGCTCGTTGAGCGCCTTACGCGTCGGGTTGGGTTCCCCGGCCAGGATGAGCAGCAGGTCGCCGGCCCTTGCCCCCGAGGTTGCAGCCCAATTGCGCAGATCCTCTTCGGTGTAGAACTTGTCCACTGACGATTTAAATGTGTCGTCGGCCTGGCAGCGCACATAAACCAATCCTTTGGCCCCGATCTGCGGGCGTCTGACGAAATCGGTCAGCTCATCGAGCTGCTTGCGGGTGTATTCGGCACAGCCGGGGGCGCAGATGCCCACCACCAGGGCCGCCTCGTCGAAAACCTTGAAGTCCTTGCCCCGGGTCAGGGGAGTGAGCTCAGTGAACTCCATGCCGAACCTCAGGTCCGGCTTGTCGGAACCGAAGCGCCGCATGGCCTCGGCATACGTCATGCGGGGGAAGTCGCCAATCTCCACCCCTTTTACCTGGCGGAACAGGTGACGGGCCAGGCCCTCAAAGGTGGAAAGGATGTCATCCTGGTCCACAAAGGCCATCTCGCAGTCAATCTGGGTAAACTCCGGCTGACGGTCGGCCCGAAGGTCCTCGTCGCGGAAACATTTGACGATCTGAAAATACTTGTCGAAGCCCGACACCATTAGCAACTGCTTGAAGGTCTGGGGCGACTGGGGCAGGGCATAAAACTCCCCGGGGTTCATGCGGGAGGGGACCACAAAATCGCGGGCGCCTTCCGGTGTGGATTTGATAAGTACCGGGGTTTCTACTTCGATAAAGCCTTCCTGGTTTAGGTAGTTCCGCGTAGCGATAGCCATACGATGCCTGAGCATCAGGTTATTGCGGACGAGGGCCCTGCGAAGGTCGAGGTAACGGTACTTCATCCTGAGATCGTCGCCCCCGTCGGTTTCATCCTCTATGGTGAAGGGAGGGACTTTGGAGGCGTTGAGGACCTGCAGTTCTTCCACCAGGATCTCGATCTCCCCGGTGGGGATGCGGAGGTTCTTGTTGCTGCGTTCCGCCACGCTTCCCCTCACGCTGATCACGAATTCGCGGCCCAGCCTCCGGGCCTGGGCACAGAGATCGGGGCGGGTATCCATGTTGAATACGAGCTGGGTGATGCCGTAGCGGTCGCGGAGGTCGACGAAGGTCATCCCACCCAGGTCGCGTGAGCGCTGCACCCATCCGCTGAGGTGTACAGGGGTTCCGACGTGCCCAAGATGAAGCTCCCCGCAGGTATGTGAACGTAGCATAAGCTTGCTGGTTAATGTGGGTGCGAAGGTAAGAATATAGTGGCAAGCCAGCTTGCGGCAGACAGTGGCGGGTCTGCCTGCGGCAGACAGTGGCGGGTCTGCCTGCGGCAGACAGTGGCGGGTCTGCCTGCGGCAGACAGTGGCTAGTGGCTAGTGGCTAGTGGGCTAGTGGCTGGTATGTTTGATGTATATGGATACCTGAACATGTACATCGAGGTGTGAATGCATGTGGGAAAGCGAGTGCAAGGCTACGGTTTCCCTGGGTACCCGCACCCGTACTTTGAGTTGTGAGTACGCGTGCGAACTCCTGGTGCGGGAGACTGGAGTAAATCCGTAATCCCCATACGGTGTTTACCGTATTTTAATTCTGATCAATAGCTTGAAATAATTGCGGCCTGTATGTATCTGATTGATTTTGTTGTTATTAATTGCGCACGTTCTGAATTCTTTGAATATGAAGCGGCCAGGCGGGCTAAAGAGGCCCCGGCATTCTAATGCTATACGGCCAAATCTGCCGTATCTTTGGATTAGCAGTAGGCGTGAGAATCAAAGACATCCTGAAGCCTGTGACATTCTCCGGAATGTCTGGGTGAGTTTACCGCTGGCCGCAACTTTGCGGACGGTTTAATGTGATGTGCACTGGCCCCTGCGAATTAAGGAATACCCGCTTGCGGAAAATCAAACCTCGAATCAGAATAACTAACCTCAAACCTTCAAAGCAATGAAACGAACCATCCTCTTCAGCGGGCTCATCCTTGCCCTCGTTGTGCTGACCTCGAATGCCACGGCCGCCGTTTGGCGGGTGAACGGTGCTGCAGGTAGTGCTGCAGACTTCGCCACCATCCAGGCCGCTCACAATGCCGCCTCAGTTGGCGATACACTCTACATCGAAGGCAGTGCCATCAGCGCCGGCTCCCTGACGTGCACCAAGCCCCTGGTGATCATCGGCAGCGGATACTTCCTTTCCCAGAACCCGCAGACCCAGGCCGCCCCGGTGTCCGGCACTGTGGATTACATCTACTTCAACGCCGGCAGCGCCGGGTCCAAAGTGATGGGGATTACCGTTGGGTACATCTACATCTATACCAATGACATCTTCATCACCCGCAACTATTTCAGTTTCTCTTCCTATTATGCTATCTACGCTCCCGAGAACAACCTGAGCAACATCATCATCACCCAGAATTACATCGGATCCTCCTCCGTGTACGGATACGCTGTGTATTTCCCTTATGCCGCCAACAACATCCTGATCAGCAACAACTACATCCACGGCTACCTGAACTCGGGCAGCAATTTTTACGGGATTATTACGAATAACATAGTTCACGGATACATCGGCGTATACAACTCCACCCTCAAGAACAACATCCTATACTGGGGCGGGTTTACCAACTACAACTGTGTTTACGAGTACAACATCGGGTACGATGCCTCCTTTGGCACGGCCAATGGCAACCAGTCGAACGTATCAATGGCCAACGTATTCGAAGGCACCACCGGCACCAGCACCGACGGGCAGTGGAAGCTTCGCACGGGTTCTCCGGCCATAGGTGCAGGGGAGAACGGGGTAGACTGTGGCATGTACGGCGGTCCCTTCCCCTATATCCTTTCCGGTATGCCCAATATCCCCTCGGTGTATTACTTCCTGGCTCCGGCCATCCCTTCCAATACCCTGGATGTAGCCATCAAAGCCAAGTCACACAACTGATCCCTGTTCCCGGCACGTTGCCGGAAGCAAGGTCCGCAAACGCGAACTGGCTATGAACAGAACCGATCATGCCCCAAGGAACAGGCTGGGTGCGCTCAAACGTAGCGTGCTGCGCCTTCTTTGGCTCAGTGTGCTGGCGATCCTGCCCTATATGGCGAGCGGTCAGCAGATCAACGCGGTGGAGTACTTCTTCGACACGGATCCCGGCCACGGGCAGGGAACCCCGGTCAGCATCACCCCCAGCGCGCATCTGGACAGCCTGCCCCTGAGCATCAGCCTGGCCAGCGTCAGTCCCGGCTTTCACCGTCTCTTCGTGAGGGTGAGGGACGACAGCATGCGCTGGAGCCATCCCATCCACCGGATGTTCTACAAACTGGTGAGCGCGCCCCCGGCGGGCCACCTGGTAAAAATGGAATACTTCTTCGACACGGACCCTGGTCGTGGTAACGGGACCCCGGTGGCTTTCACCCACAGTTCTCCGGTGGATTCCCTGGCTGTTGCCATCGACCTCAGCACCCTGAGTCCGGGGTTTCATAACCTGTATGTCAGGGCCCTGAACAACCAGGGCGAATGGAGCCACACCATCACCCGCAGCTTCTATCACCTGGTGGCTGGTCCGCTGCAGCCTGATGTTACCCGTTTGGAGTATTTCTTCGATACCGATCCCGGATTTGGGCAAGGCACACCAATCTCCATCACTCCTCTTCAGAATACAGGATTGGTGTCGCATACCATTGACCTGAGCGCGCTCAGCGATGGCTTTCACAGCCTGCATGTTCGCGCAATGGACGCCTTCGGGCGATGGAGCCTCAACCAGCAACGCAGCCTGTACAAGTTGACCACACCAGCCGTTATACCGGATATCGTGGCCGGAGAATATTTCTTCGATACTGATCCCGGCTTCGGACAGGCTACCCCCCTGCCCGTGACTCCAGGCCCTATTGACGACAGCATCAGCCTTTCCATTGACCTCTCTGGGCTGTCCCTGGGCTTCCACAGCCTTCATGTGAGGGTGAAGGACAGTGAAGGGCGCTGGAGCCACAGCCAGTCGAAAGCCTTTTTCCGGCTGCCTCTGGCCGATTCCCTGCACCATCTCGTGGCTGCGGAGTACTTCCTGGATACTGATCCTGGCTATGGTCAGGGGACTCCGGTAAACTTCACGCATGCCCCGGGAATGGATGTTACCCTGTCCATCGACATCAGTGCCATCCCTGACGGCTTCCACAGCCTGTTTGCCAGGGTAATGGATGCCTCCGGACAATGGAGCCAGACGAGCTACCGCTTCTTCTACAAGGAAAGCAAGTCCCCGGTCCTTCCTACTATCACGCGGATGGAGTATTTCATCGATCAGGACCCGGGTTTAGGGCAGGCCACGGCCATTCCTGTGACCCATGACACCTCAGATCTCAGCCTGAACATCCTTATTCCCATTGATTCCCTGACTGAAGGCTTCCACAAGCTAATGGTAAGAGCGCAGGACAGCAGGGGAAAATGGAGCATGACGCATTTCAGGCCTTTCTTCAAACAGACCGTATATCCCAGTCTGCCCCAGATTGCCGAAGTGGAATACTTCTTCGATACAGACCCCGGGGAGGGCAACGCAATCAATGTCCCCCTGGCGGTACCCACCGCCCATATCCCCTTCCTGGCCTGGCCCCTGGACTATACCGGGCTGAGCTTCGGGCAGCACCAGATCTATGTCAGGGTGAAGGATGAATACGGACGATGGAGCCTCTACGCCCGGGATACGATCTTCCACTACATCGACACCCTGCCTACGGCCTCGCTCAGCGGTCCGGTAGGCGTATGCATCAACGACACCGCGAGCTTCCTGGTGCATATGACCGGTACCGGGCCCTGGACCCTGAGCTATTTCGATGGGTTCACCAACCACACCGTGTCGGGCATACCGCAGTCCTTTTTCAGCTTCAATGTGATCCCTGATACCGCAGGACATTTTACGGCCAGGGTGTTGCAGGTGAGCGATGTCTATTACACGGGGCTGTATACGGGAATACCCATTGAATTCGATGTGTATCCCCTGCCCGCAGCGGCCGGGGCCATCAATGGCCCCACCGACCTTTGTTCCAGCGGGTCGACTGCCTATTTCAGCATCCCATACGTGGCGAATGCCGAGAGCTACCATTGGACGGTTCCCTCCGGGGCGACGATCGTCAGCACCGGAAACACCTGGTGGTACGGGCCCTGGGTCTATGTGGACTTCCACGGCACACCGCAGACCGGACTGGTCACGGTTACTCCAGTCAACGCCTGCGGGATGGGCACCGCCTCATCCCTCAGCGTGACCGTGCACCCCAATCCTACGGTCGAGGCCGGCATGGACCAGGTGGTCGACTTCGGGGATACCGCCCAGGTGAGCGCTGCCGCCATGGGAGGCACCCCGCCCTACACCTTCTACTGGAGCCCGTGGTGGGCCTTCGGTGACTACACCGATTCCGCTACCACCGTCTTCCTGGGCAGCACTTCAACGGTATCCGTGAGCGTCACCGACCAGTACGGATGCCAGGCCAGCGACAATGTGACCATTTATGTAGGTCCCCAGGATGGCGCCACCATCTCCGGGCTGCTCAGCTATGACAACACCATGGCTTCGCCTGTGCCCTCCAGCCAGGTATTCTTGAACCAGGCCCTGCCGGTTGACACGGCCCTTACCAGCAGCGGCGGGGCGTTCAGCTTCGTCGATGTAGGCACGGGCTGGTACACCCTGTCGGCCCGTTCCGAACGGCCCTGGGGTGGGGTCAATGCCACCGACGCCCTGCTGATCATGAAGCATTTCGTCGACTCCCTCACCCTTTCAGGGCTTAAGGCCGGCGCTGCTGACGTGAACGGCTCAGCCTATGTGAATTCCGTGGACGCCCTGCTCTGCAACCGGAGGTTCGCCGGCCTGGATACCGCTTTTGCGGCCGGAGACTGGCTCTTCGAGAGTCCCACATTCTACACCATAGGCATAGGCAGCGGTACGGTCAACTTCCGTGGCATATGTTACGGGGACGTAGACGGTTCCTTCGTGCCCGGCAAGCAGACGCCTGCCACGGTAGACCTGCAGGAATCCGGCCTGCTCCGGAGCACGGCCGGACGCACCCTGATCCCCCTGCAGGCATCGCAGGGGATGCAACTGGGGGCCGTTTCCCTGGTGCTGTATGTGCCCGCCGGGCTCAGGGTGGAGAGTGTACGCATGAATGGACCTCAGCCCGATAACCTGGTGTACCGGGTGCAGGGCAACGAGCTGCGCATCGCCTGGTTCAGCACCGAGCCCCTGAAGGCAAGCGCCGGACAGGCCCTGCTGTACATCGAAGCCTCCTGGTTGGTACCGCCTCACAATGCCTGGCGCATCGGCAGCGAGAGCAGCCTGGCCGATCCGGAAGCCCGTCCGCTGGGACATGCCCTGCTGACCATACCTAAACTGTACATTGCTGAACCCGAGTTCGTACTGGGATACAACTACCCCAACCCCTTCCAGGGCCTCACCACGATCCCCTACAGCCTTCCTGCCGACAGCAGGGTAGAGCTGAGCCTGCTGAACCTCCTCGGAGAAGAGGTGGCCACGATCTTTGCAGGGGAACAGCCGGCCGGAAGCCATGAGGTAGCCTTCGATGCCGGCAAGCTGGCACCCGGGGTCTACCACTACCGCCTGGTCGCCACCTCGGCCCAGCACCGCGTTGAGCAGAGCCGGATCCTGGTGATCGCGCACTGAGCTGTAACACTCGCTAAAAGGCCGCTTCCGCACTCCGGGAGCGGCCTTTTTATTAACCCTATCCAACATATTCCTCCTCTTTCGCGTCTTCCTTATCTTTATCCCCATGTCGAAAAAGAATAAAAACACCCACTACGTCGTGTGGAGGGGTAAGGTGCCCGGGGTATACCCCTCCTGGGCAGCCTGCAAGGAGCAGGTGGATGGCGTGGAAGGTGCTTTATACAAAGGATTTGAGAATGAAGACCAGGCCTGGGAGGCTTTTTCGAAACCTCCGCACCACTTTATCGGTAAAAAGGCTAAGCTGATCGGAGCTGAGCCTGAGTTTGGCCGGGGACCTGACACCAACAGCCTGGCGGTGGACGCCGCCTGTTCAGGCAACCCCGGCGTACTGGAATACCGGGGTGTGGACACCCGCACGGGAGCGCAACTGTTTCACCAGGGACCCTTCGAAGAAGGGACCGTGAACATCGGAGAGTTCCTGGCCATCGTCCACGCCCTGGCATTCCTTCATGAACGCAACCTGGACATCCCCGTGTACTCGGATTCACGGACCGCCATCAAATGGGTAAAGGACAAGAAGGCCAATACGAAACTCCCCAGGAGTGCCAGGAATGCCCGGGTGTTCGAACTGATCGAACGCGCAGAACGCTGGTTGGCTATCCACCGGTGGAAGAACCCCGTGCTCAAGTGGGAGACCTCCGCCTGGGGAGAAGTGCCGGCGGATTTCGGAAGGAAGTAAAGCCGCCGGTTATGAGACATACGGCTTTCCTCCTGTTCCTGCTCCTCTCCTGGAATGTTCTGAGCCAGGAAGTACCGGTCCACTTTCGCAATGAAGGGGTGTATGATCTTTTGGACGAGCTGACAGCCCTCGGCTACACAGACCTTGACCTGGCCACCGGATCCCTTTCTTCCCGCAGCATACGCCAGGCCCTGAGCGGAGCCGCCGATTCCCTTCCGGGCAATAGCCGCCTCGCACAGACGCTCCGCAATCACCTTGCCCCGCTCCGGTTTGAAGAGGAAGCGGTTCCCGCCGGCCCTGTAAGGACACGATCCATTCTTGAGGGTCTGCGACAATTTCCTGACGCTGCGGTGAACAGCGACCTTCTTTCCATACGCGACTCCCGCTTCTGGTTGAGGATCAAGCCCCTGTTGGGTGCGGAAGGCATGGTCAACGCGCATGGAATGGAATACTGGAGGCGCAGCGGCTTGGCATTCACCGCCGGCATGGGCAGGCACTGGGGCTTCTGGGGCGGTCTGGCCGACCATTACGAATCTGTCCGCCTCAGCGAAGTGAAGGATATCACCCTCAGGCCCGGGGCCAATTACAAGATCTCCGGGGAAGGTGGGGAGTACAGCGAGGCCAGGGGAGGCATCTCCTATGCCTGGGATTGGGGAGACATTACGATAGCCAAGGACGACATCCGCTGGGGCAGCGGATACCACGGTACCTCTATCTTTGGGGGGAGAGCTCCCTCCTTCCCATTCCTTAAACTCCATCTGAACCCGGCAAAGTGGCTGGAATTCAACTATTTTCATGGGTGGCTGATCTCAGGGGTGATCGACAGCTCCCGCACCGGATGGTATTCCAACGCCTACGGCACCGAGCGCAGGGAGTACTTCTATGACAAGTACATCGCTGCTAACCTCTTTACTGTGAGGCCGATGGAAAAACTCAGCATCTCCTTCGGCAACAGCATAATATACAGCGACGATCAACCGAAGTTCGCCTTCTTCATCCCTTTTCTCTTCTGGAAATCGGTGGACCACACCCTTACCGGGGCCGGCAGCAGCCGGCTGGGACAGAACTCCCAGATGTTCTTCGATATCAGTTCATACCAGCTCCGCAGGTTTCATTTCTACGCCAGCCTGTTTGTGGATGAGATCTCCTTCAGCAGGCTGTGGGACAAGGATGAGCACTCCAATTTCTTTGGAATGAAGGCCGGGATGGCAGTGTACGACCTCCCTGCCCGAAATTTTCGCTTCATTCTGGAATACACCCGGAACAATCCGTTGGTGTACCGGCACAACACCCCACTGACAACCTTCGAATCCAATCATTACAACCTGGGCAGCTATCTTCCAGACAATGCCGATGAGATCTATTTTTCCCTGCGCTGGACACCCCTTCCCATGGGCTGGGTGCAGTATTCCTATACCGGGTTGAGGCTTGGGCCCGACTACACTTCCCTGGGCGCCGACAGGCTGGGCCTTCCCTTCATGGAAAGCGAGAACTGGAGCTCGGGTTGTCATGAGCTCCGCCTGCGCTATGAGGTTTTCGCTCACTTGGCATTGAATGCAGCCTTCCTGTCCACGTGGCCGGGGCGTCCCCAGCCCGCCTTCCTGCCCAATTCCGGACCCACCTACACTTTCGGCCTGAACTGGAACTACTGAAGACTGGGGGTGTGTCCCGAAACAGCCCTCGCTTTCCGATTTCCATCCTTTTACAGCATTCGTTGTGGTGCTGGATTCTCCGCCGATTTCTGCTATTTTTGCCAGGCTATTGCTAATCAAGCCTAAAACGACTGCACATGCGCAAGAACCTCCCGATGATCGTCAGCCTGGCCCTGCTCAGCCTGGCTGCGCCCCGCCTGGCCGACGCCTGTACCAATTTCCTGATCACCAAGGGTGCTTCCACCGACGGATCCACCATGATCAGCTATTCCGCCGATTCCCATGTCCTCTTCGGTGAGCTGTATCACTGGCCCGGGAAGAAATGGCCCGAAGGCAGCATGCTCGACATCTACGAGTGGGACACCGGGAAATATCTCGGCAAGATCAGGCAGGCCGCCCAGACCTATACCGTCAACGGGAATATGAACGAACACCAGGTAGCCATTGGGGAGACAACCTATGGCGGAAGGTCTGAACTTGGCTCACAGAGTGGGGCCATCATGGACTACGGAAGCCTTATTTACGTAGCCCTGCAGCGCGCCACCACCGCCCGCGAGGCCATACGCATTATGACTGACCTGGTGGCCGAATACGGCTATTACAGCTCCGGGGAATCCTTCTCCATCGCCGACCCCAACGAGGTGTGGATCATGGAGATGATCGGTAAGGGCGAGGGCCAGAAAGGCGCCGTATGGGTTGCCGTGAAAATTCCTGACGGCTATGTCAGCGGCCACGCCAACCAGGCCCGCATTCAGACCTTTCCCCTGAACGATCCCGAAAACTGCCTCTATTCCAGCGATGTGATCAGCTTCGCCCGCGAAAAGGGTTGGTTCAGCGGCAAGGACAAGGAATTCAGCTTTTCCGACACTTATGCTCCTGTGGACTTCGGCGGGGCCCGCTTTTGCGATGCCCGCGTATGGTCGATGTTCCGTAAGGTGAACGCCGACATGCAGAAGCACGAGGACTATGCCCTGGGACACAACCTCAAGAACCGGATGCCGCTCTTCATCAAGCCCGAGCGCAAGATCAGCCTGCAGGATATGTTCGGTTTCATGCGCGACCATTATGAAGGAACGGCCATGGATATGACCCAGGATATCGGGGCCGGTCCCTATGCCAAGCCTTACCGCTGGAGGCCGATGACCTTCAAGGTGGATGGGGTGGACTACCTCAATGAGCGGGCTGTGGCCACCCAGCAGACCGGCTTCTCCTTCGTCACCCAGTCGCGCTCCTGGCTCCCCGACCCTGTGGGAGGGATCATCTGGTGGGGCGTAGACGATGCCGCCAGCTCGGTTTACATGCCCATATACACCTCCAGCACCCGCGTTGCCCACAGTGTAGCCGTGGGCAATGGAGATATGATGACCTACAGTCCCTCTGCCGCCTTCTGGATCTTCAACGAAATCTCCAACTTCGCTTATACCCGCTACAGCGATATCCACCCTGAGATTGCCGAACGCCAGGCCCGGCTCGAGAACAAGTTCATCACCTATACCAGCGCCATCGATAAGGCCGCCACGGAGCTTCATGCCAAAGACCCCGCCCTGGCCGTGGAATACCTTACGGATTATACGGTCAGCAACACCGATAAGACGGTGGCCGAATGGCGCAGCCTTTATGAGCACCTATTCACCAAGTACATGGACGGCAACATCAAGGTTCCCGATCCGGGGAACCGTAACCCAAAGGTGTCGCAACCCGGTTATGGTGAGTCATGGTACCGTAAGATCGCCGAGACTACGGGTGACCGGCTTAAGGTGGTGGGCGGCGCTGCACACTAAAACACCCTGGGCGGGAGTTAATTATTCCGTACCCACCCACATCAACCACATAACAAAGGAGCCATGAACGAATACGCCCAGCCTGAAGCTTCCCGCCGCGACCGGCGGTACAAAGGGATCATCATCCTGCTGGTCCTGATCATCATCGGCCTGGTCATCGCCCTGCTTCAGCAGAACAAGAGCTCGGTGGTAAAGATCGAACAGAAGGTGAAGGAGAACCTCACCCTGCAGACGGAGCTGGATTCCCTGATGAAGGAGCATGACGTGATCAAGCTGGAGTACGGTGAACTGGCCGATTCCCTGATAGCCGCGGACAGCCTCATCCGCGCCAATGCCGATGAGATCAAGAAGCTCATCGCCTCCCAGGCCGACTATTACCGTATCCGGAAAAAGCTCGACCTGCTGCGCAAAACCACCCAGGGCTACCTCAATCAGCTGGATTCGCTCTATACCGCCAACCGTAAGCTGACCGAGGAGAACGTTCAGCTCACCCAGAAATACGAGAAACAGGTCACCATCTCACAGGAGTTGGAGAAGAGCAAGGTGGAGCTTGAAGGTAAGGTGACACAGGCGGCAGTGCTCAAGGCCTACAACATTGTTTGCGAGGGTCTGCGGGTCAGGGGAGAGGACAGTGAGAAGGTCACCTACAAGGCCCGCCGTGTGGATGCCGTCAGGGTTTGCTTTACCCTCAGCGAGAATCCTGTGGCCCAGCCCGGTCCGCGCAATATCTATGTGCGCATCGCCCGCCCCGACAATGTCATCATCACCCGGGGCAAAGACGATGCCTTCACCTTTGAGCACCAGGGCCAGAAGCTGAACTTTTCCATGAAGCAGGAGGTGAATTACCAGAACAAGGCCATGAACGTGTGCCTCAGTTGGGAAAAGCAGAGCGAGGAACCTGCGATGAAGGGAACCTACAATGTGTACATCTTCATCGATGGGTACGAGATCGGCTATTCGCAGTTCACCCTGGAATAAGGGCTTCCTGGGAATATGCGAAAACTCCTGCTCTACATCGCGGTTTCCTGCGATGGCTACATTGATGCACCGGGCGATGACCTGAGCTTTCTGGACCGGGTGAACAGACCCGGGGAGGATTACGGCTATGCACGCTTCATTGAGGGGGTGGACTTCGTCCTCATGGGCCGTCGGACCTACGATTGGGTCATGGGGCAGGTTGCCACTTTCCCGCATGCGGACAAGGAAACGTACAGCATCAGCCCCTGAACGGAGCGGGCCTCAGCCGCTCGGTCCACCACAGCCATAGCCCGAAGATCAGGATATAGAAGAGCGGACGGAAGAGGTAATCGTGGAAGAGCTGGAAGGACGGAGGGTCCCAGAGCATCACCAGGCAGAGCCCATAGACCCTCAGCACATTCATGAGGTGTATCATCAGCAGGCCGAGGGGGATAAACCACAGCTTGGTGCGGTAGGGGCCCGGCAGGGGAAGGAGGAGCAGGACGAACTGCAGCATTTGCTTGAGGCCTGAACAAGAGCCGTCGACGGCCACCCCACCTCCATCGGGCATGTACATGATCTGACCTACTACACGGGCATCTATTCCGCTGAGCTCCATTACCATCCATCTGGCCTGGCGGAACACCACACTGCCCATGGCTTCTAAGAAGTCAAGGGTGATGAGGGTCACCCCGAAGATCTGGTAGTCTGCCTCATAGGCCCACCAACGGAAGCCAAAGTGAATCAGCAGGGTAAGCAGTACGAAGATCCCCAGGTTTGCCATGCGGGAGGCGGGTGTGCGCGACCTCAGCCAGGTATGGATATGGGAGAATGCGGGGCGCATGGGGCTTGCCTATTCCGTTTCCTTTGCCCCGGACCTCCAGGCGCTCCGTGGCAGCGTCGAAGGGACCTCCTGACGGCGCTGCCGCCACCAGGTGAAGCCCAGCCACAGGCCATACAACCCGGCCAACACCAGAAGCACAGCCAGGCCACCGTCAAGCGGGCTGCCGCCTACGGGGGGATCCCCTCCTCCCGGACCCCCGGGAGGGGGATCGGGCTGGGCCCGGAGCCCTGCCGATCCGGCGGAGCATAAAAACGCCAGTAAGGTCAGTATCCGGTGCATATCCTCTGAATGTGAGCCCCCATGTTGCAAAATTACGATAATGCTTTGGCACCAGACCTTGTCAGATCAACTGCTGCGCACCCGTTTCAGGACGATGTTGCGGAGCGCCCTGCCCAGGTACCGCAGGTCTGTGCGCAACGGTGCCCTGCGGTATGATTCCAGGTACTTCCGCTCAGATTCCATGATCTCCTCCAGGGTTTCCGGAAGATCGGCATAATAGGGTGGGATCAGCCCGGGCCGGTACCTGATCCTCAGGTTGCGAAGTCCCTCGTCGTACAGCTCAAAATAATGCCGGCTCAGCGGCCTTACGCCCACCAACTTGATCTCCCCCTTCAGCAGGTTGAGGAGCATGGGCAGCTCATCCAGCCAGAGACGGCGCATGAAACGGCCCAGGGTGGAAATTCGGAAATCATGATTGAACTTGCCCCCGTTCTTCAGTGCATGCTTCTCGTAAACAAAGTCCTGCAGGAATTCCGAATAGGCATGCATGGTGCGGAATTTATACACCATAATGGTCTTCCCGTGCTTGCCCACCCGAGGCAAACGGATCAGAAAACCTTCATTGGACCGGGGCTCGGGCTGGGGTGGCTTCTGTTTCTCCGCAACAAAGAACAAGAACTTCCCAATGGTCTTCTCATCTCTGATCCTGAAGCCAGCCGCACAGAGGCGGCCGAAGGTCTCCGCCCTGGACAACACCTTGTTGTTGCCCCGGGTAAGCAGGAAATGCAGCCTGCGGGTGGCTTTGAGCTTGGGGAAGATGCGCTTCACCAGAAAATCGAGGGCATAGTAAAGGTAGTTGAGCCCCGGAGGATACTTGGCCAGCAGACGCTTCTTGCGCAGGACATAGGTCTCCACACAGCCAATATAAACGCCGCCGATCCCCAGCTTCTCATTCACGGCATGAAAGAAAGGGTTCAGCTGCTGGATGTCATTGGTTCTCCTGAAGTTGATGATAGCGAGGAACGCCTCGTCATGCTCCTTCTGAATGTTAAACAGGGTAGTGGTGGACAGCATCAGCGTGTCCGCAGAGCCCAGGTCGCAGTACTGGCTGATGTAGGCATAGGCTTCATGCCCTATGGATTCGATCAGGAGGTTTTCCATGCGCTGAATCGGGCCAAAGGTATCGATTTCCCGTCCAATCTATTCCTGCATGCGCCCCGGGGTGACCCTGCACCGCGGAATTTCCCTTTCCTGATCCTCAAGACAGGCAAATGCAGTGCCCGCAAGAAATCACGCCATCTTGTATATGATCTGCATTCTGCCTACACTTGCTGACGGAAATCCATAACCTGGCTGAAGCCCCCGGGCAGGCATAGCGGCGCCTGTGTATCCCGGGATTCAACTGGAATACGGCAATGAAACGTTTCTCTATCATAGGCTTGCTCCTGCTGTGGGCGATCCTGGCCCAGGGTCAGACGCTGACCATACGGGACCTGCATTCGCGCCTTCCGCTGGAAGGCGTAGTGCTGATCAGTGAGGTCCCTCCCGTATATGCGGTGACCAATGCCCATGGGCAGGCCGGCATTTCAGCCTTCAGGGGCGCAGAAACCATCCAGGTGCGGAGTCTCGGCTATGTCACGCTGGAGCTCAGTTACCGCCAGATGCAGGACTCCGGTTTTGTGCTGCACCTGGTTCCTTCGGCCCTCGATCTCGACCAGGTGGTGGTATCTGCCACGCGCTGGAGCCAGGCCTCGCGCAACGTACCCTCCCGCATCCTGTCCATCAGTCCCCGGGAAGTTGCCCTCCAGAACCCCCAGACTGCGGCCGATATGCTGGGAATAACAGGCAAGGTGTTCATCCAGAAAAGCCAGCAGGGCGGCGGTAGCCCCATGATCCGGGGATTCGCGGCCAACCGCCTGCTGTACACCGTGGATGGGGTACGCATGAACACTGCCATTTTTCGTGGGGGCAACGTGCAGAATGTGATCAACCTCGATCCCTTCGCCATCGAAAAGACGGAGACCCTGTTCGGCCCCAGTTCGGTGATCTATGGCAGCGATGCCATCGGGGGGGTGATGAGCTTCCAGACCCTTACGCCCCAGCTATCCCTGGACGACCAGCCCCTGATCTCGGGCAAGGCCATTACACGCTATTCCTCAGCCAATCAGGAACGTACAGGGCACCTCAATTTCAATATCGGATGGAAACGATGGGCCCTGGTGACCAGCTTCAGCTCCTGGGATTACGACCACCTGCGTCAGGGGAGCCACGGCCCGCAGGAATACCTCAAGAAGGTATACGCACAGCGCCAGGACAGCCTGGATGTAGTCATCACCCAGGATGACCCCTTGCTCCAGATCCCCTCGGCCTATGCCCAAGTGAACCTGATGCAGAAAGTGAGGTACAGTCCGGATGCACACTGGGATCTGCAGTATGGGTTCCATTATTCCACCACCTCGTCCTATGGGCGCTATGACCGGCATAACCGCTACCGTAACGGCACCCTGCGCTATGCTGAATGGGATTATGGACCCCAACGCTGGATGATGCACCATTTCTCCCTGGCCCATCAGGGGAAGAGCATCTGGTATGACCGCCTGAGCCTTCGCCTGGCAAAGCAATCCTTCGAAGAAAGCCGGATCGACCGTTCTTTCAACAGCCCCGAGCGCAACACCCAGAAGGAAGAGGTTGAGGCCTGGTCGGTCAATCTCGACCTTAGCCGGCAGGCCGGCTCCCGGAACACCCTGTTCTATGGAATGGAGTACGTATACAACACGGTAGCATCCCATGGCCTGCTCAGCGATATTGTTCAGGGTACCGCCCAGGCAGGCCCTTCCCGTTACCCTTCATCGGAATGGCGTTCCCTGGCTGCCTACCTCAGTCATGAGCTCCGCCTGTCAACCCATCTGACCCTGCAGGGAGGCCTCAGGTACAACCATTACAGCCTGGACGCAGACTTTAATAACAATGCCCCGTATTATCTCTTTCCCTTCACCAGCGCCACCCTCAGCAAGGGGGCCATTACCGGCAGCCTTGGGGCGGTATACCGGCCGTCAGGAGCCTGGGCATTCAGGGCCAATCTGGGTACTGCCTTCCGTTCACCCAATGTGGATGATGTGGGCAAGGTGTTCGATTCTGAGCCCGGAACGGTCACCGTTCCTAATCCGGGGCTGAAAGCGGAGTATGCCTGGAATGCCGACCTGGGGGTCGTCCGGGTGCTGGGCGATGCGGTCAAGCTGGACTTCACAGGCTATTATACCGTGCTCCAGGATGCCCTGGTGCGCAGGGATTATTTGCTTAACGGACAGGACAGCATCCCCTATTTCGGCGAGATGAGCAAGGTGCAGGCCATACAGAACGCTGCGGTGGCCTACGTATACGGCCTTCAGGCTGGGGTGGAGGTCCGGTTGCCTGCGGGGTTCGCCATACTGGCCGACCTCAACCTTCAACGCGGAGAGGAGGAGCTGGACGACGGGACTACCAGTCCCTCCCGCCATGCCGCACCCTGGTTCGGGGTGAGCCGGCTGCGATACCGCCACAACGGGCTCAGCCTTGAGTTGAACGTTCAGTGCCAGGGTGAGAAATCGCATGCCAATCTCCCGCAGGAGGAGCGGGGCAAGGACGAGATCTATGCCCAGGATGCTGAGGGGAACAACTACGCGCCCTCCTGGTACACGCTGAACCTGAAGGCGATGGTACAGCTCAACGAGACCTTCAGCCTGAGCGGGGGCATGGAAAACCTTACCGATCAGCGTTACCGGCCTTACAGCTCGGGCATTTCCGGGGCCGGCCGTAACTTCATACTGAGCCTGAAAGCAGACTTCTGAGCCCCGCATGTAACATCCCCCCGGACTGGCACGTCCTACGCTCCGTCAATGTTTCATCAAGCTATACCCACCCCAACGCTTTCGATCAACCCATAATCACCAGCGACCATGACGAGTTTCAAAGCCCGTTCGTTCAACTTCATGATCAGAAATGGCCACCTTATACGCGGCCGTTGGAGGAAGGAGACCTTTGATATGACCACCTCCATTCCGGACTTCCGTGAGCGTTGTGAGCGCGGGGCAGCCCGGTTTGGAAAGGTGCCTGAGAACGTGGAGCTGATGCCGGAATCCCTGGCCGGGATGAAGGCCGAATGGTTGGTGCCCCGGGGAGCTGCCGCGGATAAGCTGATCCTGTATGCACATGGGGGCGGGTATGTGTCCGGCTCCTGCAACGACCACCGGGGCATCATTTCCGGTTTCGCCCGCTATGCCGGGGTCCGTACCCTGTTGTATGAGTACCGGCTGGCACCCGAACACCCCTTTCCTGCTGCTCTGGAGGATTCGGTGAGCGTATACCGGGCTTTGCTGGAGTCAGGTTATGCCCCTGATCATATCCTCATCGCCGGGGAATCGGCCGGGGGGGGACTGGCCCTGGCCACATTGCTGGCCCTGAAGGAAGAAGGGGTACCCCTTCCGGTGGCCTGCCTGGCCATATCGCCCTGGACCGACCTGACCTGCTCCGGGGCTTCCTACCGGACCAAAAACCACCTCTCCCCTGCCCCCCTGGAGTCCTGGACGGTGTTCAGCCGGCATTATGCCGGGGCCCAAGACCCGTCCAATCCCTTGATTTCCCCCTTGTTCGGAGAACTGCAGGGGCTCCCCCCCCTCTTCATTAATTCAGGGGAGTCCGATGAGCTTTTCGATGATGGAAAGAATTTCGCCCTTAGGGCACGGGAAGCCGGAGTGGAGGTCACCTTCAGGGCCGGCCGGGATATGGTGCATTGCTACCCCCTGCTCGCCCCTATGTTCCCTGAAGCCACCCAGGCCATGGAAGAAATGGCGGACTTCATCCGCCACCACCTTAACCTGGGTTGATCAGGGCTCAACGCCTGGTGTTGTAGTAGTTGACCTCTTCTTCGGTCTCGGCCTCGGAAAGCTGCAACCAGTAAGCCGGGGTCACCCGCTTGCCGCTGAGCGATACCAGACGGCGCTTGTATACGTCTACCACTGCATGAAAGAGCAGGTCGGTGACCCCCAGCCTGAAGGTCTCCGGACCTTCTTCCCCGCTGTCCTTCTCCATCTTCACCTCATAGCCGTTGTGCTCCAGCAGTCGCTTCAGGAATGTGGCCCGTTCGGCGCTGATGCCGGCTTCGACCAGGGTACACCTTACGCCCCCTATCTCTTCAACGATATGTTTGCCTTTGTTCAGTGACATGGTTCAGGAATTAGAAGATGAACAGCAGATAGGTCATGTCGTACAGGTATTCATAGATCCAGCTGATGAACCCGACGGCAAAGGTACCAGCCACGCAGAGGGCCAGGGCCATGCGGGTGCTCAGGCTGCTCCTGAACGGGGCGATCGGATGGTCGCTCTTCTCGATGAACATGGCCTTCACCACGCGCAGATAGTAGTACAGGGAGATGGTGGCGTTAAGTACAGCGATCAGCACCAGGATGTAATAGCCCTTGCTGGCTGCCGAGGTGAACAGAAAGAATTTCCCGAAGAAACCGGCCACCGGGGGTATGCCGGCCAGTGAGAACAAGGCCAGCATCATGGTGAGCGATAGCATGGGGTTGGTCTTGTACAGGCCGTTGTAATCATTGATGTTCTCCTTGCCGGTCTTGTCGGAAATGCTGATGGCTACCCCGAAGGCGCCCAGGTTGGTGAACACATAAACCAGGATGAAATAGACTACCGTAGTGAGCCCCAGGTGCGGCCCACCCATGATCCCCAGCAGGATGAAACCAGCCTGTGCGATGGAGGAAAAGGCAAGGAAGCGCTTGATGTTGTTCTGGCGCACGGCGAAGAGGTTGGCCAGCGTCATGGTGAGGATGGCCAGGACGTACAGCAGTTCCTGCCACAGCGGCTCCAGCATGGGGAATACTGAAAACAGCACAATGGAGAAGATGAAAATGGCCGCGCCCTTGGAGATTACGCTGAGATAGCTGGTGACGCTGATGGGCGCCCCTTCGTAAACGTCGGCAGTCCAAAAGTGGAAAGGCACCAGGGAGATCTTGAAGCCCATACCGGCCAGGAAGAAGATGAAGCCCAGCACTTGCAGGGGCTGCTCACCCATATGGGCAGCCACTTCGGTGAAATAGATGGATCCCGTGGAGGCATAGATCATCGAAAGGCCATACAACAGCACCCCGGAAGAGAGGGCCGAAGAGAAGATGAACTTGATGCCGGCCTCTGCAGAGGAATTGCGGAACTTGTCGTAGGCCGCCAGGGCAGCCATAGGGATACTGGCCAGCTCGAGCCCGAGGTAGAACATCAGGAAATCCCCCGAAGAGATCATATAGAACATGCCCACCAGGGTGCTGAGCATGATGAGGTAGTATTCGCTCACCTTGTCCAGGTTCTCCTCCTTGCGCAGCCATTCGGCCGAGAGGAGCATCACGATCAGCACCCCGATGTTCAGGATATTCTTCATCGAAACGATGAGCCCGTTGGTGCGGTACATATCCCCGAAAAGCTGTCCGGACTCGGCCGGAAGGAACCCGGCCAGGGTGCTGAGTAAGAACAGGCCGATGGAGACCGGGATGATGGCCTTGCGGTTCGCTTTGCCCACGAAGATCTCCATGAGCAGGATCAAAATGATCACCGCCAGGAGCAGCACCTCGTGCCGCATGATGAAAAACTGTGAAAGGTCCACGTTCGTCAGTTTTTAATGTCCATTACTATTATACCACGGCCAGCAGCCGGCTTACAATGGGGCCCAGGCTGTTCATGATGGTGTCGGAAAGCCAGAAGGGGAACATCCCGATGCCGGCGATGGCCACCAGCAGGGTGATGGTGCTGAGGCGCTCATACCATCTGGCGTCGGTCAGCAGGTTGTAATCCGTGTTCTTCACCGGTCCCAGGAGCAATATCCCCACCACGCGCAGGATATACACCGCAGTGATGACGATGGAGGAAATGGCGATGATGGTCGCTGCGCGATGGAAGATGTCGGGATGCTGGAAGGCACCTACGAAGATGGTCATCTCGGCCACAAAGCCGCTGAGCCCCGGCAGCCCGAGGGAAGCGAGGCCGGCGATCACGTAGACGACCGAGAGGAAGGGGATCACCTTCATCAGGCCGCCCATCTGGTCGATCATGCGGGTATGGGTACGCCCGTAGATCATGCCGATCAGGGCAAAGAAGAGGGCCGTCATCAGACCGTGGGAGATCATCTGGAGGATGGCGCCGTCCATGGCGGTCTCATTCATCATCAGCAGGGCAAAGAGTACCAGCCCGCAATGGCTCACCGAGGAATAGGCGTTGATGTACTTGAGGTCTTTCTGCCAGATGGCCCCGAAGGCTCCGTACACCACGCTGATCGTGGTGAGGATGATGAAGATCCACGCCATCTCGTTGGCCGCCTCAGGCAGCAGGAACATGGCCACGCGGAAGCAGCCGTATCCGCCCAGCTTCATCAGCACCCCGGCATGCAGCATGGATACGGCCGTTGGTGCCGAAGCGTGACCGTCAGGCGACCAGGTGTGGAAGGGAAACAGGGCCCCCAAAACGCCAAATCCTACGAAGAGGAAGGGAAAGAAGAGGCGTTGCATCTCCACAGGAATATGCACCTTGGCAATCTCCAGGATGTTGAAGGTCAATGGCCCCCCATCGGGTGCCGAATAGAAGTAAAGCCCCAGCAACCCTACCAGCAGCAGGGCGGAACCGCCCATCAGCATCAGGGTGAGCTTCATGGCCGAGTATTCCTTGGGACCGCTGCCCCAGATGCCGATGAGCAGGTACATCGGGATCACGGCGATCTCGTAGAACAGGAACATGGTGAACAGGTCCAGGGAGATGAAGAACCCGAACACCCCCGTGGCCAGCAGGATGAGGGAGATGAAGAACTCCCGCGCCAGGTTATCCACTTCCCAGGAGGCAAACACCCCGGCAAACACCACGATGGCCGTAAGGGCGATCATCGACACCGCGATGCCGTCCACCCCGATGGCATAGTGGATATTGAGCATGGGGAACCACAGGATATCCTGCGTAAAGACCATTTCATCGGTGATGCCGATGGCCCTGAGGTCGAGGTAGGCGAAGATGAGGTAGGCCGCCAGCAGCAGCTGGATGCCCATCCCAATGGCCGAAACCACACGGGCGCCCTTGAAGTCCTTGGTGAACAGGATCGCGAAGACCGTAAGGACGGGAACGATGACGAAGAGATTCAATATACTCATAGGGCCGGGACTTTAGAAGAGGAAATAGGCAAAGGTGAGCACCAGGACCAGCACGCCGGCGACGAAGAAGACGGCGTAGTGCTGCAGTTGTCCGGACTGCAGCTGGCGCGTGCGGTAGGAGGAGAACTCCACCACCCAGGCCACCTTGTTCATGGTGCCGTCTACCAGGTGGCGGTCGAACCAGGCCACCGGGCGCGAGATCAGGTTGAAGATGATCTTCTTGGTGACAAAGAGATAAACTTCGTCGATATAGAACTTATGGTACACGGTGCGGTAGAAACCGCCCAGTGCTTTGGCGATACGGTCGGGAACCGTAGTCTCCCTGCGGTACATCAGCAGGGCCACCAGGATGCCCAGCAGGCCGATGGCCACCGAGGGCACGGCGATGTTCATGTGGATCTCGCCATGATGGGGGATACCGTCGCTGGAGACGAATTCGCCGAATGGAATGAACCCTGCAAAGATGGAGGCCACTGCCAGGAGCATCAGCGGAATGGTCATGGTGAGCGGGGACTCGTGGGGAGTGTGGTGGTAATGGGTTTCCTTGCCCCAGAAGACCGAGAAATACAGCCTGAACATATAGAAGGCCGTGAGGCCGGCTACGGCGAACTCGATGAAGAACAACAGCTTGTCATGGTGCCAGGCGGCAGCCAGGATCTCATCCTTGCTCCAGAAGCCCGAAAGCGGGGGAACGCCGGCAATGGTGAGGCAGGCAATGAGGAAAGTGAGGTGGGTGATGGGGAGGTACTTTCGCAGCCCGCCCATCTCGTACATATAATTGGAATGCACGGCATGGATGATGGCTCCGGCCCCGAGGAAGAGCAGGGCCTTGAACATGGCGTGGGTGCTCAGGTGGAACATGGAGGCGGTGAAGCCCAGCCCGTGTTCACCATAGCCTGAAACGCCCAGGGCCAGCATCATATACCCGATCTGCGACAGGGTGGAAAAGGCCAGCACGCGCTTGATGTCGAACTGGGTACAGGCAATCACCGCGGCAAACAGAGAGGTAAAGCCCCCGATGTACGCGATCACATTCAGACTTTCTGGCGTTACCATAATGAACACCGGGAACAGCCTGGCTACAAGGTACACCCCGGCAACAACCATGGTAGCGGCATGGATGAGGGCCGATACCGGAGTCGGACCTTCCATGGCGTCGGGCAGCCAGATGTGCAGGGGGAACATGGCCGATTTGCCGGCCCCGCCCATGAAGATGAGCAGCATGGCCCAGGTGACGGCCGAGGCGCCCATGAAGGTGAGCCCCGCCCCGCGGATCGTTTCTATGCCTTCCGGACTGGTGAGGGTCTTGAAGTCGAAGGTGCCGGTGATGTAAGACAGCAGCAGCAAGCCCACCAGGAAGCCGAAGTCGGCAAAGCGGGTCACGATGAAAGCCTTCTTTGAAGCAGCCACGGCCGAGGGCTTGTCATAGTAGAAGCCGATCAGCAGGAAGGAGGAAACACCCACCAGCTCCCAGAAGATGTACATCTGGAAGATGTTGGTGGCCACCACCAGCCCGAGCATGGAAAAGGTAAAGAGGGAAAGGAAGGCATAGAAACGGGAGAAGCCCTTCTCTCCCTTCATATAGCCCAGGCTATAGATATGCACCATAAACGACACGATCGACACCACCAGCAACATCATCACGGCGATGGGATCGAGCATCACCCCCATGTCGATGTGCAGGGTGTCGGTGAAGGCCAGCCAGGTATAGCTTCCGGCGACTATCTTCTGGTACACCCCGTCAACCATTCCGTCAACAAAGAAGTATTGATAGGCCGTGATAAAGGAAAGGAGCGTGATCACGCCCAGTCCGACGGTACCCACAATGCCCGACACTATGGGCTTGAAGTACATTCCCGTCAGTCCGATGAGCAGGAAGAGCAGGAAGGGGATCAGCGGGATCCAGATCGTATAGAGAAAGTCCATCGTCGTCTGCTTTAGTGTTTCATTTCACTTACGTTCTCCACATTGATGGTGGTGAACCGGCGGTAGATGTTGATGATGATCGCGATGGCCACCGAGGCTTCAGCCGCGGCTATGGCCACCACAAACAGGCCGAAGAAATGCCCTTCGAGATGATGGGGGTACAGGAACCTGTTGATGGCCAGGAAATTGATATTCACCGAGTTGAGAATCAGTTCAATGGCCATCAATATGGTAATGAGGTTCTTGCGTACGATGAACCCCCAGACCCCGATGAAAAACATCAGGGTGCTCACGATCAGGATATATTGCAGCGGGATCTCGTGCATGGCGTGACTTATTGTTTGGTTTCTTTTCTGGCGATGATGATGCCGGCGATCATGGCGGCCAGCAGCAGCACGCTGATGACCTCGAAGGGCAGCACATACCCGTTGCGGTCCACGCTCAGCAGGGCGTGGCCGATGGTGTGCATATCGGGGGTTATCGCCGGCTCGGTGGAGGGGACGAAGGTGTGGTTGAGGATGGTGTAGATGGCGGTGGCGCTGCCCAGCACGGCTATACCTCCCCCCAGCAGCAGGTTGGCCAGGAGGGGCTTGTCGAACTTGTGGGTGACGTGGCTGGTGAGCAGGATGGAAAAGATGATGAGCACTACGATACCGCCCGCGTACAGCGTCACCTGCACACCGGCCATGAACTCATAGCCCAGCATGAAGTAGAAGCCTGCGGTGGCCACCAGCACGAAGAGCAGGGAAACGGCTGCGCGCAATATCCTTTTGGAGAATATGGTGAGCAGGGAGAATACCAGGATCACTCCCGACAGCAGCCAGAACATGGTGAGGTTGGTTGTCATGCCTTGATCTCTTTTGCGGTGGACTTGGGTTCCTTCTTCAGGGACGAGCCCGGCTGGTTCAACACCTTGGTTAACTTGTGACGGTCATAGACGGCGTGCTCAAACTCGTTGCCCCAGGCCAGGGCATCCGAGGGGCAGGTCTTCACACAGAGGCCACAGAACGTGCACATCGAAAGGTGGTAGATGTGCTTGTCGATGCGCTTCTCCTTCTTTCCTTCCTCGTTGATCACCGTCTCGGTGAGGATCTCGATGGAGCCGTTGGGGCAGTTGATCTCACAGATGCCGCA
>Ga0116154_10000995_pt1 | contig 26565 bp, 24 predicted proteins | sample AD_UKC030_MetaG_FD_89898 | JGI IMG/M metagenome (GOLD analysis project Ga0116154, IMG submission 89898) | Active sludge microbial communities of municipal wastewater-treating anaerobic digesters from USA - AD_UKC030_MetaG | ecosystem: Engineered > Bioreactor > Anaerobic > Digestate | place: USA...
CAAATAAAGCCGAAACCCAACCTACCCTGACTTCGGTAACAAAACTTACACCGATCAAAAGAAGCAGTACCAACCCAAGTAAAAATATCCACCATAAAATATTAAAGCTCAACATTATCAAACAAACAAAGGAGAGCAAAGAAACAAAAAAGTAAGACAAGGCTTTGCCTAAAGAAACGTTTTTCTTGATAATTTGTCCGGCAGCCAACATAAATACGATGATCAACCAAAAACCGAAAGGTGTATTTATTTTATCTATAGTGTTCCATGCGCCTGGAACAATGTAGTTCAACAAATCCAACTTAAAAATAACTTTCAACAAAAAAACCAAAGCAGTAGTTCCTCCCGTATAAATAAGCGCATCCACAATCCCCGACCAACTTTTAAATGTTTTGATCGTGTTGTTGATGATAAAATAAAATAAAACCAAAAAAAGCAGAAAGAAAAAGTTCATGACAAAATATTCACTACGACCAAAAAAAGAATCTATGGAATTGGCGGAAAAAATGGAAGACAAAAGAAAAACACCCAAAAGACCTAAAAGAGGAAGATCCAGAAAAGATTTTGTATAAGTCAATTTTTTGGAAAAAATCAATTTTGCCGCATAAAGCAATAAATTTACCAGAACTAAACCGATAAAAACATACTGTTTTGGTATGACATAAAAATTTACCAAACTTTTACTGATAAACAATGGCATCAAAACCATATTTACCAGCAATAAAACGTAAGAGCAAATATCCAATGCTCTAAAAACTCGTTCGTTTTGCATAGTGAATTAAAAATATTAATAAATAAAAGGTTTTTTATTTATCTTTTTATTATTAAAATAAAACTAAAAATGATTAAACCGCGTATTTAACCCTCACTTGTTTACGCATCATTATTATAACATATTTTTGTGATAAAGACGATGTGGATATCTTTTTATTTTAGCGAAAAAAACAAAATAAATAATTTTAAAATTTTTGATCAGACCAGCACTGAATAGGGTCTTGAATTTTTGAATAAAACTAATAAAATTTTTTATTTATAAAAACCAAAACTAACTTAATTTTTAAATAAACTATTTTAAACTTTATTTATTGATTAATTTTTTTATTTAAAAAATATTAATAACACTATTAAAAATTATCGCTATTAAATACAACATTGAACAATTTTAGTATTCAATATTGTATTTAATTTCGCTAATCTTAGCCAAAATTAATAAATTGTTTCACGTGAAACAATCTGCCTACTCCTAAAATTGTTTCACGTGAAACAATTTTCTAATAGTAATTTTGTTCTTCTGACCCCTATTTCTAAAAATCTTATAGTCCACAGCTTATTATAAATAAACGCCTACTTTAAAATTGAACATTTATTAAATTTGTTTCACGTGAAACAATTTTGTTAAATTAAATTTTAGATAAAATAAAAAATGTTTCACGTGAAACATTTTTTAGAGTTGTATTTTAGATTAAATTTAATCTTACTTTTTGGCTAATTTTAGCCAAAATAATGACTTATCCACAGTTTATCCACAAAGATTTTGTGGACCTAGGCAGAATCGAACTGCCGTCTGAGCAATGCGAATGCCCTGTTCTACCACTAAACCATAGGCCCATATCGAAAATTTTCAATTTTCAATTTTACAATTTTTAATTAATTTTAATAATAATATGCTTTTGTCTCCCTGGAGGGAATTGAACCCCTATTTTATCCTTCTGCCAGAAGCGGACAGGTAGGACGGAACGTTCCCCGCCCGCCTGACTCGTTTAGTGTGCCCTCAGCATGAATTGAACACACATCTTGTCCTTAGGACGGACCTGTTCTATCCGTTGAACTATGAGGGCGTCAGGCGAGTCGGGCGGGTATCCGTTGAACTATGGGGGCCAATTAATACCGGAGAAAAGTAAAGAAATTGTATATTAAAATATTAACTTTGGCAAGCTTTTACAAACCCTAAATAGTAGTATATACTAACAATACTAAATATATTTATATGCTCCAATACTTACTGGTTTTTCTCTTGGTTGCCATATTTTTGGCAATTATCTATCTTATATTCAAGTTTCAATCAAAAAACGGGCCCGAAGACACTACTGCCCTGCTACTTTTGCAAAAACAACTAGAAGGAATGCAAAACCTGATTGATCAAAAAATTAACGATACCAATAAAAACTTTTTGGAATCGCAAAACAATATCAATAAAACCGTTCAGTCCCAATTTGCGCAAAGTTTAAAAACAGTAACCGAGGTCACGGAAAAATTAACCAAACTTGATGAAACAAATAAACAGATAGTCGGATTTGCGGAACAGTTGGAAAGTTTGGAAAGTATTTTGACCAACCCCAAACAACGCGGGATCTTGGGAGAATATTTTTTGGAAAATGTTTTAAAAAATGTTTTACCTCCGGAAAGTTTCCAAATGCAATATAAATTCAAAGACGATGATATCGTGGATGCCGTGGTTTTTGTAAAAGACAAAATCATACCAATTGACTCCAAATTTAGTTTGGAAAATTATAACAAAGCCGTAGCGGAAAAAGATCCGGCCGCGCGCGAAATCTTGGAAAACACTTTTAAAAGCGATCTCAAAAAACGTATTGATGAAACCAGTAAATATATCAAACCGAAAGAGGGGACTATGGATTTTGCTTTTATGTTCATTCCGTCGGAGGGAATTTATTACGATTTACTTATCAACCAGGTTGGCGCTCTCAAAACCAATACCAACAGTTTGATAGAATACGCTTTCAAAGAAAAACATGTAATTATAGTATCTCCAACTTCTTTCTTGGCTTATTTACAAACTGTGATGCAAGGACTCCGCGCTTTGAAAATAGAAGAAACAGCCAAAGAAATTCGCAACAGAGTAGAGGACCTAGGAAAACATCTTTTGGCTTTTGATGAATATTACAAAAAAATCGGGACTCAACTATCAACTGTGGTTGGCACTTACAACACCGGTTATAAAGAATTTAATAAAATAGATAAAGATATAGTGAAAATTACCGGCGGAGAAAAGGGGATTGAACCAATTTTGATAGACAAGCCGAATTTAGAAGAATAGGCTTGACAAATTAGCCAAAATCCCTTATTATTTCTTCAGCTCTCAATTTTACTAATTTATATTTTATGCCAAATAAAGATAATGCTCGAAAAGCTTTGCGACAAGCTATCAAAAGAACCGCTTGGAACAAAGCCAAAAAAGACGCTTTTAAACAAGCTATCAAAAAAGTTTTAACCGCCGAATCTGTGGAAGAAGCTAAAAAAATGGTTTCTTTAGCTCAAAAAGCTTTGGACAAAGCGGCCAAAACCGGCGCCATAAAAAAGAAAACAGCCGGTCGTAAAATTTCTCGTTTAATGGCCAAAATCAACGCCAAAAACGAAACAAAGGAAGTTAAAAAAACAAAAAAGAAATAAATTTTCCAAATAAAAAACATCCCGATTAATTGTCGGGATGTTTTTAAATCGTTAAATTTTTTCTACCATCAGATCAAAAAGTGTTTCAAAATCTGAAATTCCGCTTTTAAAATTTAGATCCGTTTCCAGCATTAAACGGTAAGATCTTTCAAACCAAGAAAAATCTTTGGAAAGAAGATTCCACGTTTTTTTTATAACAAAAGGTTTTTGCTTAATTTCTTTGGCTGTTGTTTCCGCCGAAGCTCCGGGATTTTTCATTAAAAAATCTTTCGCTTGGGTCAAAATCCTAAATTGTCTCAAAATCATAGAAAACAAATAAAAATCCTCGGCTCCGTTTTTTCTTTGCTCATTAATCATTTTCAAAGCTTTTGTTTTATCTCCATAAACCACGGCTTCGGCCAAAGCAAAAATATTATCTTCAAATTTTTCTTCGGCAAACAAAGCCACATCGGCACTTTCTATCTCCGCGCCGTTTTTATAAGCCACCAGTTGATCAATCAACGAATCTAAAAACCAACTGTCATTATCACAAACTTGGAGCAAACTAATCAGGGCATGTACATTTATTTTTCCTCCGCGATTTTTAATTTCTTTCTCCGCCCAAATACGCAAATCATTTTGAGAAAGAGCTGACATCTCATAAACAAACTTTTCTTTTTTTAACAAATTTAAAAGTTCGCCAACAATCTTGCTTTTACCGATTTCTTCTTCCTGAAAAAAAACCACCACATTTACTTCCGGAAAACTTTTATTTTTTATAGCTTCAATCAATTTTTCAAAAAGTTTATCATCTTTAGAACTCAAGATATTTTTTATAACAACCATTTTACGTTCAGCCAAAAAAGGAGAAGCTGTTATTTCTTGAAAAATTTTATCTCCTTTTTCATTTTTTCCGTCAATAAACACGACATTGAGCCCGTTCGGATCTCGACGTTTTTTAAATTCATCTATTTGTTCTTTCAAAAATTGACGACTGCGAAAAGTATCTTCGCCATGAATAAAAATAATCATATTATTTCATTTCCCCCCAACTTTTACCGAAATTAACGTCAACTTTTATAGGCACACGCAAAACACAAACTTTTTCCATCGCTTCCTTTATTGTTTGTTCCAACTCTTCTTTTATATCCTCGGAAAGCTCGAAAACCAATTCATCATGCACCTGTAAAATCATTTTTACTTTATTTTGTTTTTCTTTCGGCCATTCTTTTAATTTCTTTTCTACGGCTATCATCGCCATTTTCATCAAATCCGCGGCCGTGCCTTGAACAGGGTGGTTTATAGACATTCTTTCGGCGGCATTTTGTAATTGTCTGTTTCCGGAAAGAAGCTCGGGGATATAACGACGACGACCAAAAAGAGTTTCGGCATAACCTTTTTCTTTGACGAATTCTATAGTGTTGTCCAAATATTTTTTTACTCCGGAAAACTGTTGAAAATATTTATCGATAAACAATTTCGCTTGGTATTGAGTTATTTCCGCTCTCCAGCTCAAACCGTAAGAACCCATGCCATACAAAATTCCAAAATTTATAGCTTTGGCCGCGCGACGCATTTCTTTGGTTACTTTATCTATCGGCACATTATTGATAGCTGCAGCCGTGGCTTTGTGTATATCCAAATCACGTTCAAAAATATCAATCATTTTTTTATCTTGCGCGAGAGAGGCGACGATACGCAGTTCAATCTGTGAATAATCGGCGGACATTAAAATATTTTTTTCTGTTGCCACAAAAGCTTGACGAATTTCCCTGCCTAATTCAGTACGAATGGGAATGTTTTGCAAATTAGGATCAGATGAAGAAAGTCGACCGGTGGCAGTTACCGCTTGATTAAACGTAGTGTGAATCCTTTTTGTTTCCGGATTTATCAAAGTCGGTAAAACATCTATATATGTATTTTGTAATTTGGTTATTTCTCTATAATTTTCTATTTCCTCAATTATCGGATGCACACCGTGTAATTTTTCCAATTCTTCAGCTGAAGTGGATAATCCTGTTTTTCCTTTTTTGATTCCCGTTACCGGAATTTTCATTTTTTCAAAGAGCACTTCTCGCAATTGTTGCGTGGAAGAAACGTTGAATTCGCAACCGGCCATTTTGAAAATATTATTTTTTATTTTTTCCACTTCTTGTTTAGCAAAATCGGACATCTCTTTCAATTTTTTCGTATCCACGGCGACTCCGTTTAATTCCATTTCCGCCAAAATTAAACTAAGCGGCATTTCCAGGGTTTCCAACAATTTCAAATTGTCCGCTTCTTCCAGTTGTTTTTTAAAATTTTCCACGGTTTGTCCGAGCAACCACAATTCTTTTGCTTCATTCTTTGGATCAGCGCCGAACAAATTTCCTTGAACAGATGATAGATTTTGAGTTTCCACACCCAATTCAGTAAAAATTATTTGACCGATTTCATGATTACGCGAACCGGGGGACAAAAGATAAGCGGCAATCATCACATCAAATAAACGATTTTTTACGCTAAAATCAAATAAAAACAGGGTTTTAATCGTCTTTTTCAAATCATGCCCCCAAAATTCAATTTTTTCGTTTTCAAACAATGATTTTGTTTCCAAAAATAATTCTTTACCGACAAAATAAAACTTGTTTTGCGAACCCAAAATCAATCCGGCGATGTTTTTTTTGAAAATATCATTATTGGCTGACAAAATTTTAGCGCCAAAATTTTTATTTTTTTCAATTTCTTCAAAAACTTCTTTTAATTCTTTTTTTGTTTTTATTTCATTAAAAATGAAACTTTCTTTTTTGTTTTTGGGTTTTGATAACACTTCTTTTGTTTCTTCGGTTTGACCCGGCAATCTTTTCAGCAAAGAAACAAATTCCAGTTCTTTGAAAAGTTCCGTGATTTTCACACGATCAAAATTATCGGAAGCCAAACATTTTTTTAAATCAAAATTAAAACCGGGAATTTCTTTTTCTATTGTCGCCAACTCAAAACTCATTTCCGCGCTTTGTTTACCTTCGGTTAATTTTTTAATAACTCCAGGTTTAAATTCTTTTTCCATTTCTTCACGATCTTTTTCCAAGCGTTTATAAATTTCTTTTATTCCGCCGATTTTTTGGATAAGCTCGGTGGCAGTTTTTTCACCTATGCCGGGCACGCCGGGAATATTGTCTGAAGTATCTCCACGAAGCGCTTTATAATCAACCATCATTTGTGGAGTAAAACCGTAGCGCTCTATTACTTCCTTTTCTCCATACAAAAAAGTATCGCTTAACCCTTTACGCAAAGATAAAACCTTGACTCCGGGAGCAATAAGTTGAACTGTGTCCATATCGCCGGTTACTATCACAACTTCTAATTCTGCTGTTTTTCTTTTTTTGAGAACTTCGGAAGATGAGACTATCGCGCCTATGACATCGTCCGCTTCATGACCTTTCATTTCAAAAATCGGCAAATTAAAATTTTCTACGACTTTATGAACCATTGGAATTTGATCATATAATTCTTGATCCGCTTTAACGCGAGTGGCTTTATACTTTTCAAATTTTTCATGACGAAAAGTTCCTCCGGCCACATCAAAACACACGGCTATATATTCCGGTTTCAAATCTTTCCAAACTTTGAGCAACATTGAAGTAAAGCCATAAACGGCGTTTACCATTTTACCGTCCTTGGCCGTAAGCGGGGGAATAGCGTGATAAGCACGATGAATGATGGCGTTGCCGTCTATAATTACTAATTTTTGCATATATTTTATTTCCTTTATTCTACCTGTAATTTCGGAAAAAGACAAACAGAAAATAAAGACACAAATCCCGCCATTTTAAAGGGCGGGATATCGAGGTCCGAGTGGGATTTGCACCCACGCATAAGGGTTTTGCAGACCCTCGCCTTACTGCTTGGCCATCGGACCATAATTAATACTTCGGACTTCATTATAAACAAAAGTAAACCTTTTGGCAAGATTAACGCACGTAAACAAGAGGATTTTTTCTAGCCCCATTAACAATTACTTCAAAATGCAGGTGAATACCGGTTACACCCCTGACTTTTCCGGTATTACCCATTAAACCGATAGTTTGTCCGGCTTCTACATAATCACCGGGTTTTACCAACAATTCATTATGGTGACCATAAAGAGTTTTTACACCTCCGCCATGATTGATAATAATATAACAACCATAGCCGCTATTCCAACCGCATTGAGCAACTTCAACCGTACCTGCTTTTGCCGCATAAGTAGCGGAATTTTTCGGTCCGGCTATATCCAAACCGTGATGTAACCAACTATAATATTGAGTAATGTATTTTGCAGCTGAAGGCCAAACAAAACCTTTGGTACTTGGAGATTGAGAAGAAGATGGTGGAGTTATTCCCGAACTTGGTCTCGCTGAAACATAATAACCTGAGCTGGACTGAACAACTTGTTTAACTCCGTTTGGTATAATAATTTTTTCTCCGATTTTTAGATTGGACCCGTCTTCTTCCAGTCCGTTAAATTCGGCTATTTCAACAGCATCGGCTTTATAGGTGCTAGCTATTTTCTTTAAAGTGTCTCCTTTTTTGATTGTATGTGTTAAACCCGTAACTGGTAAAATTTTTATAACTTGACCGAGCTTTAAAACAGATTTAAGAGTTAAATTATTTTCCCATAACAGAGTATTTACACTCACACCAAAACGATAAGCAATACCACCCAAAGAATCTCCTTCTTCAATTTTATAATCAACAATATTTTTTCTAACACCAACACTGACACTACCAGGTAAAATTATCGGCTTTACCAACAAAGTATTGTTTAAAACAACCAAGGATCCGTTGCTTACTTCATTTCCCAAATTGGAAAGGGAAGAGCCATATTGTTGCCCGACAGTACCAATTCTCCAAGTTGCCACTTGGCTTTCGGGAACAGCCGATGTTTCAGGATAAACCTCTTCAAAACCTCTTTTATATTGTTCCCCCGGACCAAAAATTTGATAAGCCAAACTTCGTTGTCCTGGGATAAAGGTGTCTTCTTTGCCAAAAAGCTTTGTTTGTGGCAAACAGATTATAAAAAGAGAGATAAATAGAACTATTTGCAAATTATCCCGTCTCAAAAACCATAGGCTTTCCGATCTTAGTCCGGCTCCGCGCAACAAAATACCAAATTTATAGCCAAAATAACCAAAAAATTTCCATAAAGATAAAATTCCACTGCTAAACAAACCAAAAATTTGGCTACCTGTAACCCAAAAAACCCTTTTAATAAAAATGAGTCCGTGTAAAATTTTCAACAGGACTTTATATTTCATAACTTGACTTGTTAGCTCTATTAGCATATTATATTTGAAGGATAAAGTAAACCCCCATCAATTGGCGGGTTGTCCTCCAAAAACGATTAACCATAGGTCGGCGGTTAAATATGGGGAGTTAAAAACTTCTTTTTTGTTTAAACCGTTAAAAATCGTTTTAACTAAAATTATTTAACATTTATTTATTTTTAATTAATTTAATTTTTATGAGTGCAAACGTTATCACTCTGCTTTTCGCCGTTCTACCGTCTTTGTTAGCGGTATTGTTCGGCGGTATTTTGATTCTTTGGGTAAACAAACAACCCGGAGGCGATGATCGTATGAAAGCTATTGCCCGCGCCATTCAAGAGGGCGCCGTAGCATATCTTAATCGTCAATACAGAACAGTGGCCATAGTAGCTGTAATCGTAGCTTTGCTTTTGGGATTTTTATTAAATTGGATTACTGCTGCCGGATTTTTAGTCGGAGCTTTATTTTCCGCCATTGCCGGTATTATAGGTATGAATATTTCCGTTCGCGCCAACGTCAAAACAGCCGAAGCTGCAAAAAAAGGTTTTGCTTCTGCTTTTAATATGGCAGTACGCGGAGGTTCAATAACCGGTTTATTGGTAGCCGGTTTAGGACTTTTATCTGTCTCGGTTTTTTATCTCATAACTCAAAATGTTTCTTCTTTAATAGGTTTGGCTTTCGGAGCTTCTTTGATTTCCGTATTTGCCAGAATCGGCGGAGGTATTTTCACCAAAGCTGCCGATGTTGGAGCTGATTTGGTTGGTAAAGTTGAAAAAGGCATTCCTGAAGACGATCCAAGAAATCCGGCTGTTATTGCCGACAACGTTGGTGATAACGTCGGTGATTGTGCTGGTATGGCCGCTGATTTGTTTGAAACATATGTAGTAACAATAATCGCCGCCATGGTTTTGGTTACTTTGCTTTTCCCTGGAAACACAAAAATAATGTTATATCCTTTTGTTTTAAGCGGTGTTTCTCTTGTAGCTTCTATCTTTGGCACTTTTTTTGTCAAAGTCGGAGAAGACAAAAAAATCATGAAAGCTTTATATAAAGGTTTAATTGCAACCGCTATTTTGGCTTTAATCGGTTTTTATCCGGTTACAAAATGGTTGGCCAGTGATTTAAATTACGGTTTTATCAACATCTTCTTAGCTTCTTTGGTTGGTTTGGTTTTAACCGGAATATTAATGTGGTTAACCGATTATTATACTTCTACAAAATTCGGTCCTGTACAAAGAATTGCTAAAGCATCAACCACCGGTCATGGAACAAATATTATTTCCGGTTTGGCTGTTTCTATGAAATCTACCGCTCTTCCGGTTATCTTTATTATGGCCGCTATTTTGATTTCTTATTCTCTCGGTGAATTATTTGGTATCGCTATCGCAGCTGTTTCTATGTTGTCGCTTGCCGGTATCATTGTTACTATAGATGCTTTCGGACCTATCACTGATAATGCCGGCGGTATCGCTGAAATGGCCGAACTTTCCAAAGAAGTTCGCGATATTACCGATCCTCTTGATGCTGTCGGAAATACCACCAAAGCTGTAACCAAAGGATATGCCATCGGTTCAGCCGCTTTGGCCGCTCTTGTTTTATTTGCAGATTTTACCCACAAAGTCGGAGACTCTTATGAATTTATGATAAATAATCCGAAAGTATTAGTCGGTTTATTTATTGGTGGTTTATTACCTTATCTTTTTGGTGCCAACTTGATGGAAGCTGTGGGCAAGGTAGCGGAAAAAGTAGTTGAGGAAGTCCGTCGTCAATTTAAAGAAATTGCCGGAATTATGGAAGGAACCGGTAAACCTGACTATTCTAAAGCCGTAGATATAGTAACCAAAGGTGCTATTTCTCAAATGACCATTCCTGCTTTACTCCCGGTAATTGTTCCTTTCTTAGTTGGTTGGTTCTTGGGAATAGAGGCTCTCGGAGGATTATTAATGGGAACAATAGTCACAGGTATTTTTGTGGCTATTTCCATGACTACAGGAGGAGGAGCTTGGGATAATGCTAAAAAATATATTGAGCTTGGAAATTATGGCGGTAAAGGATCTTTTGCTCATCAATCAGCCGTAACTGGCGATACTGTTGGTGATCCTTATAAAGATACTGCCGGTCCGGCTATAAATCCCATGATTAAAGTTGCTAACATTGTTGCTCTTCTAATTGTTGGATTACTTATTTAAAAAGAAATAGTTAATAAAAACACCTCGATTGAATTCGGGGTGTTTTTATTTAACTTTAGCTAAATTTTTGTATTATCCACAACTATGTGTATATCTTTATTAACAAAATATCCACAATTTATCCCAGTGGAAAAACTGTGTTTAAAACTGGTATAACTACACTATTTATCAACAATTTTTACACCTTTTCTCTATTTATCAACATCTGATTAAAATATTCAAATTTATTATTCACTTCTTTCAAACATTTAATCAACAGCTTTTTAAAAAATTATTAACATCTATTTTGGCTAATATATAACAAAAAATTCAATTATCCACTCTATCCACACCCCTTATTAGTATTATTATCTTCTATATATACTTTATATACCATATAATAAATAACTTTTTTAAAAATCAAAAACTTATAATTGACAAAATAAATCTTTTATACTAAAATTTATCTAAATTAAAAGAAAAATTTAAATTATTTCCTATGAAACATGAAAAGAAAAATATAAAAAATACAGAAGTAGAATTAACAATTACCGTTGAACCAAAAGAATATGAAGAAGATTTAAAAGAAGCCGCAAATAGATTATCTGAAAGAGCAGCTGTAAAAGGTTTTCGTCCGGGTAAGGCTCCATATGAATCTATTAAACAACAATTAGGTGAAGTAAAAATTTTAGAAGAAGCTTTGGAAAGTATAATCCAAAAGACTTTTTTTGAAATTATCAAAGAAGAAAAATTGGATACTGTCGGTATGCCAAAAATCACTGTGGAAAAAATGGTTCCCGGTAACGATATAATATATAAAGCTGAAATAGCTTTATTGCCGAAAGTAAAATTGGTTGATTTGAAAAAAATAAAAGTTGAAAATAAAAAAGTTGAAGTTACTGAAGAAGAAATGGAAAAAGTTTTGACTGATTTGAAAAAAATGCAGATGCAAGAAAAGATTAAAGAAGGAGAATCAACAAAAGAAGATAAAGTTTTGATAGATATGGATATGTTTATCGGTGGAGTGGCGGTAGAAGGAGGTCAAGCCAAAAATCACCATGTTTATTTAAATGAAGAACATTATATTCCCGGCCTCAAAGATCAATTGATAGGTGTAAAAAAAGACGACACTAAGGAATTTAGTTTACGTTTTCCTAAAAATCATTATCAAAAACATTTAGCTGATAAAGATGTTGATTTTAAAATCAAAGTTAATGAAGTTTTTGAATTGATTCTACCGGAACTCAATGATGAATTTGCAAAAAAGCTAGGACAAGAAAGTGCGGAAAAATTGAAAGAATTATTGAAAGACAATATGATGAAAGAAGCTGAAATGAAAGAAAACCAAAGATTGGAAGCTAATATTTTGGAACAAATGATCGATAAAAGCGAATTTGGAGAAATTCCTCAGATTTTGATAGATTCTGAAAAAAGAAAAATGTTTTATGAACTTAAACATGATTTGGAACACCATGGTATAGAAATGGAACAATATCTCAAAGATATCAAAAAGACTGAAGAACAGATTTTTAAAGATTTTGAAGAACAGGCCAATAAAAGAGTTAAAGCCGCTTTAATTTCTCGACAAATTGCGGTTGATAATAATATCAAAGTTGAAAAAGAAGATTTGGATAAAGAAATGGAACTTATCAAAAAAACATACGCGCACGATGAAAAGGTTTTGGAAAATCTCAAACGTCCTGATGTCTTGGAAAGTATTATAGGAACCATTCAAAATAGAAAAGTTATAGAATTTTTAAAGACGGAGATAATAAAATAAGAATCAGTATCAATCATATTAAAACCAACGCCTAAAAGCGTTGGTTTTTGGTTTATTTTACAAAAAGCCAAAATAATATATACTTAATAATATATTTAATATTATTATATGTTATTTGGCGCTCATGTTTCAGTCGGTGGCGGAATACAAAATGCCCCCAAAAACGCAGCTGACATTGGTTGTGAGGTTTTTCAAATATTTACACGATCTCCGCAAGGCGGTTTTGTGCCGGAAATAAACGAAACAGCGGTGCGACAATTTTTAGACGGTGTAAAAATGTATGACTTGAAAGAATGGTATGTCCACACGCCGTTTTTTATAAATTTTGCTTCAGGTAATCCTCGTATCAAACATTCGTCAATTTCCGTAGTTCGCGAGGAACTGGAAAGAGCAAGTTTGCTCCAAGCAAAATATTTGATGACGCATCTTGGGAGTTATAAAGATCTCGGTCACGATCTGGGTTGCGCGCAAGTGGTTCAATGTTTGGCGGAAATGTTGAAAGACTATAAAGGAAAAACAAAATTTTTAGTGGAGATTTCCGCCGGTAGTGGAGAAATTATCGGGGACACTTTTGAAGAAATAGCCGAGATTATTCATCATCCAAAATTAAAAAAATATAAAATTGGTGTTTGTTTTGATACTCAACATGCTTTTGCCAGCGGTTATGATTTACGCGATGAAAAAGCAGTGGAAAAAACTTTGGAAAAATTTGATAAAATTATCGGTTTGGAAAATTTGAAATTAATACATGGTAACGATTCCTTGACTGAATTTGGTTCGCATAAAGACAGACACGAACATATCGGGTATGGATTGATTGGAAAAAAGGGTTTTGAAGCCATGATAAAAAATATAAAATTGAAAGATATAAATTTTATTTTGGAAACAGAATATGATTTAGTGATAGAAGATTTGAAATTATTGAAAAAAATAAGAGGATAAATATGATTTTAAAAATAAAAGTTATTCCAAAATCTTCGGTAAATAAAATTTGTGAAGAAATGGCAAATGGAATTTTGAAAATAAAAATTACCGCGCCGGCAGTAGATAATAAGGCCAATGAAGAATTGATAAAATTTTTGAGTAAAGAAATGAAAAAGAAAAAAAGCCAGATAAAAATAATCAGTGGTTTTACTTCGCGAGAAAAAACCTTGGAAATAGAATAAAAAAATCTCCGAGTTTATCGGAGATTACATAGGCTGAGGTATTAACTTTCGATGCTGTTCGGGCTGGTTACATCTTTCAGCCCAAAGATTTCCACCACCACTTTCGGATTTTTTTCCAGCTTATTTTGAAACTGGTAATTATCCGATTGGTGTGAAAAACAAACATCTTTATCGTCAAGAATACAACCGTTGTAGGCCTGACCACAAAGAAAAGGCGGGGATACCAGATTCAAAAAATATTTTTCCGCTTCTTGCATCAGGTAGTTATGCTCCAAGTTCGGACCGGCGATAAAAAGCTTTCTTTTTTCTCCCAAGACAAAATATCCCAGGAATTTAGAAACTTTTTCTGAATGAATAACTCTGTTGTAAGGCACAAACCCTCCATTTTCATAGAAAAAAACATTTGCATTTGTCACATTTGCCATTTTTCACCTCTTATAAAAAAGAATTTAAAATAAAAAGAACCGACGGCCTATTATATAGGAACCGTCGGTTTTTGTCAATAAAGACTTTATGGCAAGTCAACCCCGCCAGCATTCCAGGGATTACAACGTAAAATTCGCCAAAAAGATTTTAGCAGGCCGATAAGAAGGCCTTGTTTTTTTATAACTTGATACGAATATTCGCTACAAGTCGGATAAAAACGGCAATAGCCGTGAGGAAATACATTTTTTAACGGTCCATGATCAGGAGAAAGGGTGTGTTGATATAAGCGAATCAGCCAAAGGAAGGGGAGGCGGGGAATAAATAAGATTTTTTTAATAAAAAACATGGCTATGAAATTAACGAATCTTTCCTAACAAGCTTTTTACTTCTTTTTCAAGTTCAAGATTTTCCTTTCCAACCGCTTCTTTCTTTGCAATAAACAATAAATAATATCCAGGCATAATCTCGTTTTTTTGCAGAGATAAGCGTAAAATTTCTCTAATTTGTCTTTTGATTTTATTTCTAACAACCGCTTTTTTAGAAATTTTGATTCCAACGCTAATGCCTACGAGTAATTGGTTTTTAAAATATTGAGGATCTTCTTTTTTTGGAAAATAATCAGAAATTTTGGCTAATTTTAGCAACTTTAAATCCAAAAGACGTCCGGAAATATAGACTCCATATTTAAAAAGCAGATTAAAGTCGCGAATTTTTGTTAAACGATTTTCTTTTGGTAACATATTGATTATTTAATTTTAACAAAAAAACAAAAACAAGTCATCTTTTTCAAAAAATCCGTCCCGATGTAAAATCGGGACGGATTAAGAGATTTATCTGGTTTTTCTGGTTCTTTTACCTTGTTTTTCATCGGAAACAGTGAGTTTTTTACGTCCTTTTGATCGTCTGCGGGAAAGCACTGAGCGACCGCCGGCGGATTTCATTTTGGTCAAAAAACCATGTGTTTTTGCTCTTTTTCTTTTGTTTGGTTGAAACGTTCTTTTAGGCATAAAAGATAAGGTTAAGTTAAGTTATGATTAATATATAGCAAAAAAAGGAGAAAGTCAAGGGTATAAAAGTTATCCACAGTTATCCACAGTTTTTCCACAACTTGTACACGGTAAATAATTAAAAAAACGTTAAAATACTGTTATTATTAGATAAACGCAAATTTATCTAAAATAAAACAAAATTTAATATTATGAATAATACCGAAGTTTGGCAGGCAGTACTTGCTGAGTTGGAGCTTTCCATTTCAAAAGCTAATTTTATAACTTGGTTTAAAAATACCGGTATTGTGGCAATTAATGACGGACAAGTGGTGATTTGCGTTCCCAATACTTTTGCCAAAGCTTGGCTTGAGAAAAAATATCACGTAATGATAATAAAATCTTTGGAAAGAATTACCGAGAGACCTGTAAAAAGATTGGAATATAAAATAGATAATATCAAAAATGTAGTTGAACATGAAATAGATTTTAGCGCCCCGGCCAAAGCCAATCTGGAAAACAAACAAGAAACAGTTTTGGAAAATTTTAGTAATAAATTAAAAAATCAAAACAATACCGGTTCTTCTTTTACTTTGAATCCAAAATATGTTTTTGAAAGTTATGTGGTTGGAAAAGGAAGCGAATTGGCTTATGCTGCCGCACAAGCAGTAGTTAGTAAACCGGGTGAATCATATAATCCGCTTTTTATTTATGGCGGAGTGGGTTTGGGAAAAACACATTTATTACAAGCTATTGGAAATTCTATTTTGAAAAACAATCCCGCGGCCAACATAGTTTATGTAAGCGCGGAAAAATTTTCCAACGATTTTATTCAATCGGTTCAAGAAGGTAAGGCTAAAGAATTTCAAAATCGTTATCGTAATGTAGATTTGCTTTTGATAGACGATATCCAATTTATTGCCGGCAAAGATAGAACTCAAGAATCTTTTTTTCATACCTTCAACGAATTACATCAACAAAATAAACAAGTTGTTTTAACTTCCGACAGACCGCCAAAAGCCATACCGATGCTTGAAGATCGTTTAAAATCTCGTTTTGAATGGGGTATGATTGCGGACATCTCTTCTCCTGATTTTGAAACTCGCGCGGCTATTTTGAAAAAGAAGTGCGAAGAAAAGAATTTTGAATTAAGCGAAAAATCTTTATTTTTGATAGCGTCTACGGTTCAAAGCAATATTCGTGAGTTGGAAGGCGCATTAAATAAAATCATAGTTTTTCATCAGCTCAAAAATATGACACCGACTCCGGAATCAATCAAAAATATTTTGAGCAGTGTGGAGGCATCTCAAGGTCAAAAGATGATTACCCCCAAACAAATAACGGAAGTGGTCGGCGGATTTTATAATGTGGCGCTTAACGACCTCTTGGGAAAAAGCCGTGAAAAGAAACTATCTTTTCCTCGTCAGATTATCATGTATATGTTGAGAGAAGATTTGAAAATGTCATATCCTTCTATCGGTGAAGAACTCGGCGGTCGCGACCATACCACCGCGATGCACGCTCATGAAAAAATAAAAACCGAAATTGAAAAAGACATGAAGTTGCGACAAGAGATAGAACTTATCAAACAAAAAATTTATAATAGCTAAGGAGGTTGATTTTAATTTTAATATGAAATTTTCTTGTACCAAAGACAATTTAGCCCAAGCTCTTTCGTTGGTGGCCGGGTTGGCGACCAAAAATGTGAATTTACCGATTTTAAGTAATGTACTATTGAGAGCCGAAGCTCAAAAAGTGGAAATATCTTCCACTAATTTGGAATTGGCTATAGTGGCCAATGTCAGAGCTATAGTTGACGAACCGGGTATTTTTACCGTTCCCGGCAGAACTCTTTTGGATTTTGTTAATTTGATGACCGAAGAAAAAATAGATTTTGAATTGAAAGAAAATGAATTATCGGTAGTTTGCGGACGTAGTGCTACTCGTATCAAAGGATCGCCGGCTGACGAATTTCCGGTTATTCCTTCCATGAATGAAGGTAAAGGATTTGCTTTGTCTGCAAGAGACTTTAAAAAAGGACTTTCCGAAGTCGCTTCTTCTGCGGCCAAAAGCGATATTAGACCGGAATTGGCAGGTGTATTTTTCGGATTTAATGTAAATGGGGATAAAATTTTAACTTTAGCGGCTACTGATAGTTATCGTTTGGCTGAAAAAAAATTATCGCTTGAGCAAAGTATTGAAGAACCGTTAAAAATAATAGTACCAGGGCGAGCTGCCAATGAAATAATGCATATTTTGAGTGCCGGAACAGGGGAAATAAGTGAAGAAAAAAACGCTCGTTTGCTTATCGGCGATAATCAAATAGCTCTTCATTATGGCAGTGTGCAGTTGGTGTCACGTTTAGTGGATGGACAGTATCCGGATTATCCGCAAATTATTCCCAAAGATTTTAAAACCACGGCGGAGTTTGAAGTTAATAAATTTATCAAAGAAATAAAAGCCGCCAGTTTGTTTACTACTGCGGGTGTAAACGCCATAAGTGTGGAAATGAATCCGGAAAAAGGTTTGATAAACATTTCTTCCACCTCCACTCAAACCGGCGAATATAAATCTGAAGTGGAAAGTCAAATTACCGGAGAAAAAAACAATATTTTATTGAATCACAGATATTTACTCGAAGGACTTTCCAATATGGAAGGGCAAAGCGGAGAAATAAAAATGATTAATGCCGATAGTCCTTGTCTTTTAACCAGTAAAGAAGATTCGAATTATTTGTATATTGTAATGCCGATAAGACAATAAAATTTACCCTGTGAAATAATTTTACCATGAGGTAAAATCGGCACTAAGTGCCATTTCACAGGGTAAATAAAAAAGCCCGCCTATTCCGGCGGGTTTTTGTTTTTGCGATGATCATGGTTGGCCATCACCACAGTGACAGTTAGAACCAACCCGATCAGAACCCAGACGAGAGCCACTGGCTTGTCCTGGGCGTTTTGAAAAAAGGCAATACCGTTTTCAACGGTCTTTTTAAAAATTTCCTGAGCAAGCCAGATGATGTCCATGGTTTTCCCCCATTAATTAAAGAACCGACTGTTTAGCATAAGCCAAACAGTCGGTTTTGTCAAGAGTCAGAGGGTCTTAAGGTGTGGCGATTATTTCTAAACTGCTTTCAAAAGTTTTTCCTTCGTTATCAGTGAGAATTCCGCGCAAAGTCCAAGCTCCCGTTCCCGGAGTTTTTTTCCAAGTAAAAGATAAGACGCCGTTTTCCATTTGGTCATTTTTATCAAAAGTATAAATCAATTTTTTAGTTCCAAATCCTTCCAAATAAATTTGAATATTTTTGGCATTATCCCAACGAAAAGGTTTTACTCCGACTTTATAAGGATAATCACCAACAGACAAAGTTAACGGTGAAATATCTTTAAATTCAAAACTCGGAGGTTCTTGCTCGGCCATTAAAAATATTTTTATTTCTTCACTGCCGGCGTTTCCTTGATCATCCAGTGCTACGGCTTTGAGTGTGTGTTCGCCATTATCGACTTTGGATAAAAATATGTTTAAAGAAAAAGGATATTCATTACTTGACCCTAAACGATTATTATCTAAATAATAAAAAACCTGAGTAACTCCGCGAGGAGCAGAGGCATTTACTTTTATTTCCAGTTGACGATTGTTGAGAATAAGACCGTCGGTAGGATAAATCAAATTTATTTTTGGAGAAAGTTCGGGATTATAGTTGGTGTCATATTCGCTTGGCGGTTCGGAAAAATCTACAGTAATTCCGGCAGCTTGTTGACGTTGTGTCCATTCTAGCAAGGCGTCTTCCCAATTTTGGTATTGGGAATCAACACTTGGATCGCTTGGCGCCGGACCGCGCGGGTCTTCTCTATTTACATAATATAAAATATCGTGAGGCGGAAGATACAGGTGTGTTTCGATAAGCTCCGGCGGAGTGGAAGACGTGGCAACTTTTCCGTTTAAACGATTAAGTTTTACCATGATACCTCCATCCGAACCGTTAAGTATGGGTTTGTCAGTTGTATTTTCAGGTAAAGGAGGGAATGTTTGCGGTTCGGTTCCGGAAAGAGCTTCTTTCATAAACTGTTGGAAAATAACACCGGCCAATTTATTTCCTCCGGCTTTCATAGGTGACGGTTTGGTGTTGCCTACCCAAACACCTACGGCAAGACTTGGTACATAGCCGACTGTCCAGGCATCTTTGTTGTCGTTGGTAGTTCCGGTTTTGGCAGCTACAGGCCTATCCGGTAATGTTAAAGTGCTATTGCGTCCGAAAATATAAGCGCGAGAGTCGTCATCACTCAAAACATTGGTAATAGTTGCGGCTATTTCCGGTTCCACAGCTTTACTTCCGTCGTTGGGTTTCCATTCCTCAATTATTTTTCCGGTGTTATCTATAATTTTCAAAATAGAAACCGGTTCGTGATAAACTCCATTGTCAGCCAGAGTGGCATAAGCATTGGTATGTTCAAGCAAATTTACTTCTCCGCCACCGAGCACTAAACTCAAACCATAATCGCCGGTAAAAGTGGTATAACCGAAACGCTTGGCAAATTCAATTGTGTCTTTGAGACCGGTTAGATATAAAAGTTTAACCGCCGGGATATTGAGTGACCCTTGCAAAGCTTTACGTAGAGTGACCAGCCCGTGTTCTTTACCATCATAATTTTCCGGAATATATTCGCTACCCTCACGGCGATCAAAATTGGTCAAAACATCATAAAGCACAGTGCTCGGAGTGTATCCTTTTTCAAAAGCATAAGTATAAACCAAAGGTTTAAAAGATGAACCTGGTTGTCTTTTCCCCAAAACCGCTACGTTGTATTGACCGTTTATTTCGTCGTTTTCAAAATCGCGTGAACCAACCATAGAAAGAATTTGAGAATTTTTCGGGTCTATAGCTACGAGCGCGGCATTATTGGCATTAGCTTCTTTGGCGAACTTATCTCCTTGTTCCTTAACTATTTTTTCCGCCATCAACTGTTTATCCAAATCCAAAGTAGTTATAACTTTGAAACCGCCGCTGTCTACGGTTTTTTCTCCGTATTTATCGGCCAAAAGTTGTTTGATATACAAAACAAAATGAGGCGCGGCTAAAATGCCGGAAGTTTTGGTAAGTTTTACCTCTTCATTTATAGCATCTTCGTATTCTTTATTTGTTATCTGATTGTCATCTCGTAAAAGTTTCAAAATATAATCGCGACGAGACTTGAGAGCTTCAAAATCATTGAGATATCTACTGGGGCGTTGCGGTATGGCGGCGAGCATGGCTGATTCGGCGATAGTTAAATCACGAGAACTTTTTTTCAAATAGCTTTGCGCAGCCGCTTCAATACCATAATTGGTGGAACCGTAAGGAATTTCATTCAAATACATTTTCAGAATTTGATCTTTACTGAATTTTTGTTCCAAGCGTATGGCGAGAATAGCCTCTTTGATTTTGCGATAATAAGAATATTCGTCTCCGACCAAAGTATTTTTGATGAGTTGTTGAGTCAGAGTTGATGCGCCTCCGCGACCGCTGGAACTGCCGAGTAGGTTGCTGATTTGAGCGCGAATAATACTGGTTACTCGAATACCGCTATGTTCGTAAAAATGTTTGTCTTCTATTATAATGGTAGACTTGATAACCCAAGGTGAAATATCTTTGAGATCCACCACTGTTCGTTTTTGATCTTGATATACCTCGTAGAGAAGTTTGGAGCCAGTGCGATCATAGATTTTGGTGCTTTGGGACACTTGACGCTCGGAAATTTTTTCCGGATCAGGCAATTCTTTGGAAATATACAATACAAAAATCGTTGCTCCGACAAAACCGAACAAAGTTAAATAGATTAAAGCCGTGATTATTTTTTTTAACCACTTTTTTTTGGGTGGACGGTGTAAACCCCCATTGTCTTCCTTGTTTTGGCCAACCGTACCGTAAATTTTACGTTCACGAAGCCCTGGAGCAGGCATATGTAAAAGTTAAAATATTGTTTAAATTAAGGTAAAAAACCCGATTGTTTTATATTATACCGCACTTTTGACCCCTTGACAAAAAGGTGGTTTTGTGCTATACTTTTGTGTTAATATATTGCAGCGATACTCTAATGGGTATCGTTTTTAATTCAGACTTATGGAATCTATCAATACATTAAAGACAGATATTAGTAAAATCACCAAAACCGCACACATTGTGCTTATTTTAGCCATTATTTCGGTTTTAGTCAACCCGTTTTATGTAGATTGCGCTACTTCTACGGTAAAAAGTTACTCTTTATTGACTGACGATCATATTATTTTGCCTGTTTTTAGCCAAAAAACCAATCTTTCTGAATATATACCGGTGGTTTTAAGCGAAAAAAAATTAGCTGAAATAGAAGAGCAAAAAGCTTGGTTAGCTGTTAGTGGAGAAAACGACCTAGTTTTGAACTATGAGGAAAAACAGTATATTACCCAAAAGTCCAAAGTAGTTCGCTTGGCTATGAACAGCAACGCTCCTATAGATATGTCTGACGCTGAAGCTGAAGCTTTGGCCGAAGAGGAAGAAATGAAACTTTGGGTATTAAATGAAATCAAAAAAGCCGGTCTTAGTATCAAAGAAGCCGAGATTATCATTAATTGTGAAAGTCGTTGGCAACCTGATGCTATCGGTGTAAACAAAAACGGTTCTTATGATGTGGGTCTTTGGCAAATCAATAGTATCCACAAAAATATGACCAATGCGGAAAAAATGGACTATAAATCTGCAACCAAATGGGCGATTGATAAAAGATTGAAAGATGGAAGTTGGAGAGCCTGGTCTTGTGCGAGAAAATTGAGATAAAAAAATAAAAACCTTGGAAGAAATTCCAGGGTTTTTTGTATTTAAAAGTTGAGTTGAAATGTTGGAGAAAGGGGAGTAAAATGAAAATACAGGAAACAAAAAGAGATCACGCAATTTGATGTATGATTGATCAAAGTCCACCAACAATACAACAACAAATGAAGGATAGAGTTTTCAGTTTTAAATCGTTTTTGACTGTTTTAGAAATAATTGATGAAAAACGTAATCCTCAAGGAATGGAGATATTCGTTCGAAGCACGCAAGCAAAAATATTTATAGAAGCTTTTTGTTTTGAATTAGTTTTAAAAATATTTTATCTTTTAGATAAAAACACAAACCACCCAACAAATCATGAGCTTGATCAGATTTTTAACGATTTAAATGAAGAAAGTAAATTGATAATTCAGCAAGAATTTGAAAACAAAATAAAAAGGCCAAGCCTTGATTTTAGTAAAAAATTAGGCGAAGAAATATATGTACCTGATTTTGATGAAACATTGCTGCAGGCCAAAGAAATAATAATTAATTTTAAATATGATGCAAAGCTCTCAAATGGCTCCATTATAAATAAGTCCTTTTTAAAAGAAATGAGTAAAAAAATAGACGAAAAAATAGAATCTAAAATAAAAATTTAAATTTTATGTATAGAGTAACACCTCAAGTAACTAGTTTGTACAATGCCTTAATGGACAGGGGTATTAAATGTAAATTGGAAGATGATAGTGATGGTTATAAAACTGTTGATATTTCTATACCCGAAGCAAAAATAAATATTGAAGTTGACGGATTACAGCATTTTACAAACCCAAATCAAATTTATTCAGATTTTGATAGAAGTTACTGGTCTTATAAAAAAAATAATTTTGACACCTTCCATATTCCTAATAGTATTATAGATAGTCACTTAGAAGAAGTTGTAAACGCTTTAACTATTGTTGCTAAAAGATGCAAGCAAGAGATTAAAGAAAATAACAGTTTTTGGAACTGGTTTAAAAAGTTATTTAGATAAAAATATGGGAATTAAAAACCTTTGGGCTTTAAATGTAGATGAGCTTTTAGTCTCGGATAAAATAAAACAACAACTTAACAAAAAAGAGTTCGAGATATTTTTTCCTTTAAATGTTCAAATGAAAAATATAGACTTGCTTCTTCTTGATTTAAAAAATAATACCCCAAAAACAATTCAAGTAAAAGGTAGTAGAACTTATTCGCCGACGAAAGCAGAAATAAAAAGATACGGCACCGGCGGAAGCGCGTGGTTTAGTATTAATAAAAAAGATATCTTTAATACAAAAAACAAAGTTGATTTTTTTGTTTTTGTTTTACACAATATAACTGTGGGTAATATTAAAATGGAGATGGAAATTGATTATTTAATTGTTCCAATAAAAGATTTGTTCAATATCTGTAGTTATAAAAAGCTAAACAAAAAAAATGATTATAATTTTTTTATTTGGCTTGACCATAATGATAAAAGAGTTTTTGATTTTCACGACAACTTTGAAAAAACCATTGATTTAAAATTCTATTTAAATAATTGGGAACTTTTAATTAAATAAATAAAATGAATATGACAGAGTATAAATATGATTTTTTAAAAGACATTAGAGAAGATATTATAGACAAACCAGAACAAGATCAAAAAAGATTTGAAGAGTTTACAAAAGAAGAACAAGAAGTGTTAGTAAATCTTGAAAAAACAATGATTATAGAAGAGCTTAAACAGGCCGAAGAACTTAGAAAGCTCTGTAATAATCGCTTTCAATATGCCAGGACACACTCCGCTTATATCGAAGACTGGGAAAAAACCAAAGCTAATATGGAAGAAAATCTTAAAACAAACAATATTCCCAAAGATGTGTCTTCTAAATTTTATGAAGAGCTTATCAATATTAGTGAACGTGCGATAGAAAATAAATTAAGAAGAGTCAGAATAGACTTTGTTGGAAAATTTGGAGATGATATTAATAACTATCTTGGAAAAAACGGTAAAACAGCAGGTTGTTTAGGGGTGTTTTTGTGTTTTATAATAATTTCAGGATTTTTTATTTAAATAAAAATATGGATAAAAAAACTTTTAAAAACTACGGAATTATTTTGATGATTTTAGCGGGAATAGTTTTTATAGGACTAATGTCTTACTGGACTTTTTCAACGTGGAAAATAATTGATTGGGGAGTTATTATTTGTTGTGGTTTTATTGGATATAAACTTTATAAAGAAAATAAATAACCTAAAATTTTATAATATAAATAATTTTAAAATATGGATAAGCAAAAATTAATATTACCAGTTAGTATTTTATTCGGTTTTTTAATATTGGGTACTTTTATTTATATAAGTCAGGTAAATAAACAAAATTCTATCGAAAAACAACAAAGGGTTCAACTACAAGAGGAAAAACAACAACAAGATTTAAAAAATACTATAGAGGAATTAAAATTAAAACAAGAAAATTGTAAATCGCTTTCATCCGGAGTAATGAAAAAATGGAATAATGTAATGGGTGTTACTTATGATAATGATTTTTGGAAGGAGTGCGTGGTAACTTATACGGATACGGAAACCGGTGAGGTTAATACTTCACCATTAAGTGCAATGAAAGACTCTAATAAATAATAATAAATTAAAAATAAGGTTAGCAGCCTTATTTTTTAGTTGTTTTGTTTTTAAACAAAACATTTTCTTTCTAATTTTTTTAAAATAGTGTATAATATAAATATAAAAATAAAATATGTCTCAAAAGGTAAACTTTATTTATAGGTTAGAAGGTAAAAATATTAGCGATGGTTTTGATGTTTTTGAGTTAGCTCCAATTTTACTTTCAGTTGGAGAATTAATTAAAGAATCAAATAAAATTCTTAATCCTGGAGGCAAAGATGTTGCCGTTAATGTTAAACCTTTTCAAAAGGGTTCTTTTATTGTTGATATTGTTTTGTTTGCACAAAACAATTTCCAACAGATAATAGATTTTGTTAATAATGAAAATGTTAGAGAAATCAAAGAATTGTTAGAGTGGATCGGAATAATAAGCGGCGGAGCTGTTGGAACAGGTGGAAGTTTGGTTTGGTTAATTAAAAAATTGAAAGGTAAACCAAAAACTGTAGAACAACTAAAGCCTAACGAAGTCAGATATACCGGAGAAGATGGAAATACTTTTACAGTAAATAGCAAAGTACACCAATTATTTTCAAATTACAAAATACAGAACTTTGTTTATGGTGCTTATGGTAAGCCGCTAGAGAGCGACAATATTGAAAGTGTGGAGTGTTATATCCAAGACGAAAAAGAAAGCACCAAAGAAGTATTCGGAAAAAGCATTGCCAAGAGTTTAAAAAATTATTCTGAGGCTCATCTTCTATCTCTGGCTGTAGAAGAAGAAGTTATTAATAGCACGGATGTATTTGTTAGCCCTAAACGGGGTAGTTTTGACGCAGATCCAAGACAGTGGTCATTTAGATTAGGTGGAACTGGCGAACAAATACTAAAGGCCACCATTAAAGATGAAAAATTTTTAGAGCAGTACAGAGATAATAAAATAAGGTTACATTATACGGATGTATTAAAGGTTAGATTAATTCAGAAATTAAAGAAAATAGATGGAGTTATTAATATGGATGCAACAGTAAATGAAGTAGAAAAGGTTTTAGAATATTATCCTGCATCTAAACCAATTCAAGCGCAGGTTTTTCCCACAGACGATATAAAAAATGAAGAATAGTTTTTAAATAAAAAAACAAGTTCAAAACTAACTTGTTTTTTTATTTTAAAAGATTGCTTAGTTTTTTGGTTTTTTTATTAACAACCCAACAACAATCAGTGTGCTTCCAAAAGATACTTTTTTTTGAGTTGTTTGGTCGTAATTATATTCTACAGCATAAACAGGGTCACAATGCTTACCCGCTGTACAGCCAAGACCTTTTTTTGTGATAGGATAAGAAGAAAAATTTAATATATTAGAAGAAAAAATAAAAATACCGATAATTATTAAAATTTCTCCAAGATAAAGTTTAAAAAAGTTTTTTATTTTAGTCATAATATTTTTAAAATATTAGGTATTTAATAAATTTATTAATTTAATATCCTGAATTCCCGCTCGGAGGCGGGAATGACAATATCATTCTTGTTCCTTATGTCTATATTGTATCGCTTCCGCTAAATGTTGCAACTCTATATTTTCACTTCCAGCCAGGTCGGCGATGGTTCGGGATAATTTTAGTAAGCGGTTATATGATCGGGCGGAAAGCTTCATTTGTTCCACTGCGGTTTTGAGAAGTTCGAGCGACGATTCATCCAACCGACAAAATTCTTTGATTTCTTGATTACGCATTTCCGCATTGGTTTTTACCGGCGAATTTTTGAACCTTTCCGTTTGTTTTTGACGAGCTTCTTCCACACGTGTGCGAATAGTAGCCGAGCTTTCGCCTAATCGTTCAGAGCTAAGTTTTTCAAAATTTAATCTTGGAACTTCAATGTGTAAATCAATGCGGTCAAGAAGCGGTCCGCTGATTTTCTTTTTGTAATTTATTATTTGATTGGGAGTGCAAGTACAATCATGGTCTGGATCACCGAGA
>Ga0116154_10001002_pt1 | contig 26481 bp, 24 predicted proteins | sample AD_UKC030_MetaG_FD_89898 | JGI IMG/M metagenome (GOLD analysis project Ga0116154, IMG submission 89898) | Active sludge microbial communities of municipal wastewater-treating anaerobic digesters from USA - AD_UKC030_MetaG | ecosystem: Engineered > Bioreactor > Anaerobic > Digestate | place: USA...
AGACAACCCTCTACCAAGTTAAAAACAACCTCTGGAGTGAGTATTTACGTCATGAGTTACGTAATCCGCGTATTCCAGTGTATCAACCCGCTTGATCGAGAAGATTGAGCGAAAGTCCTGTATATATATCTGTATTCAACTTCATGACAACCCCTGAAGAATTATTATGGTTCTTCGAGGGTTGTTGTGAAATCGACTCATCTGGGCAGGGTTCAGCCCGCCGAGCGCATCAGAAGTTGGCTCCGCTGCTCTAAAGCGCGCCAACATAAAAAAACCCGCGAACGGCGTCTACGACCATTCGCGGGAGGCCGTGGGAGCGCACTCCCACGGTTCCACCACAGCATCAGTGATCAGGCGCGGGCCGGTTTGAGCGTAGCCGGCGTTTCCAGGGGCCGTTTGAGGAAGAACAGCGCGCCGGTGGTGATCAGCGTACCGACGACAATCGCGATCAGATAGGGGCCGAGATTTGTTACAGCATTGGGAATCGGCAACACAAACACCCCGCCGTGCGGCACCCGCAATTCACAGCCAAACACCATCGACAGCGCCCCAGTCACCGCCGCGCCAATCATCAACGCCGGAATGACGCGCAGCGGGTCCTTGGCGGCGTAGGGAATCGCGCCCTCGGTGATGAAGGAAATGCCGAGTACCGCCGTCGCGCCGCCGGCCTCCCGCTCGTCCAGCGAGAAGCGATTTTTGAACAGCACGGTCGCCAGCGCTAAACCGAGCGGCGGCACCATGCCGGCAGCCATCACGGCGGCCATCGGCGCGTAAACCTCGCTGACGATCAACCCGGTGGCGAAGGCATAGGCCGACTTGTTCACCGGCCCGCCCATGTCGAAAGCCATCATTGCGCCTAACAGCAGACCGAGGAAAACGGCGCTGCTGCCCTGCATCCCCTTGAGCCAGGCGGTAATCTCAGCAAGGGCGACAGCGACGGGTTTGCCTACCACGAAGTACATCAGCAGGCCGACCACCAACGTGCCGAGCAGCGGCAGAATCAACACCGGCTTGAGGCCGTCCAGGGTGCGCGGCAGCCGGATGTAGTCGCTCATCCACTTCACGGCGTAGCCGGCCAGGAAGCCCGCGGCGATGCCGCCGAGGAAGCCGGAGCCAATCGTACTGGCGATCATGCCGCCGATCATGCCCGGTGCGATGCCCGGTCGGTCGGCGATGGAATAGGCGATGAAGCCGGCCAGGATCGGCACCATCAAGGTAAAGCCGGCCTTCGCGCCGATTTGGAAAAGCGTCCAGCCCAAGGTTCCGGCGTTGGCGTCCGCGAAGACGTTGATGCCGCCAATGGCGAAGCTGATGGCGATCAACAGACCGCCCGCGACCACAAACGGGATCATGTAGGACACGCCGGTCATCAGATGCTTGTAGAAACCGGTGCGGGCGGCGGCCTGCTGAGTCTTGGCCTGTTGGACCTGATCGTTATTGGCGCCGCCGACCTCAACGCCCAGCACTTTGGCTTGTTCAATCGCGGTGCGCACCAGCGCCGCACCGTCGTGAATCGCTGCCTTGGTGCTGGCTTCATGGAGGCGCTTGCCGGCGAAACGGGTTTTGTCCACCTGGGTGTCAGCGGCGATGATCACCAGATCAGCGGCGGCGATGTCCTCCGCCGTCAGGGTGTTTTTCGCCCCGACTGACCCTTGGGTTTCTACCTTGATCGCATGGCCCTGACTTTTCGCGCCCTGTTCCAGCCCTTCGGCGGCCATGAAGGTATGGGCGATGCCAGTTGGGCAGGAGGTAATACCGACGATCTTCAGATTGGTAACGGCGGGTAGCGCCGCGGGCGCGGGGGGCAATGACGCGGACAGGCTGGCCAGTGCAGCCTTAATCACTTCCGCACCGTTACGGATCGCTGGCTCGGTCGCCGTTTCATAAAGCGGCTTGTCGGCAAATCGGGCGGTATCCACCCGGGTATCGGCGGCGATGATCACCACATCGGGAGCAGCGATGTCGGCTTCGGACAGGGCGTTGCGGACGCCCACCGAGCCTTGGGTTTCCACATGGATCGTATGACCGAGTGCTTGGGCGGCTTGTTCGAGTCCTTCCGCGGCCATAATGGTATGGGCAATGCCGGTTGGGCAGGAAGTGACGGCAATGATGTGAGCCATGTTCGGTTCTCCTCTATTCTGGGTTTGCTATTCAGTCAACGGGGGTCACAGTGACCTGTCTGGCCAAAGCGCGGACCTCATCCGGGGGTGGTAAATGCGGGCCGAGTCGCGTCAGCTTGGCGGCGGCGAAGGCGGTCGCCAGTTGCGCGGTCTCGGTGAGCGACCGCCCCTCAAGATGGGCGGCCACCAGACCCGCCACCATGGCATCGCCAGCTCCGACCGTGCTGGTGACGGCCACCGATATTGGATGAGCAAGCAGCGCATCGTAGCGGGTCAGGAACAAAGCGCCCTCCCCGCCCAGCGACACCACCACCTGCTCCGGCGCTGACACACTGTTCAGTACTTCCCGCCCGGCGGCGACCACGGCATCCAGCGTGTCGAGCGGCCGATTAACCAGTTCCGCCAGTTCATGCCGATTCGGCTTGACCAGGCGTGGACCCGCCGCTAAAGCCGCTTTAAGCGGCGCGCCGCTGGTGTCCAACAGCACGGCAGCGCCTGCCGCCTGCGCCCGTTGGGTGATGGTCGCGTAAGCCTCCACCGGCATTCCCGGCGGCAGACTGCCGGATAAAACAACCCAGTCGGCGTGTTCCACCAGCCGGTCCAGCCGTTCCAATACCTCGTCCAGCAACGCCGCCGCTGCTTCCGGCGTCAACTCCGGTCCCGGCATGTTGAGATCGGTCGTTTCGCCGCTGACCGTATCCACCAGCTTGGTGTTGATCCGGGTCAATCCATCGAGGAAACAGCAGTGGTTAGCGATCTGCTTGCGCTGGAACAGTTCATCAAACAGCACGGCGTTGTCGCGGCCCAGTTGCCCGGCGACCGCGGCGCTCACGCCGAAATCGGCCAGGCAGGAAGCGACATTAATCGCCTTGCCGCCGACATCGACCTGCATCCGCACAGCGCGATTGACCGCGCCGACCTGCAAGCTGGCGATTTCGATGGTTTGGTCCAGCGCCGGATTGAGGGCCACGGTAACGACTTGGGGGGGACGGGAGGGAGTCATAGCGCCCGCACCTCATGCGCATCGCGGGCGCGCAAGGCCCGTCGAGCCAGATCCTGCATCGCCGTCCGGGAATCGTTACGCAGCGCCGCTTTCACCGGAGCAACGTCCTGCGCGCTCATGCTCAGTTCATCCACGCCCAGGCCGGTCAGAATACGCGCGCCCAGCGGATCGCCGGCCAAGCCGCCGCACACGCCGACCCAGCCGCCGCCCGCCGAACGACTGGCGGCTCGCGCCCCGCGCACCGTAGCATCGATCAGTTCCAACACCGCCGGATGGAGGCTGTCCGCCTGCGCCGCCAGTTCGGGATGCTGGCGATCCACCGCCAGGGTGTATTGAGTTAGATCGTTGGTGCCGATGGACAGGAAATCCACCAGCGCGGCAAAACGGTCGGCCATCACCGCGACGGCAGGCACTTCGACCATGATGCCGAGCTTGACTTCGGGACCGCCGACCTGCTGACGGGCCAACTCACAATGGCCGCGCAACGCTTCGATCTCGCTGACATGCGTGACCATCGGGAACATGATCCACAGCGGCCCGTGTTGCGCGGCGCGGTACAGGGCGCGCAACTGGGCGTATAGCAGATCCTGGCGTTGCAACAGCAACCGTGCGCCGCGCACGCCGAGGAACGGGTTTTCTTCATGCGGCAGATTCAGATAGGGCACCTGCTTGTCGCCGCCAATGTCCAAAGCGCGGATGATCAGCCGCCGACCGGCCAACACGTCCACCATGTCCCGATAAACCTGATACTGCTCGTCTTCATCCGGCGCGGTATTGCGCTCCAGGAACAGGAATTCGGTGCGCATCAGGCCGATGCCTTCCGCGCCGGCGTCCAGCGCCGCCGCCGCCTGCTTGGGATTCGCCACGTTGGCGGCAATTTCCACGGTATGGCCGTCAGTGGTCGTGGCCGGTTGATGCCGCACAGCGCGCAACGCTTCGCGGGCGGCGGCCTGGCGAGCAATGACCTCAGCGACACTGCGTTGATCGGCGTCGTTCACGTCCACATAAAGACAACCGGTTCCGCCATCGATGACCGCGATCCCACCTTCGGGGACCGTCAGCAGGGCGGGGCCTCCGGCCACGATAGCGGGCAGACCCAGGGTGCGGGCTAAAATCGCGGTATGTGAGGTCGGGCCGCCCAGACTGGTGGCTAACCCCACGACCTGGCGGGTATCCAGTTGCAAGGTATCCGACGGGGTCAGGTCTTCAGCGACCAGAATCGACGGTTCTGACAGGATCATCTGCCGTCGCTCGATGCCCAGCAATTGCGCCAGCACCTGCTCGCCGACATCGCGTAAATCAATCGCCCGGGCCGCCAGCAACGGATCAGTGACCTTTTGCAACACGTCGATCCGCGCCCGCAGCGCCCGTTGCCACGACCAGGCCGCGCTATGACCTTGCATGATCGTAGCCAGCGCCTCGCGCACCAGCACGGGATCGGCCAGCAATTCACGTTGTGCAGCGAAAATGGCGGCCTCGGCGGCGCTCAGTCGCTGGCGGGTGCGTATTTCCAGCGTCTCGCGTTCCGCCTGAACCGCCAGCATCGCCTGCTCCAGCGCCTCGCCTTCCGCCACGATATCGCCCGGTTGATCGACAATCTCGAAACGCTGGGAGAGATAACGCACCAGCTTGCCCACCGCCAGCCCCGGACTGGCGCTGATGCCGTAGACGGTCGCCGGCGCACTGGTGGGCGTCCAGTCCGGCGCGGTCTTGCGGGCGGCCAGCGCATTACGCCGGGCGCGTTCCGCGTCAGCCTTCTCTTCAGCGGACAGGCGACGCACGGTGTCATGCAGAGCGTTCAGCGCCCGTGGTGCATCAGTTCCACGAGCGGCGAGGCGCAGGGTCGAACCGCAGGTGATGCCCAGCGCCAGCAAGCCGGTCAACGCCTTGGCGTCGGCGAATTCGTCGCCCAGATAAACCCGCAGTTCACAGGGAAACCGCTTGGCAGTCTCGATCCAGCGGGTTGCCGGACGAGCGTGCAGGCCGTTCGGATAGTCCAAGGTCCATTCTATTTCGGCGTCGGCGGGCCAGGCGGGCGCGGCGGATTCAGGGACTATGGACGGTTCGGCGGCGTCGCCCAGCGCGGCGAGCAAGACCAGCGGATTTTCGGCGTGGAACAGGGTGTCCAGCGCATCCGGCTGCTGCATCAACCGGGTCAGGCGACGCAGCAGAGCAATGTGTTCATCGGACTGAGCGGCGATGGCCACCACTAAATAGGCTTTCTGTCCTTCATTCCACTCTACGCCGTTCGGAACCTGCAAAATGGCGATGCCGGTGTGGTGGATCAGGTGGCGGTCTTCGATCATCCCGTGCGGAATGGCCACCCCGCCGCCGAGGAAGGTGTTGGCGACCTGCTCGCGTTTGAACAGGCTATTGACATAACCGGGAGCGATGTAGCCGGCGTCGACCAGTAACTGGCCGGCCATCTGGATCGCTTCGTCTTTGGTCTGAGTTCGCACGTCGAGCCGGATGCAGGATCGAGTAATCGTTTTCATCATTTCCTCCGGGTGGTCAAGCATCATTTTGTGGAAATAATTTGTAATCGTTTACATCAAGCCTGTCAAGCAAAAAAAGTTGCAGACAGTTTACTGAGCTTAGAAAGCCAGGGCCTGAAATTCCACATTCATCGACAATTCAATCTTGTTATGCGATAATTTATTGTAAACGATTACTTTTTTTATTGCAGAGGGTACATCATGGCGCGGATCAAGGAAGTGGCGAAATGGGCAGGAGTTTCAGTGGCTTCAGTATCGCGGGTGTTGGCCGGTCATGCCGGAGTGAGCGAAGTAACTCGGCAGCGGGTGCTGGAGGCGGTCAAGGCGCTGGATTATCGCCCCGATCTGGCGGCCCGGCGGTTGCGTTCGCGCCGCACTGACACCATCGGTCTGATCGTGTCGGATATCCGCAATCCGTTTTTCACCGAAATCAGCCGGGCGGTCGAAGACGTGGCCTATCAGCACCAGATGCGGGTCATTCTGGGCAATGCTGACGAGAATCCGGAGAAGGAAGCGCTCTATCTGGACCTGATGCGGGATGAAAACGTCACCGGGGTCATCCTGTCGCCGACGCTGCCGACCCTGGCCGGTTTCCGCGCTGACGATTATCCCTTCCCCATCGTGCTGGTGGATCGCTGCGAGCGCGAGACCGTTGCCGACGCCGTGGTGCTGGATAACGTCGATGCGGCGTACCGGCTCACGGCGCATCTGATTGAGCAGGGTCATCGGCGCAACCTCTTTTTCTACGGAACGACCAGCGCCACCGGTCGCCAGCGTCAGGAGGGTTATACGGCGGCGATGGCGGCGCATGGGCTGGAGGCGCAGGTCGAAGCGGTGCTGGCGACGGTCGATGCCGCCCGTGCTGCGGCAACCGCACGGCTAAACGACCGTCCGCTGCCGGATGCGTTGATCGCCAGCAGCGGGTTGATTTTGCTGGGTCTGACTGAGGCGTTGCAGGAGGCGGGACTGCGTTTTCCCGGATCGATAGCCCTGGCCGGCTTTGACGACATGCCCTGGACCCGGCTGGTGGAACCGGGTATCACCGTGATCGCCCAGCCAACGTATGATCTGGGGCAAGCCGCGATTGAACTGCTGTTGCAGCGCATTGCTCAGCCGGAGAAAGCCAGACGGCGGGTGGTGTTGCGCGGAGAATTGCGCGAACGGGGATCGAGCGCCAAACGGGGCGTTTAAAACCCCGCCATTCGCCCTTACTTCATACAGACTGCGTCTTGCAGGACATCGGCTTGCCGGGATCACCCTGCTGCACACGTCCAATGTTCAAACCGAGGACTTCCAGGCTATGACTAATCCATTACTCACCGCGATTGATTTACCCTCCTACGCCGCTATTCAGCCGGAACATGTCGAACCGGCAATAGACTCGCTCTTAGCCGCTAACCGCACGGCCATTGAACAATTACTCGCGGCAAGCGCCGAGCCGACCTGGGAGAACCTGATCCAGCCGCTGGAGGAACTGGACGACCGGCTGAACCGGGCCTGGTCGCCGGTTAATCATCTCCATTCGGTACAAGATTCCGCCGCCTTGCGCGCCGCTTATAACGCCTGTTTGCCCAAGCTCAGTGCCTATCACACCGAACTCGGCCAGCATCAGGGTCTATATCAAGCCTATCAGCACATTGCCAACGGCCCGGAATACGCCCGACTCGATGCCGCACAACGCAAGGTGATTGACGACGCCCTGCGCGATTTCCGCTTGTCGGGCGTCACCCTGCCGCCAGAACAGCGCACCCGCTACAAGGATATTCAGCAGGAACTGGCGTCATTAAGCGCCAGGTTTGCGGAAAACGTGCTGGACGCGACGCAGGCATGGACGAAGCTTGTCACTGATGAAGCGCAGTTGGCCGGGTTGCCGGAATCCGCCCGCGCTTTAGCCCGACAGACCGCCGAGCAGCGCGGTCTGGACGGTTGGCTGCTCACCCTGGAATTGCCGTCTTATCTGCCGGTGCTCAATTACGCTGATGACCGGGAATTGCGGTGGGAACTGTACAGCGCCTACTGCACCCGCGCCTCAGAACAAGGGCCGAATGCTGGTCAGTGGGACAACGGTCCAGTGATGGAGCGGATTCTGGCGTTGCGCCATGAACTGGCGCAATTACTCGGTTTCCGCGATTACAGCGAAGATTCGCTGGCGACCAAGATGGCCGATTCACCCAACCAGGTGCTGGATTTTCTCAACGATCTCGCCCACCGCGCCAAACCACAGGCGCAACGGGAATTCGCTGAGTTACAGGACTTCGCCCGTGAACAGTTCAACGCCCCCGAGCTGGAAGCTTGGGACATCGGCTATTACGCGGAAAAGCTGCGCCAGCATCGCTACCAATTATCGCAGGAGGAATTGCGGCCTTACTTCCCGATCACCCGCGTTCTGCCCGGACTGTTCACCGTCGCCGAGCGGCTGTTTGGTGTCACGATTCGTCCCCTGGAGGGCGTGGAAACCTGGCATCCCGACGTACTGGTTTATGAAATCGTCGATTCAGCCGGAACGCAGTGCGGGCGCTTTTATCTGGATTTATACGCCCGTGCCCACAAGCGGGGCGGGGCGTGGATGGACGGTTGCCTGGCGCGGCGGCGTCTGGGCGATACGGTGCGAACGCCCGCTGCCTATCTGGTGTGCAATTTCACACCGCCGGTGGGCGACGATCCGGCGCTGCTGACGCATAGCGAAGTGCTGACGATGTTCCACGAATTCGGCCACGGTCTGCACCATTTATTGACCACGGTGGATTATCTGCCGGTGGCCGGGATTCATGGCGTGGAATGGGATGCGGTGGAGTTGCCCAGTCAATTTCTGGAAAACTGGTGCTGGTCGCGAGAGGCGCTGGATGGGCTGGCTGGCCATTATCAAACCGGCGAACCGTTACCCGATGAACTGTATCAACGAATGCTGGCGGCCAAGCATTTTCAGGCGGGCCTCTTTCTGGCGCGGCAACTGGAATTCGGGCTATTCGATTTCCGGCTACATCGGGACTATGACCCGGCGCGAGGTGGACGGGTCTTGGAAATCCTCCATGCGGTGCGGCAACAGGTTGCAGTGATTATTCCGCCGGACTATAACCGCTTCCCCAATGCCTTCACCCATATCTTTTCAGGCGGCTATGCGGCAGGTTATTACAGCTATAAATGGGCGGAAGTACTGTCGGCGGATGCATTCAGCGCGTTTGAAGAGCATGGAATTTTCGATACCGCTACTGGGACGCGGTTCCGGGAGAGCATTCTGGAAGTGGGCGGTTCGCGTCCAGCGCTGGACAGTTTTGTGGAATTCCGAGGGCGGGAACCGCAAATTGAATCGTTATTAAGGCTGAGCGGGATTGCGGCTTAGGCGATCAGGCTATTCAAGGCAGCCAGCGCCTCGGCGTAAACCGCATGAAGGGGTACGCCCTGTTCCAGAGCTACCCGTTTACAATCCTCGTACTCTGGCTTGCCGCGCAACGGTCGCCCCTGGAAATAGGCGACCTTGACCGCGACCTCACCATAGCGGGTCGCTACTGAAATCGTTTCTCGAACCAGCGCGGTGCGTTGCACCGGGTAGGCGCGCACGCCCAAAGTCGTGGTCTCAATGAACAACAACTCTCTGAGGCGTAGCACCAGCGGCGGTGGACACAACACGCTCAATAGCGTTCCAGGCCGGTTCTTCTTCATTTGCACCGGCGTCAACCAGGTATCCAGTGCGCCTGCCGCCAACAGTCGGTCCAGCACATGGTCGTAGTACTCGGGATTCATGTCGTCGATATTGCATTCGAGCATCCACAATTCACCCTGTTCTTCGGTTTCCGCTTGCTCACCTAAACAAACGCGCAGGACATTGGGAATCGGCCCATCACGATGACCGACTCCATAACCGATCCGGTTCACGGAAAAAGTCAGACATTCCACGAACTCGTCCACGAACGTTGCCAGCAACGCCGCGCCGGTAGGAGTCGTCGCCTCAAAGGGCACTGCGCCGAGTCGTACCGGAACGCCCTTGAGCAACTCCAGCGTTGCCGGGGCCGGCACCGGTAATACGCCGTGTTCGCAATACGCGATGCCGCTGCCCAGTTCCACCGGTGAACACAGCACCCGATCAACGTTCAGCCACTCCAGAGCGATCGCGCCGCCGACGATGTCGACAATCGCGTCCAGCGCCCCCACCTCGTGGAAATGAATCTGATCCGGCGAGGTGTCATGAATGCGCGCCTCAGCCTCGGCCAGCCGGCGAAACACCGTAATCGCCCGCGCCCGCACGGCATCCGCCAGTAAACTATTTCCGATCAGCGCTTCGATCTGGCGCAAGTTACGATGATGAGGCTGCTTCGGATCCACCACCACCCGTACCTGAGTGCCGGTGATACCCTTACGACTGGCGCGCTGGGCCTGTATGCCATAGCCGTCCACTCCCAATTTGGCCAGTTCCAGCACCAATTCATCGTAATCCACGCCCAAATCCAGCAGGGCCGCCAGATGCATGTCGCCGCTGATGCCAGCGAAACAGTCATAGTAAAGGATATGGCTCAACATGGATTCCAGACTGCTGAGGACGGTTCGTTCCGACCAGGGTTGGCGGGTACACTGAACGACTCCCAAACCGCTGTCAGCGAAGGTCTCCGGCGATGATTTCCCTTCAAAACCTGCCGGATTACGAGAAAGGCGATGAGGCCCTTCGCCAGGCCCGGTGGCCCGATAGGGTGCGTTGTCCCCACGGTGACGCTGCCACATTGACGAGGCCGGGACGGGATAAGACGCTGTCGGCCCGGCAGAAGTATCGCTGTGAGGGGTGTGGTCGCTCCTTTGACAATCGGACGGGAACCGTGTTCGCCGGCCATCATCAACCCCTCTCGGTATGGATGGTGTATCTGTATTTCATGGGATTCAACCTATCGAATGCACAAATCGCCCGGTTTGTAGCCGTGATCGTGGTCGGTCATCTGCGGTGCTTCTCTCAGTGCCTCAGCGCGTTTAAGTTTTTCATTCGGGGTTACGTTGCCGGCCGCCGACACTCAACACCCCCATCGCCACACTGCCCAGCGCCACTGCGAACCACAGCGTCGCAATCCGACAAAGTAGTGTGATCGCTACCGCCGAGGCACCGTCCGCACCGAAGGCCACCAGCAGCACTCCCATCACCGCCTCAGTGCCGCCCAAGCCGCCCGGCAGAAACGACAACGCTCCGGCCAGCACCGCAATGGCGTAAATGCCGATGCCCGTTTCCAGGCTGACCCCAACACCGACCGCCTGAGCGATCCAATACAAGGATAGTCCTTCCAGTCCCCAGGACAATACACCCAAACTTAATCCGAACAGCAAATAACCCGGTCGCAGCAACACCGCTGCTGAATCGAGCAACCGCGCCAACTGGCCGAACTGATGGCCGTAGCGATGCCCTTGTCCCCAAACCCGCAGTTTCTCTGGCAGCCACGGACGGGTCACCAGCCAGCCCAGTCCCAGCGTCAACACCCAGGCGACGGCAACCAGCCAGGCATAATCCGGCCGAGCCAGCAGGATTAACAGCGCCAGCAAGCTCATCGCCAGCACATCCAGCAGGCGTTCCACAAACAGCGCCGCCAGACTCTGGGCATAGGTCACACCATGCTGATGCAGATACAATGACCGTATCGCTTCGCCGGCCTTGCCGGGCGTCACAGTCAGGGTGAAGCCGGCCAGGTAATAGAGAAAATGTCGCCACCACGGTAGGACGTGGCCAAAGGCAGCCACATAGCGTTGCCAGCGCCAGAACCGCAACAGGTAATTGACCAGCGACAGGGTGAAAATGGCCACGAGTACCGACAGACCGACCCGTCGCAACGCCGCAAAGACTGCCTCACGGTCGGCAAACAATACAAAGCCCAGATACAGCAGAGCGGCCAGGCCCATGCTCAGGGTCAGGGCGCGGCGGTGATGGGGGGACAAGTTAAAGATTTTCCTTCCCCTGATGGGATTTGGAATCAACCAGCCAAGGGGAAACCAACGCACGATGGGTGAGATAGGCCAGCAATCCACAGCCGGCGATGACCGCCGCCATCGGCAGCGCTGAACTTCCTCCGGCCAGCCCGACCAGCGTACTGGAAAGAGCCGCGATACCGAATTGCAAAGCGCCGAGCAGAGCCGAGGCGCTGCCGGCGCGCATTCCCTGATGCGCCAGGGCGTTCGCTGTAGCGTTCGGCCCGGTGAAACCGAGGCTGATGCTGTAGCCGAACAGCGGGATCAAGAGCATCGGCAATCCTCCCCAACCACTGACCGCGACCGCCAGCAACCCCAGTCCCAGCAAGACCGTGGCGCGATTGGCTCGCCGCAGGATCGCGTCCGGAGAATGGCGCGCCAACAGGTGGCGATTGATCTGGGAACTGGCGATCAGGCCCAGGGCGTTGAGGCCGAACAGCCAGCCGAAATTTTGCGCGGATACGCCATACACCTCGATGAACACATGCGGCGAGCCGGTGATATAGGCGAACATCCCGGCATGGGCCAGACCGCCAGTCAGGACATAACCGATGAAATGCCGGTCGCGCAACAAGTCGCCGTACACCCGTAGCGCCGCGCCAATGCTGGCGCTGCCGACGGTGTCCGCCGGAAGTGTTTCCTGCAAATAGCGCCAGACGGCGAACAGACAACCCAGCCCAAAGAGCGCCAGCACGGCGAAAATCGCCCGCCAGCCGGCAAACCAGAGAATCCAGCCGCCGATGAACGGGGCGAGAATCGGCGCCAGCCCCATAATCAGCATGAGCAAGGAAAACACCCGTGCTGAGGCATGAGCGTCGCAGCAGTCGCGGACGATGGCGCGGGCGATGACGATCCCGGCGCAACCGCCCAGGGCCTGGAGGAAGCGCAAAACAATCAGCGTGGTCAGATTCGCCGCCAGCGCGCAGCCGATGGACGCGGCGACATAGAGCGCCAATCCGGCATACAGCGGCGGCTTACGGCCAAAACGGTCGGCGAGCGGTCCGTGAATCGCTTGACCGAGCGCCAGACCAATGAAAAAGCTGGCAAGAGTGAATTGCGCCGCCGAGGTTTCCGCGCCGAATTCAGCGGCGATGGCGGGTAGACCGGGCAGATACATATCGATAGACATCGGCGCGAAGGCGATCAACGCGCCGAGGATCAGCAGCCAGGACAGGGGCGGGGTGGTCAGGGGAGGGTTCTCCAGAAATTCCGGGATTATCGGCGGGTGATCTGCATCGTGGTCAGTGCAGCGCTGATCGCTTCAATATCGGTCTCGTCCAGTTGCCGCATCAATTTGCCGATGTATTGCAATTGCCGCTTGTGTCCGCCTCGTTGTGAAATGCTCTGGGCCAGCCGCACCGCGGCCAGCAGGTCTTCTGGCAACGGTATCCGTTTCAACTGCGTCGCGGTGAGCTTGACCAGTTGCTCACCCAGTTCTTGTAAAACCGTCGCCTCCCGCTTGCGCTGGCTCTTGCTGGGCGGCAGCAGCGCTTCCAGATCATCGGTATCGTCGTCGAGTGCATCATCGTACATGAGAGAGATTCTGCTGGAGAATAAGCCCCCTTTTGGCAAAGGGGGGTGGAGGAATTTACAGCAACAACCGCCGGATATCACTCATCAGCCCGGCCAGGGTCACGGTGAACCGCGCCGCCTGCGCCCCGTCAATCACCCGGTGATCGTAGGACAGCGACAGCGGCAGCATCAGCCGGGGCGTGAACTCCTGGCCATTCCACACCGGCTTCATCTGTGAGCGGGTCACGCCGAGAATGGCGACTTCCGGGGCGTTGACGATGGGTGTAAACGCCACACCGCCAATGCCGCCCAGGCTGGAGATGGTGAAGCACGCGCCCTGCATCTCGCCGGGACCGAGTTTCTTGTTGCGGGCCTTGACCGACAGTTCGCCCATATCGGCGGACAACTCGAACAGGCTCTTTTGATCTACATCGCGGATCACCGGCACCACCAGCCCGTCCGGGGTGTCCACCGCCACGCCGATATGGCAATACTTCTTCAGCACCAGGTTTTCCCCGGTGGCGTCCAGCGAAGCGTTGAAATTCGGATAAGCTTTGAGCGCGACAGCGCAGGCTTTCAGCAGGAAGCTGAGCATCGTCACCCGCACCCCGCGCTGTTCCGCCTCCTTGCTCAACGACTTGCGGAAGGCTTCCACATCGGTGATGTCCGCTTCATCGTGATGGGTGACATGCGGCACATTTAACCAAGCGCGGTGCAGGTTAGCCCCGGACAGCTTTTTGATCCGCGACAGGGGTTGCATCTCGATCTCGCCGAACTTGGCGAAATCCACCGGCGGCATTGGCGGGATGCCCATCGCGCCAGCGGGTAATCCGATCGCACCTTCCGCTTTGAACGTTCCCGACATCACCTGCTTGACGAAAGTCTGCACGTCTTCCTTGAGAATCCGCCCTTTGGGGCCGGAACCCTGCACGACCCGAGTTAAATCAACGCCCAATTCGCGGGCGAAACGGCGGATTGACGGGCTGGCGTGTACTTTGCCCGGTTCTGCCGCTTTGACGACGGCGCTGGCGGGAGCCGGCGGCGGCGCTTTAACCGGCGGCGTTCGCGGTGCACCTTCCGATTTGGGCGCACGCGGACCAATAGCGACCGCGCTCAGGGTATCGGGCAATTGCCGCTTGGCGGCGGTGTCCGTGCCGCTCACCGCCAACAGCAGAATCAAGTCGCCCTGCGAAATCTTGTCGCCGACCTTGATTTCAAGGCTTTGCACCACGCCGGGGAACGGTGCGGGAACGTCCATGCTGGCCTTGTCGCTTTCCAAGGTGATGAGCGAAGTATCAGTTTCCACCCGGTCGCCGGGTGCGACCAGAATGTCAATGACCGGTATCCCCTTGAAATCGCCGATATCCGGCACCCGCACTTCGCGCACTTCACCGGGACCCGCAGCAGGTTCAGCCGCTGCGCTGGCGACAGATACTGGTTCCGGCCCCGACACGCTTTCTGCCACGTCCAGATACAAAATCAGGTCGCCTTGCGAAACCTTGTCACCGGCCTTAATGCGGACTTCGCGCACTGTACCTGCCAGTGGTGCGGGCACTTCCATCGTCGCCTTATCGGTTTCCAGCATAATCAGTGGCGCTTCGACATCGATGGCGTCACCCGCCGCAACCAACACTTGGATAACATCGACGCCTTTGAAATCGCCGATGTCCGGGACGTGAATTTCTTTGATGATGCTCACGCGGAATTCTCCCTTTACACGGTCAGCGGGTTGGGCTTGTGGGGGTCAATGCCGTATTTCTGCATCGCGTCCAGCACCTTGCCGACCGGCAACGCGCCTTCATCCGCCAGCGCCTTGAGCGCGGCAAGCGTGACGTAATAGCGGTCCACCTCGAAATGCCGGCGCAATTTAACGCGGGTGTCGCTGCGGCCAAAACCGTCCGTACCCAGAGTCAGATAGCGGCGTCCCGGCAGGAACGGGCGCAGTTGCTCGGCATAGAGTTTCAGATAGTCGGTCGCGGCGACCATCGGCCCCGGATGACCGTCCAGACAGGTTTCGACATAGCTGCGGCGCGGCGGCTGATCGGGATGCAGCAGATTCCAGCGCGCCACGTCCTGCCCTTCCCGCGTGAGTTCGTTAATGCCCGGCGCGGCCCAAAGGTCCGCAGTCACGCCCCAATCGTCGCGCAGCAAGTCAGCGGCGGCGATCACTTCGCGCAGAATAGCCCCGCAACCGAGCAGTTGCGCTCGTGGGCCGTCGCCTTCGCCCGAACGGAAGAGATACAGCCCCTTGAGAATGCCCTCAGCGGCGCCTTCCGGCATGGCGGGATGGTGGTAGTTCTCATTCAAGGTGGCGACGTAGTAGAAGACGTTTTCCTGTTCCTGGAACATCCGCCGCAGGCCATCCTGAATGATGACCGTCAGTTCATAGGCGAAGGTCGGATCGTAGGACACGCAGTTGGGGATGAACTGGGCGAACAGCAGACCGTGGCCGTCCTGATGCTGCAAGCCTTCGCCGGCCAGGGTCGTGCGTCCCGACGTGCCGCCGATCAAAAAGCCCCGCGCCTGCTGGTCGCCTGCTGCCCAAGCCAGATCGCCGATGCGCTGGAAGCCGAACATCGAATAGTAGATGTAGAACGGAACCATGTTGACGCCATGGTTGCTGTAAGCCGTTCCGGCGGCGATCCACGAGGACATCGCCCCGGCCTCGTTGATGCCTTCCTGCAAAATCTGCCCTTTCTTGTCCTCCTTGTAGAACATCAACTGGTCGGCGTCCTGCGGTTCGTACAACTGGCCGCGTGGGGAATAGATGCCGATCTGGCGGAACATGCCTTCCATGCCGAAGGTGCGCGCTTCGTCAGCGACGATGGGGACCACATGTCGGCCAATGCCTTTGTCGCGGGCCAATTGGGTCAGGATGCGGACAAAGGCCATGGTCGTAGACATATCGCGCTCGCCGGTGTCCTGCAACAGGGCGTCGAATGCCGCCAGTGGTGGAACTTGCAACGGTGCGGCGTCATGGCGGCGTTGCGGCAGATAACCGCCCAGCGCGGCGCGGCGGGCCTGGAGATATTGAATTTCCGGGCTGTCATCCGCCGGTTTGAAAAAGGGTGCGTCGTACAGTTGTTCGTCGGAAATCGGGATATGGAAGCGGTCACGGAAATCCTTGAGCGCCTGCTCGCCCATTTTCTTCTGCGAGTGAGTGATGTTCTTGCCCTCGCCAGCCACGCCCATGCCGTAGCCTTTGACGGTCTTGGCGAGAATCACCGTGGGTTGACCTTGATGGTTCACTGCCGCCGAGTACGCAGCGTAAATCTTGTGCGGATCGTGGCCGCCCCGGTTCAGCCGCCAGATGTCTTCATCGGACAGGTGGCTGACCATTTGCTTGAGTTCTTCGTACTTGCCGAAGAAATGTTCACGGGTGTACGCGCCGCCCTTGGCCTTGAAGTTCTGATACTCGCCATCCACGCACTCTTCCATGAGTTTCAGCAGCAGGCCCTTCTTGTCAGCGGCGAACAGCGGGTCCCAGTACGAACCCCACAGCACCTTAATGACGTTCCAGCCGGTGCCCCGGAAATCGCCTTCCAGCTCCTGAATGATCTTGCCGTTGCCGCGCACCGGGCCATCGAGGCGTTGCAGGTTGCAGTTGATGACGAAGATCAGATTGTCCAGATTCTCGCGGGCGGCCAGGGCAATGGCGCCGAGCGATTCCGGCTCATCCATTTCGCCGTCGCCGCAGAAGCACCAGACCTTGCGGCCTTCGGTATTCACAATGCCGCGATTGTGCAGGTACTTCATGAACCGCGCTTGATAAATGGCCTGGATCGGGCCGAGGCCCATGGAGACGGTGGGGAATTGCCAGAAGTCGGGCATCAGCCAGGGATGTGGGTAAGAACTCAGGCCGTTGCCATCCACTTCCTGACGGAAATTGTCGAGCTGCTGCTCGTTCAACCGGCCTTCCAGATAGGCGCGGGCATAGACGCCAGGCGCGGAATGACCTTGAATGAACACCAGATCGCCGCCGTGCTGATCATTCGGCGCATGCCAGAAGTGATTGAAGCCGACATCGTAGAGCGTGGCGCTGGAGGCGAAACTGGCGATGTGGCCGCCCAGTTCGGAACTGACCCGGTTGGCTTTGATCACCATGGCTAGGGCGTTCCAGCGGATCAGCGAGCGGATGCGCCATTCCATGCCGGGATCGCCGGGGGTGTATTGCTCCTGATCAACCGGGATGGTGTTGATATAGGGCGTATTAGCGCTGTAGGGCAGGTGGACGCCGGCAGCGCGGGCCTGGGTTTGCAACTGGCCGAGCAGGTGGTAGGCGCGTTGCAGCCCTTCTGCTTCAATCACCGCGTCGAGCGCGTCACGCCACTCCTGGGTTTCCTGCGGGTCGAGGTCGCTATAGTTATCGGTGGTCATGGAAGATCCTGAGTCGTTTGGTGATTCCCAACAACTATAGACTGGTGATTGGGAAATACCTCCTTCGCCTCCAGTTCGCTAGGTTGAATCCTGACCCAGAGCGTGTCGTTTGCAGGCGAATCCCCGCCCTTGCAGGAGGGGAAGATGTCAACGCCTCCAGAACGATCCGATGGAATATGTTCGGAGAAAGTCGGGATAAATCGCCGTTGTTTCTTCAGCACTTTCCAGATGCAGCAGATGGTCGGCGCAGATGCTTTTCTCACTGGCGAGGCGTCGGAACCCACTGAGCATTTCGCTCGCGAAAACGGCTTGCACTTCTTTGCTGCTGGTTATCAAGCCACCGAACGCGATGGCGTCCAGGCGTTGGGTGCGTATTTGTCGCAACAGTTTGGTTTGCGCTTTACCTTTATCGACATCAACAATCCCGTCTGACTCGCAAGCGCATAGACCCCATACCCGCACTGCGGTAATATTTTGCGCCGTACCGCGAAAACCATAAGACTCCACTAGGGCGCTCGCGGACTGCCCGACGCTACAATCAACATAAATCCATAAAATCAGGAGACTGCATTATGAGTACGGTAGATGCCGTCGATCTCGGCAGACGCCGCTTTCTGACCGCCACGGCAACTGTGGTCGGCGGCGTGGGCGCGGCGTTTGTCGCGGTTCCCTTTCTTAAATCCTGGTCCCCCAGCGAACGCGCTCAGGCTGCCGGCGCCCCGGTGGAAGCCGATATCAGCAAACTGGAAGAAGGCGCCCTGATGACCGTTGAATGGCGCGGCAAGCCAGTTTGGATGTTGAAACGCACCGAAAAAATGCTGGCTGAACTGCCTACCCTGAACGACCAGTTGCTGGATCCCCGGTCCGAAATGGCCAGTCAGCAACCCAAGTACGCCCAGAACGCCAACCGCTCGATCAACCCGCAAATCCTGGTGCTGGTCGGTATCTGCACCCATCTGGGCTGCTCGCCGACCTTTCGCCCTGACATCGCGCCTGCTGATCTGGGTCCGGCCTGGAAGGGCGGGTTCTTCTGCCCTTGCCACGGCTCCCGTTTCGATCTGGCCGGGCGGGTCTACAAGGGCGTTCCCGCGCCATCGAATCTGGTGGTGCCCTCCTACCGGTATCTGAGCGACTCCCGCGTATTGATTGGCGTTGACCCGGAGACTGCATAATGGCCAATACACAAGGCACGACCGGCGTGCTCGGCTGGATTGACGAGCGCTTTCCGCTAACCAAGATGATGCGCGAGCATCTGACGGAGTATTACGCGCCGAAAAACTTCAACTTCTGGTACTTCTTCGGCTCTCTGGCAATTCTGGTGCTGGTGAATCAGATCCTGACCGGCATCTGGCTGACCATGAACTACAAGCCTTCCGCCGCCGAGGCGTTCGCCTCGGTCGAATACATCATGCGCGACGTTAACTGGGGCTGGCTGATCCGCTACATGCATTCCACTGGCGCGTCGGCGTTCTTCATCGTCGTCTACCTGCACATGTTCCGGGCGCTGATTTACGGCTCCTACAAGAAGCCGCGCGAACTGATCTGGCTCATCGGCGTGGTCATCTTCCTGTGTCTGATGGCCGAAGCCTTCATGGGCTACCTGCTGCCTTGGGGTCAGATGTCCTTCTGGGGCGCGCAGGTCATCATCAATCTGTTCAGCGCTATTCCAGTGATTGGCCCGGATCTGTCGGTGTGGATTCGCGGTGATTTCGTCGTCTCCGACGCCACGCTGAACCGCTTCTTCTCGCTGCATGTCATTGCTCTGCCGCTGGTGCTGTTGGGACTGGTGGTGGCGCACATCCTCGCCCTGCACGAAGTCGGCTCCAACAATCCTGATGGCGTGGAAATCAAGAAAGTCAAAGGACCGGATGGCAAGCCGCTGGACGGCATTCCCTTCCATCCCTACTACACGGTCAAGGATTTGCTGGGCGCCGTAGTGTTCCTGCTGTTCTTCGCCCTGATCATCTTTTTCATTCCCGAAATGGGTGGCTATTTTCTGGAGCATCCCAACTTCGATCCCGCGGATCCGCTGAAGACTCCGCCGCATATCGCCCCGGTCTGGTACTTCACGCCGTTCTACGCCATTCTGCGCGCGGTGCCGTCCTTTGCGGGTACGCAGGTGTGGGGCGTACTGGCCATGGGCGCGGCCATCGTGATGCTGTTCTTCCTGCCCTGGCTGGATCGCAGCCCGGTCAAGTCGATTCGCTATCGCGGCCTCCTGTTCAAGCTGGTCCTGGCGGCGTTCGTGATCTCGTTCCTGATCCTGGGCTATCTGGGGGCGTTGCCGACCACCCCGGAACGCACCACTCTGGCGCAGATCTGCTCCATCATCTATTTTGGGTTCTTCTTCGTGCTGCCGATCCTGCCGGTGTTTGAAACGACCAAGCCCGTCCCGGAAAGGGTGACAAAATGAAAAAAATCATCGTCGCACTCGCATTTCTGGCCTTGCCGGGCCTGAGCTTTGCCTCCGCTGCCGGCTACCCGCTGATGAAAGCGCCGATCGACCTGCATAACCAGGCCTCGTTGCAAAAGGGCGCCAAGCTGTTCGTCAATTACTGCATGGGTTGCCATTCGCTGGAGTATCAGCGCTACAATCGCATGGCTCGCGACATCGGCCTGACGGATGAAGAGGTGAGGAACAATCTGATCTTCACCGGTGCCAAGGTCGGCGACACCATGAAAAACGCCATGCCCAAGGCTGCGGCCAAGCAGTGGTTCGGCGTCACGCCGCCCGATCTGACCGTGATCGCCCGTTCGCGTGGCGTGGACTACCTCTATACCTATCTGCAAACCTTCTACAAGGACCCAACCCGGCCATTTGGTGTGAATAATGCGGTGTTCCCAAACGCCGGCATGCCGCATGTGCTATGGCAATTGCAGGGAATGCAGGAGCCGGTTTTCACCCAGCATGAAGACGCTGCAGGTACGGAGGTCAAGACCCTCACCGGCTTCAAGCTGACGCAACCGGGCAGCATGAGTCCGCCGGAGTTCAAGGAAGCGATGGCCGATCTGACCAATTTCCTGGCCTACGTCGGCGAACCCATCAAACTGGAGCGTCAACGCATCGGCATTTGGGTACTGCTGTTCCTGGCGCTAGCCACCGTGGTGTTCTACCTGCTCAAGAAAGAGTACTGGAAGGACGTGCATTGACCGGTGAGTAGGGATTAGCGAGTAGGGATTAGCGAGCAGGGATTCGCTACCCCCTATCTTTCCAATCCCTACCTCCCGACTTCCCTAAACTCCCTACCTGATTCACCGAGCCGCCATGACCTCGACCCGCCCCTATCTGATCCGCGCGCTCTACGAGTGGATTGAAGACAACGGTATGACGCCGCACATTCTGGTCGATGCCGATCAACCGGGCGTGACGGTTCCAAAACAGCATGTACGCGAAGGCCAGATTATCCTGAATATCAACCCGGCGGCGGTACGCGATCTGCGGCTGGGCAATGACTGGATCGAATTTAATGCCCGGTTTGGTGGTGTCGCCCGCTCGGTGCAAATTCCGATAGCCGCAGTCCTGGCGATCTACGCTCGCGAGAACGGTCAAGGCATGGCCTTCGGCGAGGAAAAAACGGGTGATGACGAACCGCCGACGGGCGCTCCGCAACCGGATCAACCGCCTGCCAAGCCTCCCCGGCGCAAGCCGACGCTGAAAATTGTCAAGTAACAGCGAGATAGGAAATTTTCGCTACATGCTTCAGTTGATGTATTCAAACAACGTGACCACCTGCCGTACTCCGCCCACCTGACTGGCCACCTCAGTGGTAGCGTTCGCTTCCACCGGTCGCACGAGTCCCAGCAAATAGACGACACCCCGATCCGTTACGACTTTGACTCGGGTGGGGTCAAAATCGGGAATTGTATTGATCTGGAACAGCGCGGTTTTGACCTTGGTGGTCAATAAAGCATCATTACTCTGGACGGATAGCGGGCTGGGCGGTCCTACGACCAGTTCGTTGTACACCATCCGCACTGGCGGTTCGCTAAAACTGCGTGCGATGGACTCGGCGCGCTGTCGTGCGCCTTCGGAGACCGCCTCGCCGGTCATCAACACCGTCCCGTTATAGCTGGTGATGCTGATCCGGTTGCCGGGCGGTAATTGCCGATTCAACACATCATAAAGCTTGAGTTCGATGGTCTGGTCATCGACCACCATCCCGGTGGTTCGCCGGTCATGGGCTACGCTGATGCCGGTCGCTGCGCCGCCTACCAGGATTCCGGCACAGCCGCTCAGGAACAAGGCCAGCGCCAGCACTCCGGCCCACCGAATCCATAGGACGGTCATAGTTTGCCTCCATCGCCGAATAGAATGTGATCGATCAGATCACAGAGACAGTGGATCACCAGAATATGTACTTCCTGAATCCGCGCGGTGGCCGCGGCGCTCGCCCGGATTTCCAGGTCGTTTTCGGTCAATTGTCCAGCCATGGGTCCGCCATCGCGCCCGGTTAGCGCTACTGTCATCATGCCGATTTCCCGCGCCGCCACTATAGCCGCCAGCACGTTCGGGGAATGGCCACTAGTAGAAATAACCAGCAGCAAATCGTCGGGGCGGCCCAGCGCCCGCACCTGTCGGGCAAAGACCTGCTCGAAAGCGTAATCATTGGCGATGGATGTTAAAGCGGAACTGTCGGTGGTCAGCGCGATAGCCGCCAGTCCGGGACGTTCCATCTCGAAGCGGTTGATCAGTTCAGCGGCGAAATGCTGGGCGTCAGCCGCAGACCCCCCGTTGCCGCAGACCAGGATTTTTCCGCCCTGCCGGAGCCGTTCAGCCATCCGTTGCGCAGCTTGAACAATGCGCGGCCCTATCGCTTCCAGGGTAAGCCGCTTGGCCTCGATACTGGCGATGAAATGTTGTTCAATTCGCTGGAGAGGCAGCATGAATGTTACTCCAGTAGCAGGATAGTCTTGAATTCGGCGTTGCGTTTGAAGGTGAGATCGCCTTCAGGACTCCAGGATAGTTTGGGTTTGCCAGGACATAGGAGGGCTTCCGAAGGTCAATGTGCGCAGCGACTGCGCCATTCCCCTCTACCCCCTCGCAGGGAGGGGGAGAGGGGTTGAATGATGGCAGTGCTACAGTTTTAGCAACACGGCTCAAGCGGTGGGTTGATCATTCGCCATCCAGCGATGGAAAAAGCCCGCCAGCGCTGCACCGACGATAGGGGCTACCCAGAACAGCCAGAGCTGTTGCAAAGCCCAGCCGCCGACAAAGATGGCCTGGCTGGTGCTGCGCGCCGGGTTGACCGAGGTGTTGGTCACCGGAATGCTGATCAAGTGAATCAGCGTCAGACAGAGACCAATGGCAATGGGCGCAAAGCCGGTTGGAGTATTCTTGTGCGTGGAACCGAGGATGACGATCAGGAACATAAACGTCATGACGATTTCGCAAATGAGCGCCGCGTTCAATCCGTATTGACCCGGCGAGTGTTCGCCGAAACCATTCGCCGCAAAGCCGCCCAATTCAAAGCCTGGTTTGCCGGTGGCGATCAGGTAGATGATCGCCGCGCCGGCGATGCCGCCGAGTACCTGGGCGATGATGTAGGGAACCAAATCGGCTGCCGGGAAGCGTCCGCCTGCCCACAGTCCTACTGATACAGCGGGATTCAGATGACAGCCGGAAATGTGGCCGATGGCGTAGGCCATGGTCAGCACCGTCAGACCGAAGGCCAGCGAGACGCCGACGAAGGCGATGCCGAAGGGATTGGTAGGATCGGAGCTTGGGAAAGAAGCAGCCAACACGGCGCTGCCACATCCTCCTAGCACCAGCCAAAGCGTGCCGACAAATTCGGCAGCGAGACGATTAACTATGGGCATGATGAAAATCTCCTGCTTCAAGATAAAGATAAAAGCGATTGAATCCTCGATGAGGTCTTCTGGTTCCAAACCGGAAAGCGGTAAGGCGACTTCGTACACGATGTTCCGACTGTCGTAGCGAGGCGCGTAGTAGATACCGCCACAATTTTGGTAGAAGACGCCATCGACGATGATTGTAATGCAACTTGCAGGCAGTGTGGACACGATAACGCCCACTGTTGCCATTTGTGCAGGATAGTCCCAGTGACGGTCCACGTCGATATTTACCTTGGATATCGACATCCCGGTGGTTGGCGCTATACCACCGCTCACGCTTCCCCAGCGATCACCCGTAACCCGGTGAAGATCAACTCCGGCTCCAGTTGATACGCCGCCTGCAAATACGGCAAAACGCCCTCGGCATCGCCGCCGGTCAGCAAGCGTAAACCGGAACCGTGGTTAGCGATCATCCGCTCAGTGATGCCGTCGATGGTTGAAGCAACTGCATACAAGGCCCCGCCCCATACCCCTTCGCGGGTACTCTGGCCGAACAGGCGCGGCTCGCCGGTTTCCGGCGGAATCTGCCGGGTTTCCCGATACAACGCCTCACGCATCAAACGCATCCCCGGCACGATTACCCCGCCCAGATGCTGTCCATCCGCCGCTAGCGCGTCGATAGTCACTGCCGTTCCGCAATCCACCACATAGCAGCTTTGCCGGGTCAGGGAACGGGCCGCAATCAGCGCCACCCAGCGATCCGCGCCCAGCCGCTCCGGTTCTGCATAGGCGTTGCGCACCCCGCAGGCGGCCGTTGTAGACCCGACAAACTGCGCCTCAATGCCCCAGCTTTTCTGAATCCAGTCAGTGAACGCTGATCGGGCTTCGGGACCGGCCACGCTGACCATTAACGCGCGCTGTGGCGGCGGCAACGCCCGCCATTGACGCTCTGCCCATTCCGTCCAGTTTTCTGCACCATGACTCGCCTGGCCGCGCTGTTGGAATCCGCTTCCATCCCAGACTGCCCATTTAATCCGGCTGTTGCCCACATCCGCCAAAAAAATCATGCGGCAATCCTCAAGCGGATTTCCCCGCCGATATACGGCTTGATTTCACCGTTCGCCATTTCCAGCAACAATGCGCCCGTTGCGTCCACCCCCCGGGCGATGCCGGTAAACGTGGCGTTGGGCAAATGCAGGCTGACCTGGCGTCCCGCGACCTGATCGAATTGCGCCCATTCCGCCGCTAGATCAGCAAAGCCGCCCTGTTGAAATTCGATGAACGTTTTGACCAACTCACTGATCAGCGTCGCCGCCCAGCGGTTGCGGGAAATGGACTCCACTCCCAGAATTTCCTGTAGATCGACCCAAGGCTGATCGATAACGGTCGCCTCCTGACGCGGCAGGGCGAGATTGAGGCCGACGCCCGCGACGACATAAAAATCGCCTGCACTGCCACCCGACTCCAGCAGAATGCCGCCCAGCTTGCGCCCCTGCCACCACACATCATTCGGCCACTTCAGACCGACTTCGCTCACACCGGCACCTTTCAGAACACGAGCCACTGCAAGGCCGGTCGCCAGGCTCAGACCGCTCAAGGCTTCCAGCGGCCCGGCGAATCGCCAGAGCAGGGAATACGCCAGACTCGCGCCGAAGGGCGTTAACCAACTGCGCCCTTGCCGGCCCCGACCGGCGGTCTGCTGTTCCGCCAGACACACGGCGCCACTGGGCCAGCCCTCCTGCGCCCCGGTCAGCAGGTAGCGGTTGGTGGAATCCAGGACTGAATACGTCTCCAACCGGCTCACGCCCGCACGAGCCGTAGCGGTCAACCCGGCCAGAATGCGTTCCCGGTCCAGCAGTTCCAACGCGACACTCATCGCTCAAACCTCGTTCAGCGGCAACAAAAACCGCCTTCTCCCTCGCGGGAAAAGGCGGTGATGGCCCGTCTTGAAACTGGATTTAGAACAAATTACCCCAGGGGACGACCGAGAAAAAACTGAGCCACGAGGCGACAATGAGGATGAGGATCAAGATCAGCGGGAAATTCTGAAAAGTAAACATTGGAGTTCTCCTTTACGGTTTATAGATGAAAGATGGGGCAACGATGCTCAATCATTCAAGGATGAGTCATCCACCTTTTCGTTACGATGGGGAATGCGCGGGTCGTCATCGTCCATCAGGATTCGATGGGCCGGTCCTTCCAGATCATCGAACTGCCCACTCCGCACCGCCCAGAGAAAGGCCCACAGCGCCACGCCGATGACCCCAAGGGCCATGGGAATCAACAGGTACAGGATGCGCATGGGACGCTGACCTCTCTCAGGGTTGCCGAAGCCGCAGCGCGTTCACCACCACCAGCAACGAACTGAACGACATACCAATCGCCGACATCCAGGGGGTTAACCATCCCCCGGCCGCCAACGGTAATGCGATTAAATTGTACCCGATTGCCCAGGCAAAATTCTCCCGCATGATCACTAAAGTCCGTCGGGCCATATCGACGCCCGCCGGCAGATGTTCGAGTTTCTCCGACAACAGAATCATGTCCGCCGTGGCGTGGGCCAGTTGCGTCCCGCTGCCCATCGCCAGCGAGATCTGCGCCGCCGCCAGTACCGGGGCATCGTTGACTCCATCCCCCACCATGGCGACTGTGGCTCCCTGCCGCTGCAACGCCTGCAAGCGTTCCAGTTTGTCCTGGGGAGACATTCCGCCTTGAGCTGAGGCGATGCCCACCTCACGGGCAATATGATCGACGGCTTCCGCCCGGTCGCCGCTCAACAGTTCCACCGCCAAGCCCCGCGCTTGCAAAGCCGCAACCGCTTTTGCCGCGCCGGGCCGCAAGGCGTCGCTCAACTGGAACCAGGCCAATAACCCATGCTCATCGCCGAGCGCCACCCAAGTGCTGGCGGCGTCGAGATCATCTTTCTCGACAACCGCCGCCCCACTCAGGGCGACGACGAATGCCGGCTGGCCGATCCGATAACGGCGACCGTCGATCCAGCCTTCAATGCCGCTGCCCGGCGTATTGTGCAATTCCGTTGCGGTCGGGACACCCAAACCTGCCGCTTCGGCCAGCGCCCGGCCCACCGGGTGTTCAGAACCGCGCTCCAGCGCCGCCGCCAATACTAAACACTGTTGCGGCTCCAGGCTGCTCATCGGCTCGACCGCTGTCACCTGTGGCCGCCCAAAAGTCAGCGTGCCGGTCTTGTCAAAAATGTTATGGGTCGCCCGCGCCAGGGTTTCCAGCG
>Ga0116154_10001010_pt1 | contig 26295 bp, 30 predicted proteins | sample AD_UKC030_MetaG_FD_89898 | JGI IMG/M metagenome (GOLD analysis project Ga0116154, IMG submission 89898) | Active sludge microbial communities of municipal wastewater-treating anaerobic digesters from USA - AD_UKC030_MetaG | ecosystem: Engineered > Bioreactor > Anaerobic > Digestate | place: USA...
CAGCACGATTTCCTCGTCATCCACCACCAGGATCCGATGGAGCGATTGTTCTGTGGTTTTGTCATCCGCGGTCATCATAGACTCCTCATACCCCGTGATCGAAGGCGGTCCGCAGTTTTTCCAACACCGCGTCCCCTGAAAGATCCGGTGTGATCACCAGATCGGTTTCTCGCGCCAGCGGTGTCTCCAATTCATCCGGGTGTCCGCCGATCACCTGAAGAATCACCTGAAGCGGTCTTTTTTCGCGACGAACCTCCCGAACCAGAGGTGTGAAATCGCGGTCCTTGGGTTCAATCAGCAGCATCAGACCCACAAAGGAATACTCGCTGTTGCGCAGGTGCTCGCGGGCGGAGGATGGGGTGTTGGCCGCCACCACATGATAGCCGTGAATCCGCAGAAACTCTGTCGTTTCGTCCAGCAAGGATCCGGCGACGCCGGCCAGGAGCAGGCTGCGGCGGGGGGGGACGGCCTCGGTCATCTCGCGCTCGGCCTCGGTAAAATCGGCTTGTGGCAGCCAGATTCGGAAACAAGTGCCTGCGCCCTCGGTCGAGTCGACCGAGATGGCGCCCTGATGTTTCTCCACAAAAAGGCGGGCATTATAAAGTCCGAGCCCCGATCCCTTGTTCATCGCCTTGGTGGTGAAGAATGGATCAAAAATGGAGGCCAGATAACGGGCGTGGATGCCGCAACCGTCGTCCTGGACCGTCAGGCAGATGGCAGGCAGCCTCGGCCAGGAGCCTTCCACGTGACCGCACACCGGATAATCATCGTGCATCGAGGTCTGGACGAGCAGCTTGCCGCCCTGAGGCATGGCATCCGCCGCGTTGATGGTCAGGTTGATGATCACCTGGCGGAATTCGACGGCGTCCACATACAATGGCAAGGCCTCCGGAGCCAGCAAGGTCGTGACTTGCACCCGCCGAGGCAGGATTTTCTGCACAAGATCGACGAGATCGGAGACGATCTCATTCAGGTTGTGATAATGGCGTTCACCGGTCTTGCCATGGTGGAGGTTGATGATGCGATGGACCAGCTGGCTGGCCTGGAGCGAGTGGTGTTTAATCAGGGCGAGCCCCTCATGGAAGGGGTGATCGGCCTTGATCTGGGTGAGGAAGGATTCGCTCAAAGAATGGATGCCGGCCATGATATTGCTGAAATCATGGGCCAATCCCATGGTCAGCACCGCGAGTGTTTCCTTCCAGGCGGCTGTGGAGAGCCGTTTTTCGGCGATAGTTTGCCGGGTGACATCGAGCCAGACGCCCTCGTAGCCCAGGAGGAGTCCGCTCTCGCTGGCAATGGCCTGGCGGTGCTCCAGGATGTAGGCCACCCGGCCGGTCTGCGCGTTGCGGATACGATAGGTGGTGGTGACGCCCTGGGGCGATTGTTGAGCCCGCTTCAATTGCTGCCGAAGTTCCTCGACATCGGACTCATGAACCACATGCCAGAACTTGTGCGGCTGCCGCTGCCAGTCTTGGAGGCAAACCCCGGTAAGTTCCTCCATTTTGGGGCTTACGAATTGGAAACTGAGGTCCGCTCTCTGGCTGAAAATCACCCCCGGCCAACGATTGACCAGGTTGTCCAAAAGCGTTTCGGTCCGCAGCAAACGCACGAAAAGATTGCGCCGTCCCGGTTCGCTTTGGAGGAATTCGGACCAGCCGCCCTCGGCCAATTCTTCTTGCGGGGGCAACACCGAATCCAGGCGGACAAAAATCCCCCCCGGATTGCGGGCGGTTTCGAGGCAGAACCAATGGCGGTTTGTGCCGGTGAGCGCGGAGATCTGGACCCGGCTGAAATTCGTTTTCAGGGCCAGACATTCGTCGATGGATGGGCGCCATTCCTGATGCTTCTGACGCAGCAGCTCATCGAAGGGCTTGCCCTGGCAGGCTTGCGATTCGAGCTGTAACCAGTCGGCGAGGGCCTGGTTGACCTCCACCACCTGCCGATCGGAGTTCAGCACGGCCATGCCCCCTTCCAGCCAGAATCTCAAGGCGGGCGGTTCCTGCAACACCGGCGAAACCTGTCCGTTATCCCACGATTCACTCATGGTGCCGCTGATTTTTTTCCTCATGGCGCGTCCATCCGCTGGCGAACCGGCTGACAGCCCGCGACAATCCATCCCCTCCCTCCCATCGCCGAAACCGGAGGGGCTTGACGGAATGGACCTCTGCGGGTTGCCACCAATTCACCATCAAGCTTATCGGCGATGCCCCTAGTGTTCTTAAATTATTTCTCGATTTCAAGCCTCCAGGAGGCCGGCCCTGACAATTTCAGCCTTGACGACGCGGCCATGTTCCAAAACATTGACGCCAAAATCACAAGGCCGACCGCCATGCATGAGCTGCCTCCAATCCACCTCCTAGCCGCGTTGCTGAATATCCTGGAGGATGGCCTTTTGTGTGTCAGTGATCGCGAGCGGATTGTATACTTGAATCGAGTGGCCCGGCGCTTGACGCGGAGCGAGCAGGCGGAAATGTCCGAAGGCCCCATTGCCGACTTTCCTGGGGTGGCCGAGCTCCTGGTTCAAGTTGGATGGGAGCAGCTCAAACTCGCTCCCTCCCCCCTGCGGACCATCCGCACTCTGCCATCGCAGCGGACCAGCGAGGGGCCTTTGCCTCTGGCCATAACCATCCAGGACACCGTTCTGGTGGATCAGCGTTTGTTTGTATTCCTGTTGCGGGACGAGTCCCGGCGGCAGCAAATGGATATGGCCTTCCATCAGTCCGAAAAAACCCAGGCCATCAGCGCCCTGGCCGCGGGCATCGCCCATGATTTCAACAACATCCTGACCGGCATTCTCTCGCATATTGACCTGGCCCTGTATGCCAAGGAACTGCCTGATTCCTTGCGGGATTACCTGCTCCTGGCCCAGACCAGCGCTCGCAGGGGCGCCGAATTGATCGGGAAACTGGCGACCTTCAGCCGGCGCTCGGAGCCGAAACTCAAACCGATTCCTCTCGGGTCCACGATAGAAGAAGCGGCCGCCACGCTGCAACGGACTTTGGGGCCGAAATTCAACGTTTCCTGCCTCCTACCCCGCCGCCCGCAGGGCTATACCATGGCCGACGAAAGCCAGATTGCCCAAGTCCTGATCAGTCTGGGCATGAATGCCAGCGAGGCGATGCCCCAGGGCGGCCAGATCACGCTCAGCCTCAATGAAGTCTCGTTTCGTGAAGGATCCACTGCCCCCCGTCGACGGCTGGGAGATTTTACGCAATTGACCGTGAGCGACACCGGCGAGGGCATCCCTCCCGACCAGGTCAACCGGATGTTCGAGCCCTATTTTACCACCAAATCCCTGGGCAAAACCACCGGGCTCGGCCTTTCCATCGCCTACAACATTGTCAAGGCGCACCAGGGATGGATGGAGGTTGAAAGCCAGCCGGGAAAAGGCACGCAATACCACATTTTCCTGCCGCGCGCGAGTCAGCCTGTTCCCTCAGCCGCCGCCGAGCCGCCTCCCGCGGAGAATCCTCCCACGGCCAGCGGGCGAGTGCGCGAGGGTCACGAACGGATTCTGGTGGCGGATGATGAGGATCTCGTCCGGTTGGTGGTTCGCGCCGTCCTCACGTTCCGAGGCTACCAGGTCGTCGAGGCCGATTCCGGCGAGGAAGCCCTCCGGAAATTTACGTCGGCCGAGACGCCGATCGATCTCGCACTGCTCGATGTTCATATGGCCGGGGCCGATGGATGGGATACCCTGCGGCTTCTTCGCCAACACAAGCCCGACCTGTCCGCTATCCTGCTCAGCGGCGCCCCTTCAGATAGCGATCTCGAACAAGCCGACCGAATGGGCAACGTCGCTTTCCTCGCGAAACCCTTTGATAACCACGATTTGGCCGGGTTGGTCAGGCGAATGCTCGATGCAAAACCGGCCGAGAACAAACCGGCCTGAAGCCCAGCCAAGTCTAGTAGCCTCGCATTGCCCGAATGCACCCGGTTTTCGCTTTTGGGATTGCTGGGGCTTTGAACATGTCTTAGGCTGAGGATGGAAGGATTGGTTATGGCTTTTAAGAGCGTTGAAGACCGGTTGGACGAACATGCGGCGTTGATTGGGCAGATCATTGTCTCGCAAAATGCGGCGCTTCAGCGCATGGATCGCTTCGAGGCCCGATTGAACACCCTGACAGATCTCGTCAACAAAGAACTCGAAAACGCCGCCAGGGAGCGAGAGAACGCCGCCAAGGAACGGGCTGCGATGAATAAACGCTGGGGCGAGATCACGCTGAAGATGGGATCGTTTGTCGAGGATATCATTGCTCCGAATATTCCTCGGATTGGACGCAAGTTATTTGGCCTGTCTGACATGGAGCTCTCGGCGTGCCGATATCAGCGCAAGCATTCCATCGATCCCGCGCGGCGCGAGGAATTTGACTTTGTTTACATTGCCAGCAATGGTTGGATCCTGAACGAAACAAAGGCGACGCCCCGAGTGGCGCACGTGGACAGCTTTCTGGAGCGGATCAAGGATTTGCCAGGTTTCTTTCCGGAGTGCGGGAATCGTCCTCTGTATCCCTGTTTTTCGAGCCTGAACCTGGGCGAGGATATCGTTCGCTACTGCACGAAGGCCGGAGTTTACGCGCTGGCGCTGGGCGACGAGACTGTCTCTGTTCTTAACTTTGAGCAACTGGGGCGCCACGCCTGACTGGACTCGTGCGGGCGGTGGATTGCGCAGTTCTGAAGGGAATGTTTTTATCGTTCATCGGTCGTTGAATCCGGGAAGTGACTTCCGGGTCCCGTGAATTTCCGCCGCCCATCAGCAAAAGAATCCAAAACACCGGTATTTTGCGTGTCTCCGGGCGGAAACTGGCATAGACTGAGGTCCGACGATGATGGGGAAGCGATACAGCGTGTTGCCAGGGTTTGGTCTGACGCTGGGGTATACCTGGCTGTATCTGAGCGTCATCGTGCTGATCCCGTTGGGTGGGTTGGTCTGGCGCGCGCTGGATCTGACGTGGAGTGATTTCTGGCGGTTGGCGACCACGGAACGCGCCTTGGCATCCTATCGTTTGACTTTTGGCGCGGCACTGGCGGCCGCATTGACCAATGCGGTTTTTGGCACGCTTCTGGCATGGGTGCTGGTCCGTTATGAGTTTCCCGGGCGGCGTCTCCTGGATGCGCTTGTGGATTTTCCTTTTGCGCTGCCGACGGCCGTGGCGGGGCTGACGTTTGCGAGCCTTTTTTCCGAAACCGGCTGGCTGGGGCGTTATCTGGTTCCCTTGGGCATCAAGGGCGCTTATACGCCTCTGGGCGTCGTGATTGTGCTGACCTTCGTAAGTCTGCCATTTGTCGTGAGAACCCTTCAGCCGGTTGTGGAAAACCTGGAACGTGAAGTGGAGGAAGCCGCCGCCACCCTGGGGGCCGGCCGTTGGCGCACCTTTTTCTCCATCATCGCCCCGACCTTGCTGCCGACGATTATCACAGGCTTTGCCCTGGCTTTTGCGCGGGCCATTGGGGAATACGGTTCGGTCGTCTTCATTTCCGGCAACCTGCCCTTTCAAACCGAGATCGCCCCTTTTCTGATCGTCATGCGGCTCGAGGAATATGATTATGCGGGCGCGACCGCCTTGGCGGCGGTGCTGCTGATGGCCTCCTTTGGCTTGCTGGCCGTCATTAACGCCCTCGAGCTCTGGGCCAACCGGTTTCATTCACCGTCCTCATGAATGCCTCCGTCCCTGTGAATACGCGCGGACGCCGGATCACAATACCCCGGGCGAGCGAGGAAGTGCCCTGGGTGAAGTGGCTGCTGATCGCGGTGAGCACGCTCTTCCTCACCGTGTTCCTGCTTTTGCCTCTGGCGAATGTTTTTGCGCAGGCTTTTGGCAAGGGCTGGCGTTTTTATCTGGACGCCCTCCGGGAACCGCACACCTGGGCGGCGATCCGGCTGACGCTGACGGTGACCGCCATCACCGTGCCGTTGAACCTGACTTTTGGACTGGCGGCGGCCTGGGCGATTGGCAAGTTTGACTTCAGGGGCAAAACACTCCTGGTCACCCTGATTGACCTGCCGTTTGCGGTCTCTCCCGTCGTGGCGGGGCTGGTCTTTGTTTTGTTGTTCGGACTGCAAGGCATTCTGGGCCCCTGGCTGCAGGAGCATGGCATCAAGATCATTTTTGCGCTGCCCGGGCTCGTCTTGGCCACTGTCTTTGTCACATTTCCCTTCGTCGCCCGCGAATTGATCCCCGTGATGCAGGCTCAGGGTCAGGAACAGGAACAGGCGGCGCTAACCTTGGGGGCCAGCGGGTGGCAAACATTCTGGCAGGTCACCTTGCCATCCGCCAAATGGGGTTTGATCTACGGGATCATCCTCTGCAACGCCCGGGCCATGGGCGAATTCGGGGCCGTGTCGGTTGTCTCCGGCCACATCACTGGCCTGACCGATACCATGCCGCTGCGGGTGGAAAAGCTTTATAGCGAATACAACAGCACCGCGGCTTTTGCCGTGGCCAGTCTGCTGGCATTGCTCGCCCTGTTCACTCTCGCGGTCAAGATCTGCCTGGAATGGAAAGCCCGGCGAGAGCACTCCCAAGCCCAGAGATTATGATTCCCTCCTGGTTTCTCATCGAATCCGATCCCGCGGATCCCCCTTTCAACATGGCCCTGGATGAAGCCCTGATGATTTTCGGCCCCCTGCTGAAGCTGCCGGTGCTTCGGTTCTATCGCTGGTCAAAGCCCGCAGCCACTTTTGGCTATTTCCAGTCGATTGCCGCTGTGGAATGCCTGACGCCATTGCGGCCCTTGATCCGTCGTCCGACAGGAGGCGGGATCGTGCCGCACGAATCAGACTGGACTTACAGCCTGGTCCTGCCTCCGGGGCACGATTGGTATGACTTGCGGGCGATCGAAAGCTACCAGCGATTGCATCGCTGGCTCCAGTCGGCCTGGGCGCGACTCGGGGTTCCCACACAATTAGCTCCGCAGGCCCGTCGTGAGGGTCCCGGACGTTGCTTTGTCGGGGCTGAACAACATGACCTGCTTTGGCGGAATCACAAGATCGCCGGCGCCGCCCAACGACGATCCAGGCAAAGCCTTCTCATCCAGGGATCGGTCCAGCAAATGCCCGCCGGGATCGATCGCCGGGATTGGCAGCAGGCCCTCTGCGAGGCCGCGACTCAGGCCTGGGATGCCGACTGGATCCCCCTGGAACCCAGCGGCGAATTGCTCGACCAGGCGCGCCGATTGGACTTTGATAAATACTCGCGGGAGGAGTATAACCGTAAACGATAAGGGAGCCCCTCATGAAAAGAATTGGAATTCTGACCGCCGGCGGGGACACGCCCGCCCTTAATGCCACCATCCACGGGGCGGTGACTCGCGCCAACCAATTGCGGATGGAGGTCATCGGCCTGATGAAGGGCTTTAACTCGTTGTTTAACGCCCAGGTGCCGCATGTCCACCTTAATCCCCTTTACCAAACCATCCCGGAACTGGATCCCACCCAGGGCGGAACCGTCCTCGGCGCTTCCCGCGACTACATCAATGCCGACGACCACGCCTCGCTCGATGCCATCCTCCAGCGGTTGCATCGTTTGAAGATCGAAGGCCTGATCTGCATTGGCGGCGATGGCACCTTGAACGGCATGCAACCCCTGGCCGAACGATTGCCCTCGGTCCTGGCTCCAAAGACTATTGATAATGACCTTGGATTAAACTACCGGACCGAGCCCGACGAATGGCGGCGCAAAGCCGACGGCCGTGACGGTTTCAGCTATTCCCGCGGCCCGGCCCGGACGGTGTTTGATCTCGAGCAAATGATTAATTACGTCACCCCCGGTTTTGCCACCTCGGTGTATGTGTCGGCCATGGGCGTGATGCGGGTGCGCACCACGGCGGAGAGCCATCGCCGGATCGCGATCATCGAGGTCATGGGGAGGCATTCGGGTTATGTGGCTTTGGGATCCATGTACGGCCAGCCGGACATCATCCTGGTGCCGGAGTATCCGTTGGACGCCGATTCACTGGCGGAACGCGTCAAGGAAATCTATGACCTGCAAAAACACGTCCTGATTGTCTGCGGGGAGGGTATTGTGGATCCCGAGGGCCGGGTGCTGGGGGCCGAGCGGAGTTCGACCGATCCGGCCGGCAACGTGCTGCTCAGCGGCGCGGCCGAGGCCTTGCGCCAGATCCTGATCGAACGGATCGGCGATGAATTCTTCCGCGCCCGGCGCCGCGGTAATAGCGCGCGCGAAGCCATCTTCACCCGCAAAATCGGGCACACCCAGCGAGGGGGACGTCCTCTTTTGTTTGACCGATTCTACGCCGCACAGTTGGGCGGCAAAGCGGTCGATATCCTCGCGGAAGGCCAGAACAATCTCGTCTCCATCCTCCAGTGGAACCAGAAAAAGGGGTTCCATGTGGCCAGCTTCGAAGCCAACAGCTTCCGCGACCGCTGGGGTCTCATCCACGCCCGAACCCTGCACCCCTCCTTCTATGACGCCCATCTCATGAAGCCTTCCCGGGTCGGCGTCGAGTACTTGCTCAATATTTTCACCGGCGCGATCGGACAGGAAGACATGGAATACATCCGCCAGAAAATCTTCGACCCCGGCAACCTCACCGAACCCTATCACTCGGTCAACAACGACATCGCCAAACGCATCCAATATTTACGAATCGAAAAAACTTAAATTGGAGCGTTGACAGGCCTCATCCCTTTTGCTGAAATTACTGCCCTTTGAATTTTTGGTTATGTACGCGGTTCTAGAAACTGGAGCAAAGCAGTATCGGGTGAGCGCGGGTGACACGGTCGAGGTGGAACGTCTGCAGGCCGAAGCCGGCCAGGCGTTTACGTTCGATCGGGTTCTGCTCGTCAACAACGAAGGCAAGGTGACGGTCGGGACCCCGGTTGTTCCGCAAGCCACAGTGGTGGCTGACGTGGTGGAACATATCCGCGGCCCGAAGGTCGTTACTTACAAAATGAAGCGGCGCAAAGGCTACCGCAAGAAGATCGGCCATCGCCAGGAACTCACCGTGATCAAAATTAAGGAAATCAAGGTCTAGTTGTTATGGCACATAAAAAAGGTCAAGGCAGCAGCCGAAACGGGCGCGATAGCACAAGTCAACGACTCGGGGTCAAGCGGTTTGGCGGAGAATCGGTCCACGCCGGCACCATTCTGGTTCGCCAGCGGGGGACCAAGTTTGCGGCAGGCAACAACGTTGGGGTCGGCCGCGATTGGACCCTTTACGCTCTGGTGGACGGCAAAGTGTTCTTCGATAAAGACAGCAAGCGGATCAACGTGATTCCAGCCGAGGCACCCGCGAAGAATTAGAGATTAAATTCGATTTATACCCGGGCGAGGTTATCACCTCGCCCTTTTGTTTTCATGTTTGTCGATGAAATCAAAGTCTACGCCCGCGCAGGGCATGGTGGCAAGGGATGTGTCGCATTCCATCGTGAAGCCTATCGCCCCAAAGGCGGTCCGAGCGGCGGTAACGGCGGGCGCGGTGGAAGCGTGATTTTACAGGCCGATCACGATCTGAACAATCTCATTGCCCAGTATTACACCCCGCGATTGCTGGCGGCAAAAGGCGAAAACGGCATGGGCAAAGGCATGGATGGCCGCGCTGGGAATGATCTGATCGTCAAGGTGCCCTGCGGCACACTTGTTTGGCGTCTCGATCATTTGGTGCGCAACCTTTCCGATGCTCCCAACGCTCTCGAGGCTGAACCGCATGACGCCTCCGAAGCTCTGCCTTTGCTCGCAAGCAGCTCAAGATCAACAATGATTCGCTGGTCAGGCAGCGAGTGCGCCCAGGAATTTGACCTGGCTGAAGAGGCCCCTGTCGCGTCCAGCCCGAAATCCCTGCCATCGGGCGAACTCGTTGCTGATCTGACTGTGCATGGCCAGCAATTCGTGATGTGTCAAGGCGGGCGTGGCGGTCTCGGAAACCGCAACTTTGCCACGGCGCGACGCCAGGCGCCGCGGTTTGCCCAGCCCGGTGAACCGGGAGAAGAAGGTCATTACCTGCTCGAACTCCGATTGATGGCGGATATCGGCCTGGTCGGTTTCCCCAACGCCGGCAAATCCACTCTCCTTTCGGCCATCTCCCGAGCCAAGCCGAAGATTGCCCCTTATCCATTCACCACGTTGCATCCCCAGATTGGCATCGTCGAGTTCGAGGATCTCACGCGCCTGACCGTTTGCGATGTGCCCGGATTGATCGCGGGCGCCCATCTGAATCATGGTCTGGGCCACGCTTTTCTCCGGCACATCCAACGCTGCCGCGCCTTGATCCTCCTCATCGACATGGCGGGGACAGATGGCCGTTCTCCCTGGGACGATCACGCGCAGTTGCTTCAGGAATTAAGCCTTTACGATCCGTCGCTTCTGGAAAAACAACGGCTCGTGGTCGCGAATAAAATGGATGAACCCGAGGCCGAAGCTAATCTTCGAAAGTTCAAACGCAAGGTGCCCAAAACTAAAGTGCTCCCGATCTCGGCGGCCTTCGATGTCGGCCTGGACGCCTTCAAGGATGCCATTCGCAAATCCGTGCCCCGAACCGAACCGAGCTGCCCGCGGATGAGATAACACTCCGGCGACCCTGCCAGGTAGGGCGCGCAATTGGCAGGGCGCGACTGCCAGGCGCGCCAGAGGGTAGGGCGCGATCGCCGAGCGCGCCGGACGCAGAGACCTGAGAGCAGGATGCTTCAAATAAGCCCGGCTGGCCCCGGCGGTCCGACCCTACCTGCCGCATCGAGCCTGATGGCCGATTGACAACGCTTCGGGATCATGAAGCTCGGAGGGACGAGCTCTGCGAGTCCTCAAGCATCGACTGGAGACTCGAATCCAATGGTTACCATGGATCAAGCCCTGGCCACGATTACGCCGAGTGACGCATCGAGTGGATTTGTCCAGTGTGGGCACAGTGTTTGTTGACATTCTCCAATCCTGTCATGGATGCGTACACAAAAAACCGGTGGAATTGATTTTCCACCGGCAGTGCGAAGTGTCAGGCCAGGGGCACTTCAATCGGTTGGCTGCGAAGATTCTCCAATACAGTGTCCTGGGATCGAGGGGGCGAGATGTACGGTTGATATTCAGGAACAGCGCGTTTGAGGAGGTATTTCAGCCGTTGAGTTTCTCCACTCTGATGCAATTCGGTCTTGAGGGATTGGATCCGCTTTCGGACTTGGTCCAGCGGGATCGGTTGCGCGGTGAAACGCATGATTTTGGGATGCTCGGTCTTGGTATGATTCTCGGCCTGGTATGACAGTTCTTCGAACATCTTTTCTCCGGGCCGCAGGCCGGTGAATTGGATGTCAATATCGATGAACGGACGGAACCCGGACAGTTCAATCAGCTGCTTGGCCAAATCGAGAATCTTGACGGGTTTGCCCATGTCGAGGACGAAGATCTCGCCGCCGCGCCCCTGGCTGCCACTTTGGAGCACCAAACCGACGGCTTCGGGGATGGTCATGAAATACCGGGTAATTTCGGGATGGGTGACTTTGACCGGGCCCCCGGCGGCAATCTGGCTCTTAAAGATGGGAATCACGCTGCCCGAAGAGCCGAGCACATTGCCAAAGCGCACGGCCATGAACTTTGTCTCCTCCGGATGAGCGTGGTGCAGGGACTGAATGAACATTTCCGCCAGGCGCTTGGTCGCGCCCATCACACTGGTGGGATTGATGGCCTTATCGGTCGAGATGAAGACGAAGCGTTCGACGTGGTATTCGGCGCAAAACTCGGCCAGTTGCATCGTGCCGAGCGTATTGTTGCGCACGGCTTCATCCGGTTGTTCCTCCATGATCGGCACGTGCTTGTGGGCCGCGGCATGAAACACCACATCCGGTTCGCACTGCTCGAAAATCCAACGCATCCGCGATTCATCCATAATGTCGGCGACCAGCGGAAACACAAAATCGGAACAGCCCGCATCAGCCAGCTCCTGTTGAATGGGAAACAATTGGACTTCAGATCGCTCGATCAGGATGAGTTTGGCCGGGCCGTACGTGGAGATTTGGCGGCACAACTCACTGCCAATGCTCCCCCCGGCGCCTGTCACCATGATTCGCCGTCCCGCCAGCAATTCACGGATGTGCCCGGTCTCGAGGCTGACAGGATCGCGGCCCAGCAAGTCCTGGATTTCCACGGGCCGAATCTGGCTGACCTTGATCTGGCCGGTGGCCAATTGGTCGAGGGACGGAACGGTTTCGAAACTCAGATGGGCTTTTTGAAGAATCTGGATGATTTGCCGGATCCGGGTGGCGGGCGCCGATGGCATGGCGATCACCGCCAGGTTCAGATCCAGTTTCTTGGATCGGTTTTTCAACAAGAGCTCGGGAGGTCCCGCAACAAGCACATCGTGAACGCGCATCTTCCATTTTGCCGGGTCATCATCGAAAAAAGCCACAGGCTGCAAACCCAGACCTTTCTTGATCTTGAGATCTCTGACGAGGTTCACGCCCGCATCGCCAGCGCCAATAATGGCCACCCGGCGTGGATCATAGGGCGACCGATGCTCTTGCGACCATCGACGCTCCCGCTGGATGCGCAGCAGGAGGCGAAGTCCCCCGAGAATCACCACCGAGAAGAAGAAATCCAGGAGAATAACTCCGCGCGGTGGCGCATAGGGCATTCCAATGAAAAGCCGGAGCCCGCCCAAAACACCTGAACCCACCAGCATGGCCGACGCAATCTGCTGCAAACCCGATACGCCAAAGTACCCCGGAATCACATGGAACTGTCGAAACAAATATAAACAAGCCAGCTTCAGCGGTATCAGATATAAGCACATTCCCCAGAAGCTCCGTTGGTCGTCGGCGGGAACCGCGAAATCAAAGCGCAACAAATAAGCCAGGGCGAAGGCAATCCAAGAACCCGCGGCATACAGAGCCGTAAAGAACGCAAACCGCAAATACCAACTCAGATATGTGCCACGTGACAAAATTTGCCTAAGCCTTTTCACAGCTGGAACGGCCTAATCGGCCCGATTTCTAAGGGATTGACCTATGAAAGCCAACTCAAAAATAGAGAACGCTCGACTCAAAACAAAGTTGAAAGCGGAAAGTTGAAATTTATTTCAGCTTTCAGGTTTCCCAAATTCAGTTTTTCTTCGTGGTTTTTGTGCCTGTTTGATCCGCCCCAGCCCTCTGGTGTGGCGTGCGATGGTAGGGCGCGACTGCCAGGCGCGCCGAACGAAATGGCCAGGGCGCCAAAAGCTGAAGACCGAAACAACCTGGAGCTGAAATGCTCCTGATAGGCCCGGTCGGCCCAGGCGGTCCGACCCTACCATGGGATCCAGACCTGCCCAGTCCGGACCAACCGCTGACAGCCACTGTCTCCCGGTTTTTCGGTCCGGCGCCGTGAGGCCACGCCGCCCTACCTTACTTACTTACTGCCTGCTGCCGACTGTCTTCTGGTTCTTCCGCCACTGAGCCAGCTCGGACTGATAATCGACGGCCATCAGCCAGCGGGGAAGAAACTCCTGCAGGAGACGATCGCCTTCGGCGACATCGCGATCCAGGACAGAGGTTGATACTCGGATGAACTGTTTGGGTCCGAGCAGAGGCCGGCGGCTGGCAAAGGACTCCCAAACCCTGCGCCAGAACAGGCTGTCGGATGCTCGAAGTTTGGTCCCGGTTTTGCTGTCCTTTTTGCCCAAGGCTAATCTCATTCCCACGGACATATTGTGATCCAGCCGGTAGGGAACCGGTTGTCCGCCGACCATGCCGCCGAAGTAGACCAACTCCCGTTGTCCGGGCCGAACAAAGATCCGACGTTCCAGTTGCAGGGCAATTCCGTGAAGCGAAACGGTAACGAGGGCGGGGGAGGCCGGTTCCAGTTGCCACCCGGACTCTGTCCAGCAACGGTCGGGGGTATGAACGAACAGGCCGATGTGGTTTTCTTTCTCGGTGTAACGTTTGGCGGAAAAGACCTGGACGCGATCCCGCATATCGTGTTTGAACTGACCGCTCACGAGCTGGTCGGCGACCAGCACGGCTTCGGCGGACTTGGCGACGGGAAGTTCCTCATACTGCCAACCGTCCATTTGTTGTTGTTCGGTCAGCCAAACCATTTGGGTCTGGCGATCGGTTGACGTGTACCACACAAACGGGAAAAGCCATAGCGCAAGCATCACCAGGCTGAATCCGATCACGCTCCATTTGACATGATTTGAATTCATGGTTAACAACTCGGAAATTACGGTTCGTGATTCAACGGAACGGCCAGCCGCAGGATGTTGTCCCTGGGCCTGATCCCGACTTGGACCAGGGGATTGCCGGCGTATACGCACCAGGGCTTGAGGTCGCGATGAACCACAGAACCGGCGGATACCACCGCTCCATCGCCGACGGTGACCCCGGGCAACACGATGCTGTTCGTGAAGATGACGGCATGCGCCCCGATGATAACCTGGCCGCGCTCAACCCGGCGCAGTGACTCGGGCACGGTTGGATTGGTCAGGCCGGATCCGTCAATGTTTTCCGATCCGGTAATCAGACGCACGCCCGCTCCGAGGCCGGCAAAATCCCGGATGACACACTGGCCGCCACCCGAGATTGAGCAATCGAAGGCCAGGTGGACATAACGTCCGATGGTCACGCCTTGTCCGGCGTAGATTCTCACCCCTTCGTCGATTTGCGAGTAGTCGCCCACGCAAATGCGGTCCGGTGGATAGAGCCGGCAGCCCGTGTACACTTTGACGCCTTGACCGCAGGCTTGAAGCTGACTTTGGAGAACGTCGAGGGAAAGCAACTTGGCCGGACTTAACTCAGATGGAATTTCCATGGCTTGTCTTGGGGCGTTAGGCCGAGAATCCCGCGTCGACCACCAGCTCGGTTCCGGTCACAGACGCGCTGTCGTCTGACAACAGGAACCGGATGGCCTCGACGACATCCTGGGCCTCGCTGAGCCGGCCCAGAGGGGTGCGTCGCAGGACAGATTCACGCGCGGCATCCTCCATCCCGGCGCTCATCTCGGATTGAAAGTAACCGGGCAAAACGCAGTTGACACGGATGTTTCTTGGCCCGTATTCGCGGGCCAGCGAGCGGCTGAAAGCCAGCAATGCGCCCTTGGTCGCGGAATACACGGATAATCCCGTCAAACCCGTTTTGGCGGCGACCGAAGAGACAAATACAACACTGCCCCCTCGATCGAGCATCCCCTTGAGCGCCTCGCGGGTGAGCAGGATGTTGCCCAGCACATTGACGTTGATCGCGCGCTCGATCTCGGCCGCCTGGGTTAAGGTCAGAACTCCCGCCAGGCCAACCGCCGCGTTGGCCACAAAACCATCGAGCCCATCGATTAACCGGGCGTCTCGCGAGAAGGCTGTGATGGACGCCGTATCAGCCAGATCCACTGCCTGGAATGAGAGGCGATCGGGGAATTGGGCTTGCAGTTCATTGAACTCGGGGCTTGGTTTTTTGGAGGCGGCCAGCACCTGATGCCCGTCCTTGAGTAGGTTGCGAGACAAGGCCAATCCGAGCCCTCGAGTTCCGCCGGTGATCAGGATTCGTTTCATGGTTCCGGGCGGCCTATGCCTTTGAGAATGCACGCCGTCATTTCTCGCCAGGTTTTGGGCGGGACGGCGGCGTCGAACGGCGAGATGCCCCATTGCTTTTCGATGGCCGCCACGATTTCGGCTAGATCCAGGGAATCCAGCAAGAGGCGAGGCTCCAGTAATCGCCATTCTCCATCCAATCGATCCAGCTGTCCCCCGTTGCGATGATGCACGATCAGGACCATTTGCTCGAGTCTCAGCGGAATCGGATCCATAATCACCTGTAAACTACCGTGGAATTTGATTTTTGGAAACCGCGTTTGCTGTTGGGCCCCAGGCCGATGGTTTCTTCGGTCCAGAGCCTCGGCCAGGCGGCTTTCGGCAGGTGCTGGCGCAAATGCGATTCCAGGTTTTCACGCGCCGCCTGGGGGGCGACATCGGCGTTCAACTCGTAATGCAGGCAGACAATCTGACCAGTGATAGGATTCGCTTGGGCCGTGGCGACCGCCCGACGCACCCCTGGCACTTCTTCCGCGCACTCGGCGACTTTGCCGAGATTGACTTTGACGCCCGCCACGTTGGCCACGTCATCGCAACGACCGATAATCCTGACATCATCCTCCCGAACTTCGATCAGGTCGCCGGTGGTTTGCCAGCCGTGCTCGGACTCGATTTCCAGGGCGCCCGATTCGGTTTGCCGCCAGTTTTGAAATCGGCGTCGCAACGAATCGATTTCATACCAACCGTCGGTGCGATGCGTTTTGAGGATCACTCCCAGTTCGGCGCTGGCATAGATCACCGTGAAACGAGCTCGGGGAAACCGATGCTGAATCCTCTTGCCAATCGCGGGCCGGAGCGGTTCTCCACCCAGGGTGATCTGCCGAATGCCATCAGAGGCCGGCTGTGCGGCGCCGTGCTGCACCAGCAGATCGAGGAATGTGGGGGTGGACGAGATCGCGCGCGCCTGATCCTCGCTAAGCCGCGACCAGTTGCGTTCCCAGTGGTTGTCCAAAAACAGGATTCGACCTTGCGTTTTCCATGCCTGCAATGCCACCTGCACACCGGCAAAACTCCAAGGCTCGAACGACGTCGCCCAGGTCCAACCTGCCAGCCCCATACCGCTATTGACCTCAGCCAGTAATGCATCCCAGCGTTTCCACACCGTCTTGGGCACTCCCGTCGATCCCGAGGAACATACTCCCAGCCAGGAATGGCTCGTGTCCAGGGGCATTATTTCCGACGGAATCTCCTGATCCGGCGGTGACAACTGGATGATCGCGCCGTGATGCAATTGCGCGAAGACCTCCATCAGGGCGGCGTAATCAGGAATAATGGCAACGTTTCGAGGCATCTGTGTTATCGACAACCGCAGAAACGTAATCACTGTCTCTGAGCGAATCAGCGGTCACAAATCGTGAAGTGATTGATCGGCTCAAGGCTTGTCAGCCTTAAGCCGGTTTGGATTGCCCATGAACTCTGGCATGGTGGCCTCGCCCGCCGCGCTGATCCCTTCTCGACGGATGACTTTGACCAAGGTGCGGATCAGGATTTGGATGTCCAACCCCAAAGACCAGTGATCCACATACCAGACATCGAGTTTGAATTTGTCATCCCACGAGATGGCATTGCGTCCGTGAATCTGAGCCCATCCCGTGATTCCAGGGGCGACATCGTGTCGCCGAGCTTGTTCGGGTGTATAGCGGTCGAGGTATTGGATGAGCAACGGACGGGGTCCCACCAGACTCATGTCGCCTTTCAACACGTTCCATAATTCCGGGAGTTCATCCAGGGATGTCGATCGCAACCAGCGGCCAAAGGCGGTCAGCCGTTGGTCATCGGATAGCAGGCGGCCCGCGGCATCCCGGGCATTCGTCATCGTTCGCAACTTAAGCAGCTCGAATACGACGCCCTTTTTACCCGGGCGCTTTTGTCGGAAGAAAACCGGACTGCCGAGCTTGATGCGAACGATCAGGGCCAAGACGGCCAAGAGCGGAAGCCAGATCGGCAGGGCCAGGAGAACAACCGCCCCATCAAAAATGCGCTTCAGGATCACGTGCAAGGGGCCAGGTCATTTGTTGCGTTCTCAGGCTTCGTCGTTTTAAGGGCCTGGATTCGGCGGTCGACGGCGGTTAAAAACCAAGCCATCAGGGCAACTCCCGCAAAGGTAAAGACGAGAATCGACCATCCCGCGGCATCGTGGTAAGCCTCGATGGCTTCGGTGCCATGGTGGTGGGCCTGGATGCTGAGGAACAGGGATCGGATGAGGTTGCCTAGAATCGACAGACCGACGCCCAATCCCAGGAGAAGGGCGCGCAGACCATAGGAGCGGAGTTTCAAGTATCCGACAAACAGGGCCACCATCAGGGAGGCCTGAAGACTGCGAATGCCGCTGCAGGCCTCGTCGATGCCGACCGTGCACAGGGGCAGTTGGATCAAGCTTCCGGTTTGCTGGGCGGGGATGCCGATTAGATTCAGGAATACCACATTCAGAACCGTTATTTTCGACTGGAGCCCGTTGATGACCAATCCGTGAATGGCGGATGGCATGGGCAGAGCGATCAGAATGAATCCGTATGCGAACGCAAAATGACGCACACCAGCCCAGCCAAAGGCGTAGTGCAGATTTGCCAGGACCACCAGCATCACCCCCGCGGCCAATCCGATCAGGCTGGCGGGCATCATGCCAAAAGCCGCCTGATAGATCTGGGTCAGGAACAACAACGCGCAACCCGCCAAAGCGACGATGCCATTCAACGGCGTCCATCGTGGCCGGAGTTCTGGTCGCGATGGCCATTCCATCCAGAGGAGGTAGGCGCAAATGACAAGGACGCCCCAGCCGAATTGCAGGTCCGGCCGGTGGTTCCAATACCATTGCACCTTGCTGACCAGCCAAGCCATGGCAATCAACGACGGGGCTATTAGAATCAATGAATTGAATGTGGGCATGGGGAAATGGGGAGAGGCATCAGCGGTTGGGTGACTTCAAATTCTTTTAGCCACAAAGAACACAAAACAAAGTTGAAAATGGAAAGCTGAAATCAGAAATGAATAGGAGTCGTGGTTGGCTGCATATCCAATAAGACACTAAAACGATATTGGTTAGCGCTGATCGAAAAGTCCTTGGACAGGAACTCTAAAGAACGAAACAAGCTGGAGCTGAAATGCTCCTGATAGGTCCGGCCGGCTCGGCGGTCCGGCGCTACTTTTCGGCCGTCAAATATCACCACGAAAAGCCGCTGAACACTCGATAATTTTTTTGTGTCTCATCGACGCGAAGCCCAGAGAAGCTGTGTTTGAATTGTGCTTTATCATGGCAGTTGTTGACGGTGTCAAGTCAACGCACTACATTGGTCACATGATCGTCAGTCTGCGAGAATCAAAAACACACTTGAGTCATCTGGTCAGCCTTGCTGAAAGTGGTCAAGAAATCCTGATTACCGTGCGCGGTAAACCTCGTGCCCGACTCACGGCGATTCCTCGTGTTGCCAAGCTTGATATGGCCGGCTGGAAAACACGACTCGAGCGGCTCCGCAAGCGTTATTCCACCGGCAAGGTTTCGCTCAAATCGGAGATCATCATATCGGACCTTCGAGAGGAACGTTAAGACCATATGGCTTACTGGGACACTTCCTGCGTGCTCAAGCTTTACGTTGCCGAGGTCGATTCATCAGCTTATCTGGCTCGTGCAATCGCCTCGCCCGGCCCGCTCTTCTCATCCACGCTCCTTAATACTGAACTCCATTATGGCCTTCGCCGCAAAGAAATGGCCGGCGACATCAAGCCAAACGCCGCGGACGCATTGTTCAAAGCATTTGAGGAAGACAGTCAACAAGGCCGTTTTGTCTTAATCCCATTGAGCGACGGAATCCAAGAGGCGGCGCGGGCAGCGCTCAAGATGTGCCTGATGCAATCCACACCCATTATGCTTCGCAGCCTGGATGGAATTCATCTGGCATCAGCGCTGGCGTCAAGCCAAAGGGAAATTGTGACCGCTGATCAACGCATGTTACAGGCAGCGCTCGTTTTGGGACTTCAAACCTGATTATCAGCGCGGCTCGGCGAGGACAAGTCGCCCGACCTTGCCTGATGAGGGCATTCTCAGCATCGCCCTCATGCGCTTCCTCACCGAGGCCAAGGAAGTCGAAGGGCCGGATTGACTTGGGTCTTTTATGCATGCATAGTGCATGCATGGCCACAAAAACCATCTCGATTGATATCGAGGCTTACGAGAGACTGCGGCAAGCCCGAATCTTGCCTACAGAATCATTCTCTGAAGTCATACATCGCGCTATTTGGCCGCAATCGACCAAAACGTGTGGGGCATTATTGGCGTTTCTCTCGGACAAACCCACTTATCTCGGCGAAGAAGAGATAAGGCACCTTGAACAAGCCCAACTGAACGATCCCCATCCTCAAAACCCATGGCAATAACCTATTGCTTCGACACGACTTTCCTCATCGATCTGCAAAAGGAGGGGCGCAAGTCCATTCGGGGACCAGCACATTCGTTTCTGGCCATGCACACGAGTGATTTCTTCGCCTGGAGCGTTGTAGCTCTGGGCGAATTTGCTGAGGGCTTCCGTTCGATTAACGATCCGGCGCTACAGGCATTCCTTCGCTTCGGTGAGTTGTATCCGATCGATGCCGATACAGCCTTAATCTATTCGCAGATCACGCGTCAACTCAGGGGCAAAGGAAGACTAATTGGAACGAATGACTTATGGATTGCCAGCACCGCTTTACGCCACCAAAATCCTCTGGTGACCGGCAACATGACTGACTTTGCGCGAATTCCCGGATTGCAGTGTGTGAACTATTAGCGTGGTCAGACCTCAGAGCCTGTTTGAACTGCGCCAGCCATCTGGCGCTATGGAATTTGACTCAGTTCCAAACATCGCGTAAACATAACTGTATGACAACTATCTTGAGTGTGCGCATAGATCCCGGTTTGGCGGAGCGAGCCAAAAAGGCCTCCGGCGGCAACCTCTCCGCTTTTGTTCGGGCGGCCATCGAGGACAAAGTCGAGGCCGTCGAGTTGGCCAATGGTAACCCCATGATAGTTCATATCAAAGCGAGGGCCGGTACTTGGGATGGTTATATCTCAGGTGAAGAACTCCTGCGGAAGACACGGCTATGATCCTCGTCGACACGTCGATCATCGTGGCGTGGCTGGACCGCATGCACCCAGATCATTTAGCCTGCACGCGCTCCTTGGAACGATGGGCGGAAAAGGAGACTCTGGCAGTCAGTTCGGTGACATTTGCCGAATTGGCAGTCGGCGCCCGGACCCGCGAAGCGGTCGAGGAGGACTTGAAAGGCTTCGATCGAGTGGACTTGGATTTCGACTCGGCATGGCGAGCCGGGCTAGCCTTCCGTCGCTACCGGCCCATAGCCAGATCTGACCAGCCTGTCTTGCCTGATTTTCTCATTCGGGGCCAAGCGGCGTCTTTGGGCTGCCGTCACCTAACCAACGATCACCGCCGGACCAAAGCTTGGCCTGACATTGACTTTATCTATCCGGATTGTTGACTTGGGATTTTTGATTGTCAGGGAAAATCCGCTCAAATATAGAAATCTGAAAGCAGAAATTAATTTCAGTTTTCAATTTTTTCCCATAGATCCTTAACTATTAATTTGAGGGCTGACCCCAAAAGCTGACCGGTCACCGGTTTCCGGTCTCCGGCCTCCGTCATTCTGCCCCCGCCTACTGTCTCCCGTCCCAACACCCGCGGACGGTGCGGATGATCCTCGACAAATCGTCATCGGTCATCGCGGTACCGGTGGGGAGACACAGTCCGTGGTCGAACAGCTTTTTGGACACGCCATTCACGAAAGCGGGATGATCCTGGAACATCGGCTGCAGGTGCATCGGCTTCCAGAGAGGACGCGACTCGATGTTTTCGGCCTCGAGGGCCAATCGGATCTTTTCGCGGTCGGCGCCCGCTTGTGCGGGATCGACCGTGATGCATGTCAGCCAGTAATTGGGTTCGCTCCAAGCCGGTATCGGCATGAAGGCGATCCCTGGAAGATCTCCGAGTGCGGACTCGTATTGCTTACGGATGTGTTTGCGTTTGGCAATTTTTTCGTCCAAGCCCCGAAGTTGCCCTCGGCCCACGGCCGCCAGCAAGTTGCTGAGCCGATAGTTGTATCCGAGCTCGGTATGCTCATAATGCGTCGCCGGTTGACGGGCTTGCTGCGACAAATACCGAATCCGATCGATCAGTTGGCTGTCTCGCGATACCACCATGCCGCCGCCACTGGTCGTAATGATCTTATTGCCATTGAACGAAAACACCGCGGCTTTGCCAAAAGACCCCGCAGGCTGTCCCCGGTATCTTGCCCCGAGGGCTTCGGCGGCGTCCTCGATGACCGGCAGGTCCCATTGGGCGGTCAGCCCCAGGATGGCATCGTAATCGGCGCATTGCCCGTAAAGATCGACGGTGATGAGGGCCTTGGGGCGTTGTCTTCGGGCGTCGAGGGTTTTAAGGGCCAGATCGAGATGCTCCGGATCGATGTTCCACGACGTGCGGTCGCTGTCGACAAACACCGGCGTTGCCCCGCAATAGGTCACAGCGTTGGCGCTGGCGGCAAAGGTAAACGACGACACCAGCACCCCGTCGCCCGGGCCGATCTTCAGTTCTTTCAAAGAAAGATGCAGGCCGGCGGTTCCGCTGGCAAGGGCCGCGGCATGCGGCATCGACACTTTCTCGGCAAACTCGCGCTCGAAGGCGTCGACCATGGGGCCCAGGGGGGCGATCCAGTTCGAGTCAAAGGCCTCGAGCAACAAGTCGCGTTCAGTTTGGCTGACGTGAGGAGGGGAGAGGTAGATGCGCTTCATAAAGGAGGAAAACGGAGTCCGGTTTCCGGTCACCGGTTTCCGGTTGCCGGTCACCGTCTTATTCTCGCCGGCACTCCATACGCCACGACGCCATCCGGCAAATCCCGGTTCACGACCGCTCCGGCGCCAATGACACAACGCCTGCCGATCTTGATCCCGGGCAAAATCGCCGCCCCGGTCCCGATCATCGTCTCCTCGCCAACCGAAACAGTCCCGGCCAAGTGAACACCCGGACAGATGTGCGCATGACTGCCAATTCGGCAGTCGTGGTCGATCGACGCGCTGGTGTTGATGATGCAATCGTCGCCCATCACGGTGCCCGGATTGATGACAACGCCAGCAAAACAAACATTGCCCGCGCCCAGTTTGGCAAATGGAGAAATGACGGCGTTCGGATGGATCACGTTCCCGGCAATTCCAGATCGGGTGTTGAGCCGGGCAAAAATCCTGGCGCGCGTCAGGTTATCTCCAACCGCCACTACAAACCGGAATCCAGTCAGGGCAAGCCATCTCGGGTCCTCGGAACTGAGAACCGATAACCCCAACAATTCTGTTTCGTGGGGCGCATCGTCGACGACAAAAGCAACGTCGTGTTTTGCGGCCAGGGCTGCATCCAGAACGACCTTGCCATGGCCGCCGGCGCCGAAAATGATGAAGGGTGAGCTCATGGACAGGGGATAGGGGGCAGAATGACGGAGTCCGGTGTCCGGTCAGAGGGGGCAGGGTAGGGCGCGACCGCTGGGCGCGCCGAACGAAATGACCAGAGAGCCAAAAGCCGAAGACCGAAACAAGCTGGAGCTGAAATGCTCTTGATACGTCCGGTCGGCCCCGGCGGTCCGACCCTACCTGCCGACTGTCTACTGCCGTTACCAAACAAGTTTCAGACCGGAATTCCCGTATTGTTTAAGCTGCTGGTCGGCCGAAACCAGAGTCAGCCGGTAGTGTATGGCCTGGCAGATGAGCATACGATCAAAAGGATCCTTATGCGCCAATCGAGGCAGACCATGAAAAGAGGCCGCAATTTCGCTGGTCAGTGCCAGCTCTTCGAAACCGAAAACGGGTAATGCCGCGGGTAATTCGTCAGGGGTTTTGCCGGTTAGCTTGAGTTTTCCCAATGAATACTTCAGTGAAATCTCCCAAAAACTGACCGGGCTGACGTAAATCCGGTTTTCCGGATTTTTTATAATGGCGTGAGCCGTTGCGCTCAGCCGCGACGATTCCGCCACAGCCCACAAAAACGCGTGCGTATCGAGCAGGAAACTCACGAATGAAGAAATTCCTCGTCCGAAACAGCGAAGTCCGGCTCAAACCGCACGCACATCTGACTGGCCCAATGTCCGAGGGGCCGCATAGACTTGGGGCCAATGGCGTCTGCTGAGATGAGAATTGCCACCGGTTTTTTTCGGCGTCCGTAACAAATCCCGATCGGCTCTCCCTGGGCAACGCCCTGGAGCAGCGTGGAGAATTGAGCTTTAAAGGCGCCGACGGACACGTACTTCATACCCTCAGCCTATCCATTCTTAACAAGTTGTCAAGATTACCAGATTCCAGGCTCCGGCCAAAACCGCACATAAGATGCTCCGAAAAAAAGAACCGCGAATGAACGCCAATAGACGCGAATGAAAGCGGAAAGTTGAAAATTGAAATTTATTTCAGCTTTCAGGTTTCCCAATTTCAGTTTTTCTTCGTGGTTTTTGTGCCTGTTTGAACCGCACCAACCCTCTAGCGGTGGCGTGTGATGGTAGGGCGCGACTGCCAGGCGCGCCGAGCGAAATGACATGAGAGCCAAAAGCTAAAGAACGAAACGTCCTGGGGATGAAATGCTTCTGATAGGCCAGGTCGGCCCGGCGGTCCGATCCTACCCGTGGTCCAACCCTATCCCAGGCCCGCAGACTTCGGATCCCAGATTTCAGACTCAATGGTCCAGTGGATGACGCCAGCGCAGACCCGGGAAACGGGCAAAGCCTCTATCGGTGGTCACCCATTCGCAGCCAGATTCCATAGCCAGAGCGGCGTGATAGGCGTCGGGAATCAAGTTCCCCTTGGCCTGAATCCGCCGGCACAGTTGCAGAAAGATCTGCCAATGCGCCGGCCCTGGATTCACAATTCGCACGCTGCGGTGAGTTCGAAGTTGTTCGATATAAAGAGTCGCTTGTGCCAGGGGTGTCGGCGGATCAAACACCTTGGGATGCGTTACAACACGGAGGCACCCGGCGAGAACAAGATCGGACACACCACATGGCGTGGACGAATTAAGGTGGGCTTCCAACCATTCCCGGTAGGCCGAATGATTGGGGGCATCCTCGCGATGCGCATAGACAAGCACATTGACATCTAGCAAAATCATCGCGACTCCAAGGTATCGAGCAACGATGCGTTCGAGTCCAAGTCGACACCCGGGCAGGTGCCTTTTCCGGAGAAAGTCACTAATCGCACCGTGTCTTCAGTCCGATCTGACGCGTTTTGGTAGAGCAAGATGCGAAGTCCGTCGCTGATAACATCGCCCAGGGAAAGGTGCCGGGATTGTGCGAGGGCCTTTGCTCGATTCAACACTTCATCATCGATGTTAACGGTTGTTCTCACGCATCAAAGCATACATTGTAAGCATCATGATGTCAAATCCCGAGTGAGGGCCCATATGGATTGCGTCCATCCTCTGGCTGTGGCGCACGATGGTAGGGCGCGCCGGAGGAAACGACAAGAGAGCTAAAAGTTGAAGAACGAAATAACCTGGAGCTGAAATGCTGCTGATAGGTCCGGTCGGCCCGGCCGGCCCTGGTGACGGCCTGCTGTCTCGCGACTCCATGATATTATCCACGACGTCATAAATAATTGCGACATGCGCAATTATTTATGACGTCGTGTATAGTTCATAGGCCGTAGTGCAGACCCACCACTCGTGGAATCGATCCGCCCAGAGTTGCCTGATGCGGCTTAAAGCCAGGTTGGTCGAACCAGCCAATTTCGCCGACTTCACTGACAAAAGCCAATCCCGGGGTGATCTGCTCGATTGCAGCTCTTTCAATTTCTTTTCCTGCAACGTCGGCTAATTCAAGCCAGCGAGTTTTCAATTCCACAGGCTCCAATTGCGCCCCCATCTCCCTCAATTCAGCAGGATCCACTCTTGAATTGCGCCGCATTTGGTTCAGCAACAGCAATGGATTATAGCCGGGATCCTTGGCACATGCCGCCCATATCACAGCTTGAAGCGGGTATTTCTCGGCATTCGATACAATGTCCACCAAATCCCGAGTTTCAGCGCGCCCACCCATGGCGAGTGCCTTGTTCGTCAATGCATCAAAACGATGCAGCCTCCAGCCCAACAGGTCGTCTGGCTCAATGGGAAAAAAGCGCCAGGCGGAATCCTGGCACCATTCCAATTTCACAGCGTCTTCGCCGCGCTGAACCCACGCCCGGCGAAATGAAGGTGTCCAAATTTCCCGCCGGATGGTGCATCCGGCGTGTCGAAGAGTCTCAACATCAGCATCACTGGCGCGAATCACCGCCTGCTCAACATCGTGGAAAACATCGACATCAGCACTCCAGCGAATAGGACTGAGGGCATTCAGGGCAATACCGCCAGCGACATAGCTGTCCGGCGAACGATTCTGTGCCAGCCACCTGAGCACCTGAGACTGGAAAGGAGTTAGAGGCACACTTGGATTTCATGAGCGACTTTCCATGCCGCTCGATCACCGTTTTCACGCAAGCGCCGAATGACTAATTCCACATCGGAACGATCGATCAAGGGTGCGGTTGGCTGACGCATCCAGAAACAGCCCGCATGATTCAAAACAGCGCTCTTGGCAAGTCTCAGTGCTTCAGACGACACTTCACGCTCGGGTTTATGGCCCTGATTCTGCATACCCTAAAAATGTACTTCTGTAATTACGAATGCAAGATGCTTCGCCCCACCATGAAGTCCATGATGATCTTCTTAGGGTCCGTGCAAAAATAAATTCCGATTTTGCTGCTGAGGATTTGGCTCGCTGGCGAGGCTCGACGAGGGAAGATAC
>Ga0116154_10001012_pt1 | contig 26249 bp, 17 predicted proteins | sample AD_UKC030_MetaG_FD_89898 | JGI IMG/M metagenome (GOLD analysis project Ga0116154, IMG submission 89898) | Active sludge microbial communities of municipal wastewater-treating anaerobic digesters from USA - AD_UKC030_MetaG | ecosystem: Engineered > Bioreactor > Anaerobic > Digestate | place: USA...
CAGGGAGTTATCCGGAAGCCTGCAAACACGGGCTGAAATCAACCTGGAGCGCCGCTGAGCCTTAAACGATCAGATCACCCCATCCAGAACCAGCTGTCGCAACCTGTAAAGTCCCGCTAGGGCGCGCACGAGTTCGGGTTTCGGTCCCGTTTGTGTTCGGGCCAGAACGTGAACCTCCAAACCGAGCTGCCGGCCGAGGAGAGCGCCGAGCAAACCGATCGGTCCGGCCCCGGTCACCAGAACCGTTTTTGGCTCCCAAAATGCTCGGCGCCCCACCGCCAGGACCTGCTCCCAGGCCTTGGTAACGACGCTCATGGGTTCGAGCAACACGCCGAGAATCCCCAGCGCCGGGTCCACTTTGACCGCGTATTCGGGTTCGATCCGCCAGCGTTCCGACATGAATCCGTGACGCTGTTTGATGCCGCGCTCGGTGTACTGGCCGTTGCAACACATGTCCCATTCGCCCACGGCGCAATTGGGGCAGGGCACAGGATCCGGGCGGCGGACAATGCCTGCCACCAGGTCGCCCCGTTTCAGCCCGCTGGCCGGGCCAGGATCGAGCACGCGGCCCAGGGACTCATGGCCCAGCACGAGGCGCGTCTGACCCGGAGGCGGCCAGCCGTATTTGCCGTCGGCAATCTCAACGTCGGTTCCACAAACGCCGACGGCCACCGCCTCCACCAGCACGGAGCCGTTTTGGATGTCCGGTTCCGGCACGTCGTCGAAGCGCGCCGACCCCGCCTTTGTGGGTTCAACGGTGATTGCTTTCATCCGAGTGTCTTTCGCTTGCGTCGTTTGTTGGCTTCCGCTCCCACTGCTTGCCGCCGGCTACTCCCCATCTCGGTTCGCCCGTCACTCGCCGTGCTGTTCTGCGGGGCCAACAGGGCGAATGCGTGATACCCCCATGGGGGCAGGTCGAGGTAGAGGCCACACGACTGGAGGGTGTCTCCATCGCGATCGTATTGGGCGGGTCCCAGCAGATCCTTAAGCCGGACTATTCGGCCGGCCAGATCAGGAGACGGAAACCGCACGTAGCACTGGCTCTGGTGAGGCGCGTAGTTGACGACCACCCACAAGGCGCCGCCACCGTCACCTTGCCAGGCGGTTGCCAGAAGACAATCGACCGTCCAGTTTCCCTCCCAAGCCGGCACACACTCCAGCAAACGCCACTGGCCACTGCGGACTTCCGGGCGCCGCAACACGGCGAGCATGGAGGCATAGAATTGGCGCAGGGCCTCGTCGGCAGGCTCGGCTGGGGCGCGGACCAGGTGCGGCGAGATGCGTTTGCGGCATCCCTCGAATTGGCCTTGGTGGAAGAACCGCAGACCGGGTGACAAGTAGGTAATGACCGCCGCTGCCTGGTGCATTACCGCTGGAAACGTGGCTGCCGCCCGGGGCTCGTCGTGGTTCTCCAGAAACCGCGCCAGCTTGTTTTGATAATCCAAGCCGGCGTAGAGATGCTCGCGAACTGGCCGGGCGTGCCCTTCGCGCAGGCGATCGTAGAGACGCTTGTCGTAGGCGTAATCGAATCCCTGCTGCTGCATCGTCCACTCGAGGTCCCAATAGACTTCCGCCATGAAGCAAAACCCCTGGAACCGCTCCCGCACGCGCCGTGTCGCTTCCGGCCAGAACATCCTGGATGGAACGCCCCAAGTGCGTTCAAAGACATCCGGCAAGACGAGCATGGCCATGTCGCAGCGCACGCCGTCGCACTGCCCGGCGATCTTCAGCAGCTCGCCGATCATCGCTTCCGGTGTCGACGGGTTGCCGTAATTGAGCTGGAGGGTGTCCGGCCAGCCGGGGAAGTAAGGGTCCCGCCCATGAGCCAAAATCAGATCGCCGCCCTTTCGCTTCACAAGGGTGTAGTTCATCGGCGCCCGGGCCAGGTCCGCGTCCGTTCCGCAGATGTAATACTCGGGGTGTTCCTCAACCCAAGGATGATCCGGGGCGGTGTGGTTGGGGACAAAGTCGAGCATCAACCGCAGGCCGCGTTGCGCGAGCCGCTCGCGCAGGCGCGCCAGCGCTGCATCCCCTCCCAAAGAGGGTGACACCGTGTAGCCGGTGATTGCGAAGCCCGAGCCAGCGATGTCGTCGTCGGTCAGGTCCGGCAATGTCTCCTGGAATTCCTTGCGCCATTCCGGGCTGTTCCGCGACACCTGCTGGCCCACCGGCCCGGTCTGCCACACGCTCAGGAGCCAAATCCAGTCGAAGCCCAGCTCGGCGAGCCGGTCGAGTTCGGTGTCCGCAATGTCATCCAGCGTCGCCGGGCGGCCCAGATTGCGAGCCAGTTCCGTCATCCAGACCCGGGTGTTGATCTGGTAGAGCGAGGGATATGCGGGCAGAGCGTTCATTTCTTCACCTCCTGGTCCGAGTGCCCACGGACGAAGGCCGCCTGCTTGCCGACTTCGAGCAACTGCCGCGCGTCGAGGGTTCCGAAGAGTTTGATCAGCGTCGCCACGACTCCGGTCCAGCCGGTCTGGTGGCTCGCCCCCAGGCCCGCGCCGTTGTCGCCATGGAAGTACTCATGGAACAGGAGGTAGTCCCCCCAATGAGGGTCGGCCTGGAATTTTTCCATGCCACCGTATACCGGCCGCCGGCCGTGCTTGTCGCGCAGGAATATGCGCGTGAGCCGTTCGGAGATCCGAGCCCGCTGTGGCCTATGCCCGTCGCGGCCTGGTCGAAGCTGACGCGGTTGTTGTGCAAGCAGGGCGGAGTGTAGCGCGAACACCCGGGATCCGACAAGTGCGACGGAAGTATGGTTCTGCTGTCGAGGAAGAACGGGCGTGACCAGCAAACGGACAATGAATTTCCGTCCAGTCCATGAACTTCGAACGCCCGCGGTTTCGCTCAAACGGCCGCCCGAACCTTTCATGAATACGCGATGGGAGAGCTTTGGGTCTTGTTGACAAAAACCGGCTTATCATGGATAGTCGCGCACCATGTATCAAAGAATTCTAATGTTGTTTCGAGCGATTCTAATATTGACATTTATTTATGGGCTCCAGCTCCCGGCGAATGCGCAGACGCTGAACTGGATCCGAAACAAGGAAGACGCCATGGCGACGGCGAAGGCCGAAGGCAAATTGGTGTTGATGCTGGCCGGACGCGATACTTGCAGCAACTGTAAGACGATGAAGAACACGGTTGCGGAAACCGCCAACCCGCCGATCAAAGAGCTTTTATTGGAGCACTTTATTCTCTGGTATAGCGTGGTGGATACCTCGCCCGATTACAAAGACTACGATGACGGATTGAGAGCCGGCTGGGGATTGCCTTTGATTTGCGTGATTAATCCGAACAATCCCGCCGCATTCCTGAGCCGCTCGACGGGTGTCCAGCAAGCGGCGGCTTTCTATCCACGATTGGTTGCCGATGTCAGCACGCTGCCGCCTCCTCTGCCTCCCCCTCCCGTAATTACCGGTTTTGAGCCGGCCAGCGGATCGGTGGGGGCGACGGTCACCATCCAGGGCAATTACCTCACTAATGTGACTGCGGTGGAATTCAATGGTGTTGCGGCGACGTTTGCCCTCGAGGATGGCCTCAAGGCCGTGGTTCCCACGAATGCGACCACGGGGCCGATTGTGGTCAAGACAGCAAGCGGCGTGGCCACCAGCTCGGGACCTTTCCAAGTTGTGGTGATCACTCCTTATGAATCGACCGCCGATTTGGGGGTTGCGGTGCAGGGAGAGACTTTTGTCCGTGATGGCGAGGTGCGGGCCCTCTTCAAGGTGACGATTACCAACTACGGGCCGCAGACGGCCTCGGGGATTGTTGTTTCGAACATTCTGAGCCATGGCATTGACGATGCGGAGCCTGAAGTTATGCTCTGGCAGCCCCACAGTCTGGCCCCGAATGCCTGGACCTCTTTTTGCTTCGAGGTCGGTCACAGCCCAACCACCAACTGGCTTTGCCAAACGATCGTGAAATCGAGTCAGCCGGATCTTGTCGTCGAGAACAATACTGTGACGACCTCGCCTCAACCGCGGTTGGGCATCAGCCAGTCGGCGCCTGATTCAGCGGGCAACCCCAGCGACAAAATCACTCTGGCCTGGCCGGGAGGCGACGCCGGCTGGAAATTGCAGTCCGCCGATCTGTTGGCCGGTCTGCCCTTTGTATGGGAATCGGCCACCGAAGTCCCGGTCCAGCAGCCTGTTCAGTATCAGGTCGATGTCCCGAAAACGGGCGCCGCTGGAAGCCGGATCTATCGACTGTCCAAGTAAACGGTCGTCTTGCCCTCGTCACTTTCATCCTGTTGATGACCCACCGGCTTTTGACAAAGTAGATGTTTCCTGCAAATCTCGAACCCATGAACATTTTTATGAATGGCCTAACAAGAATCGTGATCTTGGGGTTTTTGGCGCTCAATCTCTGCGCCACAGCCCAAGCTCAAACACTCAATTGGATCAGAAACAAAGCCGATGTGATGGCAGCGGCGAAGTCGGAAGGCAAACTGGTTCTGTTGTTGGCGGGGCGTGACACCTGCAGCAACTGCAGGACCATGAAGAACACGGTCTCGGAATCCCAGAATCCTCCCATCAAGGCGCTGCTGCAGCAAAACTTCATCCTCTGGTATAGCATCGTGGACAGTTCGCCCGATTACCGGCAGTATATCGCAGGGATGCCCGCCAGTTGGAGCTTGCCGTTGATTTGCGTCATTGATCCGAACAAGCCCAACGAATACCTCAGTCGATCCACAGGCATCCAAAAGGCGGATACCTTTTATCAACGGCTTCTCGGACATGTGAACAGCCGTCCCAGCCCGCCGACCATCGTCAGTTTCAGTCCGACTGAGGGCGCTGCGGGAACCGAGGTGACGATTCAAGGCAGTAACCTTTCCAACGTGACCAGTGTGCAGTTCGACGGGGTGGATGCTTCGTTTTCGGTCCAGGGTGGACTCAAGGCCATCGTGCCGCCTTCCGCCACCACGGGCTTGATCGTGGTCAAGACCGCCGCAGGCCAGGCCACCAGCACCACGGCCTTCACCGTGATCACTGGTTTGCCCGGCCGGTTCAGCGTGGCGGGATTTGCTGATTTGCTGCTCCAGAGACAGGACAGCACCATGGCCGTTTGGCTGCTTGAAGGCGCCAGGCTTGTCGGGGGCGCCTACCTGGATCCCCTCGAGCCGGGATTGGACTGGAAAGTGGTTGGGCGCGGCGATTTCGACCTCGACAACAAGCCGGATCTCCTGATGCAAAACACCGAGGGTTCCTTACGGGTCTGGCATATGAATGGGATCAAACTGAAGAACGTCAGAGACCTCAATCCCATTCGTTCGCTGGACGGACGCCCGGTCGTTGGCGTCGGACATTTCAATGACGATCAATATCCCGATATCCTGTTCCAGCACTCCGATGGGAGCTTGCTCGTGTGGTACATGAACGGAACGGAAGCGACCTCCGAGAGTCCGATCAATCCCGTCGCCCCAGCCGATCCCGCTTATCGCGCCATCAGCGTGGGCGACTTGAACGGCGACCAGAAGGACGACATCGTCTTTCAACACACTGAAACTGGCACCCTGGCTGTGTGGTTCATGGATGGCCCGAATATGACCGAAGGCTGGATCTTGAATCCCAGCCGACCCTCTGACCTGGCCTTCAAGGCTGTGGCCGTCGTCGATTGCGACAAGGACGGCAAGGCCGATATTGTCTTCACCAACGAAAGGGAAATCGCCGTCTGGTTTATGAATGGCGCCAACCTCATTCGGGGCGAATATCTGAATGCGGTTTTCGGCGAGTCCAATTGGAATATTGTGGGTCCGTAAGTCAGTTTTCGACTCCCAAAACTCGATGCGACGCCCCGGTTCACCCCGGGGCGTTTTATTTGTGTGCGTCTGTACTAAGGGCCAGGTCCTTTGATTGAATTTTACAAATATAAGGATTTATACAAAGGGACAGACCCTTTGATTGCTTAGATTGAAGTTGAAGAAGATTTATACAAAGAGATTTGTACAAAGGGACAGGCCCTTTAACTGGAGTGTTAAAAAAGTCGTGCGACTGGAAAGGGGGTTCATTATTGTCCAGGGCTGCAGTGCACCCTATTGAGGATAATACAATTGAACAGTATGAAACCGTGTGAAGCAGCCAACCGGGAATCGGGTGGAGAGAGGGAAGGCCGATGGGGGGCAGAGACACGCTAGTCAGATGCAGGAATACGCCGCAATACTCTGTGTAAAAGGGATCATGATCGGCAGCATATATGCGCTGATCTCGTTGGGATTCAATGTGATCTATCGCACAACGGGGGTCTTGAACCTGGCGCAGGGCGAATTTGTCATGTGGGGTGGGGTTATGGCGGGCTGGGCGCATGGCATTATGGGATGGCCGTTGGGCGGGGCGATTCTGACGGGTGTGATTGGGACTGTGTTGGTAGGGTTAGTCGTGGACCAGGTGGCGATTCGCCCGGCTCGAGGGTCGGCCCCTGTCGTCCAGATCATCATCACGGTGGGGATATCGATTGTATTACGATCCATGGCAGCGTTGATTTGGGGGACAGAACCGTATCATTTGCCTCCGATTCAGGGGGGAGGCGTCCATTTTTTGGGGGTGTTTTTGGAATATCAAAGCCTGTGGTTATTGGGAGTGGTGGCGGTGTGTATGACGGCTTTGGCGCTATTTTTCATGTACGCCAGGCTGGGCCGGGCGATGCGGGCTTGCGCGGAGAATGCCGAGGCATCCCGCTTATGCGGGGTGAGTCCGGATCGGATGTCGGCGATGGCCTTTGGTTTGAGTGCACTACTGGCGGGTTTGGGAGGGGTTTTATTGACTCCGATTTTATCGATGAGCTTTGATCGGGGGACGATGCTGGGATTGAAGGGGTTTTCGGCGGCGATATTGGGAGGGCTTGGACATCCGATTGGCGGGGTGTTCAGCGGGTTATTCCTGGGAGTTCTAGAGCAGTTCAGCGTTTGGTATTCATCGGTGTATAAGGAGACCTTGGCATTGTCGATCGTTGTTCTGGTCTTGTTGTTTCGTCCTCGTGGATTATTCACCCGATGAAGCCCCCCGAGCCAACTTCTCCAAGGCAAGTGTATCAGGGACCCTTGATTTTTCTGGGGCTGATAATCGTTTTGCCCTTGTTGGCGCGAGGCCAGTATGCCTATTTGCTGCCCCTGGCCCAAATTGGGGGATTATACGCCATTCTCGTGACGGGCCTGACCTTGTTGATGGGCTTTACCGGTCAGGTTTCGCTCGGGCACGCTGGTTTTTATGGTTTTGGGGCTTATGTGGCGGCCTTGGCGGCAACGAGTTGGGGAATGCCGCTTGCGGGCGCCGTTGTCTTGGCCTTGATTGCGGGAGCATTACTGGCCCTGATGACGGGTTTTATGGTATTGCGTTTGAAGGGGAATTTGCTGGCTCTCGCCACGTTATGTTTGGGCATTATTTTAGGCGAGCTCTTCAACAAATCGAAGATCACGGGTGGGGCGGCGGGGCTGTTTGATTTGCCGCGGATTGATTTTTGGGGATGGCCCGGAAAGTCAGCCCTGGCAAAGGTTTATTTGGTTTGGGCGGTGGTATGGATTGTGGTGGTGCTGGCTCTGCGATTGACGATGTCTCCGGCTGGCAGAGCCATCCAGGCCATTCATTTTGATGAAGAGGCGGCTGCGGCCCTGGGCGTTCCGGTGTTTGCGCTCAAGTTGAAGATTTTTGTTCTGGCGGGATTTCTGGCAGCTTTGGCGGGAGTGTTGTATGCATTTGTCTACACACCCGCTTATCTGGGGCCCGAAGAATTCAGTCTGATGTTGTCGGTTATGCTGGTAACCATGGTGGTGCTGGGAGGGATGGGGAGCATTTGGGGGGGATTGATTGGAGCTTTAGTCACAACAGGATTGCATGAGGTCATTACCCTCGCGGGGGAGAAGATTGGATTCACCCAGATCACTCGATTTGAGCAGCTTTTCTTTGGGGCTCTCCTGGTGGGGATGTTGGTTTTTTGCCCGAAAGGCCTGGTGCCGTCGATAGCCCGCCTCGGACTTCGACGGTGGCGGAGGCGAACATGATCTCTGTGATGTCTGAGGGGGATTCCTTTCTTGAAGTCCAACAGGTTGCGCGCCATTTTGGCGGACAACGGGCGTTGAACGAGGTCTCGTTCCGCATTCCCGACGATTCCCTTACGGCAATCATCGGCCCGAACGGCGCCGGCAAAACCACTTTGTTTAATCTCATCGCTGGAGCGCTGAGTCCGACACGGGGGCATGTTCGATTTCGGGGACGCCAGATTGCCTCTCCCAACCAAGCCTGTGCTGCCGGGATCGCCCGGACCTTTCAGAACGTTCGCCTGTTTGGCGGGCTGACGGTTTTGGATAATGTGATGGTTGGGATGGGAGGGGGGGGGCTGATGTCGGGGCTGTTAGGCCTGCAAAGCGCGAGAGAACAGGAACGGTTGCGCCGGAAAAAGGCCATCTACCTTTTGGACAATGTTGGGATCGCCCATCTGGCCAGCCATCCGGCGGGAGAGATCCCTTTTGGGCAGCAGCGCCTGGTCGAACTCACGCGAGCCATGGCCACCGAGCCTAAACTTTTATTGCTCGACGAACCCGCCGCTGGACTTAACGCCACCGAAACGGCCGCCTTGGGCCGGATTGTGCGGCAGATTCACCAGCAAGGTGTGGCCGTTCTCCTCGTGGAACACGATATGAGCTTGGTTATGAACCTGGCCGAGCGCATCCTCGTGCTGGAACACGGCCGCCTGATCGCCGATGGTGATCCCGGCCGGATTCAGGCCGATCCCCAAGTCCGTGCCGCCTATTTGGGTTCCGAGGAAACCTAGTGGCGAAAGCTCCGGAATGTTCGCGGTTGATAAATGCTCGTCCCTATGCTTTCTTACCGCTAACATGGAAACAAGCAATACAGCCCCTCGCACAGCCCGGTTGGAACTGGACGGCAAAACCTACGAGCTCCCCGTGGTCGTGGGAACCGAAAACGAACGAGGAATCGACATTTCCTCTCTGCGGAGTCAGACCGGTCATATCACCATGGATGACGGCTATGGGAACACCGGCTCCTGTTATAGCAAAATTACCTTCATCGACGGTGAAAAAGGCATTTTGCGTTATCGCGGCATTCCCATCGAGGAACTGGCCGAGAAATCGAGTTTCATCGAGGTGGCGCACCTGATTATCTACGGACAGCTTCCGTCGAGCAAACAACTGCAGCGGTTCTCGGATCTTTTGACCCGGAACGAAATGCTCCACGAGGACATGAAGTTCCACTTTGAAGGCTTTCCCTCGAACGCCCATCCCATGGCGATTCTGTCGTCGATGATCAACGCCACCGCATGTTTCTATCCGGAGACCCTCGAGCCCTACGATGCCAGCACGTTCGAGGTCGAGGCGGCGCGTTTGTTGTCCCAGGTGCGGACCATTGCCGCTTTCTCCTACCGGAAATCGCGGGGATTGCCGATTATCTATCCGAAGCCCGCTTACAAGTATTCGGCCAACCTGTTGCATATGATGTTTTCGGAGCCGTATCAGGAGTTCGAGTTGATCCCCGAGGTGGTTCGCGCCCTGGATCTCATTTTCCTCCTGCATGCGGATCACGAGCAGAATTGCTCGACATCCACCGTGCGGATGGTGGCCTCGAGTCGGGCCAATCTTTTTGCCAGCGCAGCCGCCGGGGTGTGCGGGCTTTGGGGACCGCTTCATGGGGGGGCAAACCAGGCCGTCCTTGAAATGCTCCAGGCCATTCACAAGGAGGGGGACGATGGATCGAAGTTTATTGCCGCCGCCAAAGACAAAAAAAGCGGCAAGCGCCTCATGGGATTTGGACATCGCGTCTACAAGAACTACGATCCGCGGGCTAAGATCATCAAACGCCAGTGTGACGAACTCCTGGCCAAGCTGAACATTAACGATCCGCTGTTGGATATTGCCAAGCGGCTCGAGACCGTGGCCCTGCAGGACTCGTATTTTGTCGAGCGCAAGCTCTATCCGAACGTTGACTTCTACAGCGGCATCATTTTGAGGGCTCTCGGAATTCCCATCGAGATGTTCACGGTGATGTTTGCCATCGGACGCATGCCCGGCTGGATTGCCAATTACCGCGAGATTGCCGAATCGGTCGAGAACCGGATTTACCGTCCGCGCCAGATTTACATTGGCCCCCCGCTGAACCATTACATTCCCGTCAAGGAACGAACCGGTCAATAGAACGGGCTTGCGAAATCACCCTGTGATCGGCGGGCGGTCTGTGCGACAAGACTGAAGTTCTTTCTGCAACGATCTTACGGCTTGAGATTTCTGCCGAGGGCCTCGTACATCGCCACAATGTTCGGGGCGGGCACGTCGGCCATGATATTGTGCACCTGTTGGAAGACAAAACCGCCGCCCGGGGCCAGGATCTCGACCTGTTCGGCGACATGACGGCGAATTTGGTCGGGAGTGCCTTTCGTCAGGAGTTCCCGGGTGTCACAGCCGCCCCCCCAAAAAACCAGGTGCCGGCCAAACTCCGCCTTTAATTCACGCGCATTCATTCCCTGACAGGAAATCTGCACGGGATTGATGGCGTCCAAGCCGGCTTCGATCAGGTCGGCAAGCAGGGGGCGCACTCCGCCGCAGCAGTGGAGCATGACTTTGACCGGGGCCAATTTTTTGGCCGTCTGCCAGAGCTGTTGGTGTCGGGCCTTGAAAAACTCGCGATACATCCGGGGAGAGATCTGCGGCCCCTTCTGCGAGCCAAGGTCATCGCCGAACAGAATCACATCGATGTGAGGGCCGGCCGCTCCGAGGAACTTCTCCAGCTTTGCCAGATGTTCCTCGACCAACCGATCGAGGAACCGATGGGCGCGCGCCGGTTCGCCGGCGAGCATCATGAGGAAGTTATCGTTGCGATAGAACATCTGACCGGTTTCCAGGAGGTTTCCCCCAAACAGGCCGATGATCAAGCGGTCGGATTGCTCGCGTAACGACCGGGCGCCTTGGGCGAGCAGACGGTCCCCATCCGGCCCGCCGGTCAAGGGGCCTGGCGGAGAAGCGGCGGCCGCCCACATGCATCGGTCGTAGGCCCACGACAGGGGCTGGCTGTCCTCCTGTTCGGCAAAGGGATAATAGCACTGCTCGAAAAACAGAACGCCATCGGGCATTTGGCTGATGATTTCGCCGGTTTCCGCCCGCAGGATCCAACGATTGGCTTCCCGTTCGGGCTTGATCCAGACAGGGAGTTGGCAGGGTGTGCCATCGGGCAGGACCCACTCGCGCCAGCAATCGTCGGTCAAGGCAAAACCGCGTCCCATCTCGATCGTGTCCACCTCAAAAAGCTCGAGCACATCCTCGTCCACAATCGCGAGTTGTTGAACGGGGTCATAGACCCGAATGGGCTTTCGGGGCAGGCCGAGATGATCTCGCAGCCGGGCATAAGCGATGGCGCTGATTCCCGAGGACCGATGACCGGAAAGATCGAGGGCCACCCTGTCGGGTTCCTGGTGATTCAAGGATGTTAACACGCGCTCACGACGAGTCATAGCATGATGCATTTTGGTTGTTTGAAAGACAGTGCCTGGTTTTTGTCCGAAAGCAAAGCGCGAATCCCTTGACCCGGACTTTTCAAGGAGCCGAGGGACGCTCGATGAATCCGTGGCAGAGGCCCAGGTAATAGGGCAGCAAAAAGACCGTGCCCGAGGCGAGTTCGTTTCCATGACCGCCATAATCGAGGGTCCAGGGATCGGTATTCCAATGGTTGAAATGCCGGTTTTCGACCGGCAGCACTTTGCCGTTTGTCCGATGGCCGCGGGAACGGCGATCGGGCTCGTAGATGTCGATGGATTGCTGCGGAGCGAGGAACTCGATATCGAGTCGATGGCTGTTTCGATGGGGCCAGTTCAAACGATCCAAAGGCAAACCATGCAGCGTGGCCATAGAATTTTTGTGCCATTCGCCCCAGGGGCCAATCGGGAAGACGCCGTAAGCCAGGGTGGCGGTTGCCTCGAGGTTGTGGGCTGCAAAGGCGAAATCAAAGAACGGATTCATCTCTGGCGCCTCATTCACCCAAAAGCGGTAGAAAGAGAACCGCACTCGGGCTTTCAGCGCTTCATCCGAGGAGTAGCGCAGCAGCGAGTAGTAACACATGAAGGCCATCTCGTCGTCCGATTGATTGCCGGATCCCGGCCCGTGCTGGAGTTTCGGATACATGAGGTTTTGGGCGTAACCCTGTCGATCGATCAACTCCCGCGAGGCCGCCTCATATTTGGGATCGCCGGTGACTTGCGCCGCCACGGCCAGGTAACTCAGAAGGCTGAGCGAGTTCAGTCCGCGTTCGATCCACCAATGGGGATTGTGGTTGAGGTATTCCGGTCCGTAGACAGCCCAGCGCGTGGGGCGTCCATCGTGATCCACCAGCACGTAGCGGTGGGCGAGCAGATGATCCGTCAAGTCGCGGACGACCTCGCGCACCCGCTCTTTTTCTTCGGCGGACTCGGCGCAGAACTCAAAATAAAGACCATAAAAGAAATAATGACCATCGAGCTCATCGCTGCTGGTGTCGCTTTTCCAGAACCATTGGCCGTCGGCGCTTTTGGGCCAGCGTGGTTCATAGATTTTCCAGAGGCTGTCGTTTTTCTGGTGGATGCGATCCGCTTCGATTCGACCGATATTAGGATCGGGCCATTCAACGGGGCGGATGGTGCGCGCGACGTATCCTTTGGGGGGGACGTGGGACCCGTTCTGGGTGACTTTTTGGAGGAATCGCAGGGCTTCGAATGCCTTTTGGGCGCGCTGTCTGGCCTTGGGATTGCGGGTGGCGGCGTAGGCAAAGGCTTCGCCGGCTCCATACATGCCGGTCCAGAGCCCGTCGTTATCGCTGTCCTGCGGATCGGCTGTGCTCTTGTCGCCGGCCTTGCGCAACGGGGCTTCCGCCACATAACCGAAGGGTGTCCGCTTGATGTATCGCTCGATTTCGTTTTCGTAATACTCGGCCTTTTCGGCCAGAGTCATGGACCGGCGCTCGATTTTCCCGATTCCCCCCGTTGTCGCCAGCCACGCGTTCCCTTGATCGTCGATGGCAATCTGCCGGACATCGTCCTGCGGCAGCCAGCGTGGCCCTTGCCGATAATGCCAGTCCTGACCGTCAAACCGAACGACTCCCAACCGCGAACTCAACCAGATCTCGCCATCCTGGCCGGGAGTGATGCCGGTGAAATCGCACACGGGCACTCCCTCCCTCCCGGTATAAAACTTCCAGCCCGAGGCGCTTTGGCATGCGACCCCGGCGCGGGTGCCTGCCCACAGGTGTCCCCTGGAATCCATGGCCACCCCTCCGACGTCCCGCAAGGCCCAGCCGCGTCCGCCTTCATCCAGAATATCCACCGGAGCCCATCCGTTCTCGACACGACGGAACAGTCCGGCGCTGCTCGCCACCCATAAGGTTCCGTCCGGACTCAAGGCAATCTGGTTCACCCGGTATCGACTCGGCCAGCCGACCGTCCGGGCCTCGCCGTCCACCACCCGATACGGATCGGCGGGTGTGGCCAACCAGGTGGCCGTATCTCGCCTCAGCACCTGGCGCACTTCCCGCCAGGGCACAGCGACTTGCAGCGGGCCGCCTGAGCCATCGGCAAACACAAAGCTCGCCTCGTTCCGCTGCCGCAAGACTGCCACAGTCTGCCACCAGCCTTCCTTTTCCTCGAACCATTCCCCTCCGACCAGGGCGCGGAGCCGGCCATCGGCGCCCCAATCCAATAATTGAATCGCGTTCGTGGGAGCCCCTTCCGCCGGCCCAAAATGCTGGGCCATCTCTTGTCGGAAACGTTGAGGGGCGGGCTTGATTGCGGCCAAAATCGTCGAGCTCGCGATCGTTGTAACCAGAAGCACCAGGACAATCCATCGGCGGTCTAGACCTTGCATGGTGAGAACATAGCTTGAATAGAGCTCAAATCCAACCTCCAATCCCAGTCCCAACCAGGAACAAGTAACAGAGCCGGCGGGTGTTTCGTTGCGCCTTCCGGCTTTTTCGGGGCTGGCAAGATTATGCTATTTCCATGGCACTATCGTGAAGGACACCCCCCACTGGACATGTATACTGCCATCCTGTAATCAGATCCAAAACCAAGTTTGATAACCAGGAGACTTCCATGAAATACCGATTCCCCAAATCCATAGGAGTCGTATTCGGGGCTTTGGCTGCGCTTGTCGCGGCCGCGACCGATACGCAAGGCGGTATCGTCGCCAACCCCAGTTTCGAGCTCAACTATAATGAAACCTGGCCGCATTACGGCCCCATCGAACTCTGGCAGGGCGGCAACGGGGTGAACGACCAGAGCGGTCCTTTCCACAACACCCAAACCGCCATCCCGGACCTGACTTATGTGGCGTTTAAGCAGGGCAACGGGACCTTGGGCCAGGAAATTGCCGGGCTGAACCCGGGCCAGCAGTATTGGCTCCAGTTTTATTATGATGCCCGGGCCGGTTCTCAGAAAGTCGATATTGCCGCCAGCTTTAACGGCGTTGAATTTGGCAAACTTGTCAATGTCCAGCCCGCTTATACCAAGAACGTTCCTTATTACTTTGCCTCGATGCCGTTCACTCCCGACATTGATGCCGGCACCCTGCTTTTCACGGTGACCGTGACCGGCGACAGCACGGCCTTGTTCGACGGCGTGACCATTGTTCCGCGCGATACCAATAACCTGACTGTGGCCAATCCAAGCTTCGAGGCCAGCGGAGATGTTCCGAACGACGGCATCATCACCGGTGGCCTGGCTGGCTGGGTCGGCACAGGCCGGTACGGCGTGAACAAGACCGACGGCACCGGTCTGTATGCCGATAACGGCATGCCTCCGGACCAGGATCATGTGGCGGTTCTGAACGATGCCAGTTCGATCGCTCAGGTTATCGAAGGCCTCACCCCCGGCAAACCTTACCAGCTGGTTTTTGCCTACAACGCCAAGAGCGGGAACTCACCCCGTTTGCAGGTCAAGGCCGGTGACCAGGTCCTGTTCGAGGAAAATGTTTCTCCCGTCGGCGGATCCAATCCATACCGGACGAAGACGGTGAATTTTAATGCCACCGATTTCAACGTCGTGATTACTTTTGCGCAAACGACCTCGGGCGACCAAACGGTTTTACTGGATGACATTCAGTTGCTCGGAGAAGCGGCCCAGCCCTTGCCTCCGCTTCAGATCACGCCTTCGGTTGCGGAAATTGGGCCCGGTCAAAAGGTGACGGTGATGGTGACTGTTCCCGACGTGCTGTTGAAGGTGGGAGATATCGATCTGAAACTCCGCAGCCTGTCACCCTCGGTAGCCCGGTTAGTGGGAGCGGATTCCGATGGCATCGCATCGCTGCACTTTGAGAAAAACGGCGCGAGCAGCCTTCCGCTGGAAGTCGAGGGCGTTGCCCGCGGTTCCGCCTTGCTGGACGTCGTGGATAGCGCCGGCCTGAAGGTCCTGGATACCTTGATGACTTATGTCGTGACCTCCCTGGTCAAAAATCCGAGCTTTGACAGCGCCACCGCTCCCGCAGGGGTCGGCTACGGCGAAATCCTCGGCTGGACGGGCGGTTCCGGCGTTAATGCCAACGGCATGCCCTTCCTGGACAACGGCCTCATTCCCGATCGCGCCCAGGTCGGATTCCTGCAGGGCGCGAAAACCCTCTCGCAGACCATCACGGGGCTGAATGCCGGCGAGTCATACTGGCTGCAGTTCTTTTACAATGCACGCGAGTTCGGCACCGATTGGAAGCTGAATCTCACCGTCAAATTTGCCGGACAGGAACTGGCTCAGATCAACGAGATCACAGCCGTGGGCGCCGGCAATCCGTTCTATTTCAAAAACATTGCCTTCAAGCCCACCAGCGAAAGCGGGCTGCTCGAGTTCATCACCACGGTCGAGGGAGACGCGACTCTCCTGTTGGACGCCGTGAACATCGTGCAACGCGATCCCGTGGATGCGGTGGTCAAGAATCCGAGCTTTGAAGCCAGCGGCACGATTGTTGGCGGCGTCGGCTATCTGACAGGCAATCCACTTGCCGGCTGGGAGTTCCAGGCCACCGGTTTTGGCATTAACGTTCCCGGCCGCGATCCGTTTGCGGACAACGGCGTTAATCCGGACCAGGACGCCGTGGTCTTTGTCCAAAATCCCGGAAGCTTCAGCCAGACGATTACCGACCTTACCCCGGGCAAGAATTATACCATCCTGCTTTGGGCCAATCCTCGAAACTGTTGCACGGGCACCATTGAAACGGGATTGCGGGTGAGCGTGGATGATGTTGCCTTGCTGGATGAAATCATTCAGCCGATAGGCGGGTCCAGTCCTTATGCCGTTAAACAAGTCAACTTCACCGCCGCGGGCAGCGAGGCCGTTCTCAGAATCGAGCATGTCCCCGAAGCCGGCGCCGATCGTTCCTTAGTGGTGGATAATGTCCGGATCGTCCCGCAAGGCCAGATCCCCCCCATCATCATGACTCAACCCCAGGGCTCAGCCCAGGCACTCAAGGGAGATAATGTCAGCCTCAGCGTCGCCGCCATGGGAACCGAGCCCTTGACTTATCAATGGCAGTTGAACGGAGCAGATCTGCCGGGCAAGACCAGTCCCACGCTTGAGATCAATGGCATAACCCCAGAGCAGTCCGGAGCCTATGCCGCCGTGGTGAAGAATAGCGTCGGGACCAAGATCAGCCGGACCGCCGAAGTCAGAGTCCATGAAAAAGTCCCCGGCGCCTTTAACACCGGCGTGGCCGCCAACGGAAGCCTCCTGAGCCCCGGCGATGTCGATCCTCATTACGTTCTGGTTGATAATCCCAACGAGCCAACCTCCACCAAGTCTTATGTCGTTCTGTATCCCCCGGAAAATTGGGCGCTCGGAACCGAGACATCGCAGTGGATCGCCCCTATGGCCGATCCGCAGGCGGATCCGATGCCCAATGTGGGATTTTACAAGTACCGCCTCAGCTTCGACATGACCGGTTACGATCCCGCCCGCGCCTTTATTACGGGTTCGTCCGCCGCCGCCGAGGGCTTGGACGACATCTACTTGAATGACGTCGTGGTGCCGGGATACCGCCGGGCAGGGGCGGCAGGCAGCCTGGCTGACTTCGAAATCACCAGCGGTTTCAAGCCGGGGGTGAACACTCTGGACTTCCGCGTTTTCGTCACCAGCCAACGGCAACCGAGTGGCGTTCAGGTCGATAATCTGACGATTGGCGCCCAGGTCATGTCGCAGCAGGCTCCCAGCCTGTCGGTGGCCATGGACAGCGGCAAGGTCAAGATCTCCTGGCCGGCATCGGTCACAGGATACAGCCTTCAGTCAGCCACGGCTGTCAACGGACCCTATGCCCTGGATTCGGCCACGCCCGCAAAAGAAGGCGATCTCTGGGTTGTCAGGATCGATCCCGCGGGTTCCGGCCGGTTCTATCGTCTGACAAAGGCGCCCTGACGACTGCCGGGCTATCGCGTGTCCAGACACTCGCGCTTGACTTTCTCAAACGCGGTCAAAGCACGCTCCAAATCCGCCGGCGAATGCCCGGCTGAGATCTGGCACCGAATCCGGGCTTTGCCCTGCGGCACGACCGGATAACTGAAACCAATCACATAAACGCCCTGGTCCAACATGGCGTCCGCAAAACGCCCGGCCAGGGCGGCATCCCCCAGCATGACGGGGACGATTGGATGCGTCCCCGCCCCCACGCTGAATCTGAGCCTCCCCATGCCGTCACGGAACTGCCTCGTGTTCGACTCCAACGTATCGCGCAACGCCGTGGATTCGGACAGCAGTTCGAGCACTTTCAACGACGCGCCGGCAATCGAGGGACACAAGGTGTTTGAAAACAGGTAAGGCCGCGAGCGCTGCCGAAGCAGTTCGATGATTTCCTTGCGGCCGCTGGTATAACCGCCACTGGCCCCCCCCAAGGCCTTGCCCAGCGTGCCCGTGAGGATATCCACGCGCCCCATAACACGATGATGCTCGTGCGTTCCCCGGCCCGTGCGCCCCATGAATCCGACCGCGTGCGAATCGTCCACCATCACCAAGGCCCCGTACTGGTCCGCCAAATCGCAGATCGCCGGCAAATTGGCCACCGTGCCGTCCATCGAGAACACGCCATCGGTCGCAATCCACTTGAATCGCGCCGAGCCCGCGTCCCGCAATTTCGCCTCCAGATCGTTCATGTCATCATGGGTGTAGCGAAACCGCTGGGCTTTGCAGAGGCGAATGCCGTCAATGATGCTGGCATGGTTCAACTCGTCGCTGAACACCGCATCCTCCGGCCCCAGCAACGTCTCGAACAAACCGCCGTTGGCGTCGAAACACGACGAATACAGAATCGTGTCCTCCATCCCCAGGAACTCGCTGAGCCTGGCTTCGAGTTGACGGTGGACGGACTGAGTGCCGCAGATGAATCGGACGCTCGCCAACCCATACCCCCACCGATCGAGCGCCGTCTTTGCGGCTTCGATAACCGCGGGGTGCTGCGCCAAACCGAGATAGTTGTTGGCACACAGGTTCAATACGGGCCGGCCGTCTGCCACCCGGATCACCGCGCCCTGAGGCGTGACAATGACGCGCTCGTTCTTGTAGGTCCCGCCCTGACGAATCACGTCCAACTGCTGTTTTAAGTAAGACTGATAATCCTGGCGCTTCATAACCAGTTGAGAATCACCTTTCCAGATTGACCGCTGATCATAGCCTCAAAACCCCGCTCGAATTCCGTAAAATGAAATCGGTGCGTGATCACAGGCTGAATGCTCAGACCGCTCTGAAGCATGACCGTCATCTTATACCATGTTTCATACATCTCGCGCCCATAAACCCCCTTGATCGTCAGCATGTTGAATATGATCTTGTTCCAGTCGATCTCCATCGGCTCCGGCGGAATCCCGAGCATCGCAATTTTGCCCCCGTGACACATGTTGTCGAGCATCTCCCGAAAAGCCGCCGGATTGCCCGACATTTCCAGTCCCACATCGAAGCCTTCCGACATGCCGAGCTCGCGTTGGGCCTCACGAATGCCCTTCTGCCGCACGTTCAGCGCCACAGTCACCCCCATCCGACGGGCCAGTTCCAGGCGATAGTCGTTCACATCGGTAATGATCACGTAACGCGCTCCAGCATGCTTGGCGACCGCCGCCGCCATGATCCCAATCGGCCCCGCCCCCGTCACCAGAACATCCTCCCCCAACACCGGAAACGACAGCGCCGTGTGCACCGCGTTGCCAAAAGGATCAAAGATCGCCGCCGTGTCCCGATCGATATCGCTCCGATGATGCCATACGTTGGTCATCGGCACCGCAATATACTCCGCAAATGCCCCGGGACGATTCACCCCGATCCCCGACGTGTCCTTGCACAGATGACGCCGGCCCGCCAGACAGTTCCGACAACGCCCGCACACCACGTGACCCTCCGCGCTCACAACGTCCCCAGGAAAGAAATCACTCACGTTGGCCCCCACTTCCACCACCTCCCCCACAAACTCGTGCCCCACAACCATCGGCACCGGAATCGTCTTCTGAGCCCACTCGTCCCATTGATAGATATGCAGATCGGTGCCGCAAATGCCCGTCCGATCCACCCGGATCAAAACATCGTTGATCCCAATCTTCGGTTCCGGCACTTCCTCAAGCCATAACCCCCGTCGAGCCTCTTTCTTGACTAATGCTTTCATATAGACTCCCAAGACAAGAACGCGCCAGCCAAACCTCCCCAACCCCCGGGACGGCCCCCGGCCAGAATTCATTTGTCAAACCATTCGCCCTCGTCCAATATGTCCGATATCTAAGAATCGGCGTCCAATAAAATAGACGGCAGATTCCAATATGCAAGAATAAAATCTAATATAATGTCATTTTATGCCAGAAAAATCGTCTGCCAAAACCCCGCCCATCGGGCTGGAGCCCCTGGACGCCTTGAGCCGGCACTTGGGTTCCCGGGTGAAGCATCTGCGGCAGCAGCAGAGCTGGTCGCTCGAAGAATTGGCCCAGGCCAGCGGCGTGAGCCGGTCGATGCTCAGCCAGATTGAACGGGAGCAGGTCAACCCGACGCTGGCGGTGACCTATCGGATTGCGCGCGCTTTTGGCATGGCCCTGGGAGAGTTGGTGGAGGCGCCCGGGGCGACCTCATCGATTACGGTGATTCGGGCGGAGGACCGGGCGTATCATTATCGTTCGGACAAGGATTGCCGGATTCGAACTTTGTCGCCATTGAATCTCGAGAAGGATGTCGAGTTTTACGAGGTGCAGTTGCAGGCGGGGGGGGCGTTGCGGAGCGCGGCGCACTACGCGGGCACGCGTGAGTTTCTGACCGTGCAGAAGGGGCAGGTGCGGGTGGAATCAGGGCAGGACGGGGAGGTCCTAAATCCGAGGGATTCGGTGACATATCGTGCGGATGTCCCGCATGCGATTGTGAATGTGGGGCAGGTCGAGGCGGTGATTTTCCTGGTGGACATCTACCAGTAGGGACGGTTCAGGGGGTGGGTTGGAGTTCCCTGAGGCGGTCGTCCAGGCGGCGGGGGGAGACAGGTTCGGCGGTGCCGAGTTCCTGGGCGAAGCAGGAAACTTTAAACTCTTCAACAAGCCAGCGGAATTCCTGAAGCCGGGTTTTTGTTTCCCTGGAAAGATTCGGATGGGCCGCCAGCTGGCGCAGCTGTTCCACGTAAGGTTGGATCCGGCGGACTTTTTCGGCGTCTTTGGCGGGATTCAGCGCGGCGCGTTCGGCGCGGATCAGCATCGCCCTCAAATACCGCGGGAGATGGGGCAGGCGATCATAGGGGATGAGGCGAAGGAACTGGCGGGGGACCAGGGCGTCCAATTCGTAGGGCAGGCCAGGATAGGGTTTTCGGCATAGCACCACCTCCTGGCGCAGGCTGAGGATCGCAGTGACGCGTTCGACGAGACTGGGAACCAGGCCTGGGATGGACAGACGGGCTTGAGCGACATACCCGGCGAAACCTTCCCGGGTCAACGGGGGCAAGGCCGGCCGATACAGCAGATGGGCAATCAGGTTGTCGAACGCGGTTTCCTCCAACTCCTCTCCGGATCCGAGCGGGGCATAGAGGAGTTTGCACGGATTCAAAGCGCGCAAATCCTTTTGCATCCAGGCGAGTTCACGGGCGAGGACTTTTCGGGCGAGGGCCGGCAGGCCCTGGCGGGTGGCGGCCTCGGCCTCCTCGGGCTTGGTGAAGAGCCGCAGATGGATTTCCCCGGCCTCGACTTGAAGTCCGGGATAGGCGAGCAGCGGAAACCCGGCCACTTCGGTGACGGTGATTTGGAGCGGCACGTCCTCCAGGGTCCAATCCTGCAGGCCATAGCGCTCATACTTCTGAGCGGCCAATCGCCAGGCTGTGGTTTCGGCGGGGGTATCATGCCGGCTAAGTTGCTGGCGCAGCTGGTCCAGATCCCGTCCTGACGCGAGCAATTGCCGGTCTTTGCCGACAATCTCCCATCGAGGGCGCAGGTGAGCGGGCAGTTGTTCCACAGCCCAGGCCTCGACAGGCACCATCGATCCATAGGTCGATTGGACCAGCCGTGACAATTCGGAAAGCAGTGAGGATCCGCTGGGTTTGATGGCGAGGGCGAGCTCGCGGGCCTTGGGAGGCAGAGGCATCAGACCGCGCCTCAGCTGCTTGGGCAGGGCCTGGAGCAGGTGAAGGATTCGTTCCTCGCGCAATCCAGGCACAGCCCAGTCCAGCAGGTTTGAATCGATCACCTGTGCCAGGGTGAATGGCAATCGCAAGGTGACTCCATCCTGTTCCTCACCGGGCGCGTAAGCGTAAGTGACTTCCACCGGTTGTTCGCCGACCTGGATCGTGTCTGGAAACACATCCAGATCGATGTCGCTGGCTGTGTCCCCCAGCAATTCCGGTAATGTCATTCGCAGGAAAGTACTCTCCTTGGCCTGGTGGTCTTTGAGGACGCGATTCAAATCGTGAACCGATCCCAAACTTGGCAGTCTGGCCGCGTAATAGCGATAGAATGCCTCATCCAAATCGGGGACCACGCGATGGGATTTCCGAGTTTGCCAGATCTCGAGTTTTTGGCGGAGCTGATGGTTATGGGGCAGGAATCCGTATAGCGCCGGCAAAACCGGTGATCGAACAGGGGCGTTGGATGACGCGTTTCGATTCTGGAAATGCTCGGTCAATTCCTCTTCCACAAGCGCCCGCCGTATGAAAAGTTCGGTGGCTTCCGACGCGTTGACCTTGTGGTATCCCACCGTTTTGGTCATGACTTCCAGGCCGTTGAGCGTGATCCGTTCCGTGGCCAGAATCCGGCCCGATCGCGGCTCCCATCGGATGTCCTCGTAGCGGCGACGGCACAAGTGCGGAGCCAGTTCAACGATCCAGTCCGGCTCGATTGCCGCCACGTTGCGCAGGAAGGATCGTGAAGTCTCCATGATCTCCCCGGCCACCACCCACGCAGGTTGGTGCGAGGGCTTCGGTTCTCCGTTCGAATCGTTGGACGCTGTCCGCCGGCCTTTCGGTTTCTCCGTCTTCGAGAACAATCCGGAACCTGGAAAAACCATGGCCTGCCGATTTCCCGCCAGGCGATAGAGGTTGCGTTCCTGCCGGTTCGCCACGTGGCCCCAGAGCCCCGTGAGGATCGAGCGATGAATCGCCTCGTACTCTGCCGGGCGCGATGGTCCAACCGGCAGATCCAGGTCTTGCACCATCTCCTCCAGTTGCGCATGCGTGTCCCGCCATTCCCGCATCCGCTGATAGGATAAGAAATGTTCGTGGCAGAACTTGCGCATTTTGCTTTGGGTGCGCAACGATTCGAGGGTGTCGTGGAACGCGTTCCAGATGTTGAGCAGGCTCAGAAAGTCGGATTTCGGATCGTGAAACCTCCGTTGGGCCGACGCCGCCGTCTCGAGCTTGGCCAGGGGACGTTCGCGTGGATCCTGGATGCTCAAGCCTGCCGCGATGACCAGGACTTCGGACAGCGCGCCCTCCTGGTGCGCCTGGAGGATCATTCGTCCGATCGTTGGATCGACAGGCAGCCTGGCCAATTGATGTCCGAGATCCGTGAGCTGGCGTGCTTCATCGAGGGCTCCCAGTTCCTGCAACAATTCGTAGCCGCCCTGGATGGCCTGAGGCTTGGGAGGATTCAGAAAGGGAAAAGTCTCAATGTCCCCCAAATGATACGCCTTCATCCGCAGGATGACTTCGGCAAGGTTGGAACGTTGGATCTCGGGTTGGGTATACGGCGTTCGTTCCAGATAATCCTGTTCCGAATAGAGTCGGATGCAGACCCCCTCGGCGACGCGGCCGCATCGGCCCTTGCGCTGGTTCGCGCTGCTCTGAGAAACTGGTTCGATCGGCAACCGTTTGGCGCGGGTCCGCGGGTTATACCGGCTGATCCGGGCCAGTCCGGTGTCCACCACATAGCGAATGCCGGGCACCGTCAGCGAGGTCTCGGCGATGTTCGTGGCGACAACAATCTTGCGCCGATTCGAGGGTGCAAAGATTCGTTGTTGATCGGCTGCCGACAGCCGGCCAAACAGGGGGATGATCTCCACGATCCCTTCGGCTTGCCGTTGAAGCAAATCGCGGGTTTCCAGGATATCTTTTTCACCCGGCATAAACACAAGCACGTCGCCCGAACCGGATTGCCGCAATACTTCGTCCACAGCCTGAACCGCGGCTTCGACGTAAGTCATTTCTTCCCCTGCTTCAGTAGGATCAGGGAGGGGACGGTAGACCACCTCGACCGGATAGAGCCGGCCGGAGACCTCGATCACGGGCGCTTGGTGGAAGGCCTCGGAAAATGCCGCCGTATCGATAGTGGCCGACGTGATGATCAGCTTGAGATCGCTGCGGCGCGCCACGAGTTGGACCAAATGTCCCAGAAGAAAATCGATGTTCAGTGATCGCTCGTGGGCTTCGTCGAGGATCAGGACCTCGTACTCACTCAGCCAGGGATCCCCTTGCAGCTCGGCCAGCAGGATGCCATCGGTCATGAACTTGATGTAAGTCTCAGGGCTGGATTGATCGGAAAAACGGATTTTGCATCCGACCTCGCGCCCCCAAGCGACATCCAATTCCTCGGCCAGCCGGCGAGACAGCGATAGCGCCGCCACGCGGCGGGGTTGTGTGCAGCCAATGCGCGCCCGAATGCCAAGGCCGGCTTCCAGGCAGATCTTGGGTAATTGGGTGGTCTTGCCCGAACCGGTTTCTCCGGCGATGATCAGCACTGGGTGACGCTGGATGGCCTCGAGGATGTCTTCCCGCCGAGCCGTGATCGGAAGAGGTGGATAATGGAGGACGGGGACATTCTCGCGCCGCTCTTCACGCAAGGAGATCGAGGCTCGGGCTTCCTGAATCCAACGATGGATCAATGCATCGGGAACAGCCGAATCCCCGGGACGCCGCGCCAGCTGACGGGCTAATCGCAGCCCAATCCGCACTTGATCGGGCAGCAGGCACTGCGGCAGTAGCAATTTCAGTTGTTCAACGGATGGCATGGACGCCATAAATTGCGCCTATCAAACCACGGACACCGCTTCTTGTCAGCACACACCGCGGGAACCGATTCGGGCATCGACGCCTCTCCCGCCAGAAACAACGCGCGGCCAGGGTTTAAAACCGGCTGGCCGCGCATCGGGTAATGGGTGATTGAGTTAGTTTTATTCGAATTTGTACTTGCCGGGAATCGGCACCACGGGAGCAGGTAACGCGCCAAACTCATACTTGGCCGGAGAAAGATCCATGGTGGATTCCAGGGCGGAATCCCAGTCAATGATCTGGCCGCTGTAAGCCGATTCGCGTCCCATGATCGCCGTGAGCGTGCTCTCCGCGGCCTGTTGGGCTTCGTTCAAAGGCTTGCCTTCGCGAATGCTCTTGATGAGATCCACATGTTCCTGTTCGTAGGGATTAATCAGCTTTCCGGCAAAGCGCCACGGATTCTCGCCGGTGATGATGCGGCAGCAGTCGCTGCGTCCCTTGGTTCCGACCACGGCTTCCCCGATCGTGCTCGAGCAACGGTCGATCTGCCGGCTCAGGCTGGTCATGCGCACACCGCCCTGGTATTCGTATTCCACCGCAAAATGGTCGTAGATCATGCCGTATTCCGGTCCGGTGCGAGCCTGCCGGCCCCCTAAACCCAAAGCCGTAATGGGATGCTTGCCCATGACCCAGTTGATGACATCGATGTTGTGCATGTGCTGCTCAACGATGTGATCGCCGGCCAGCCAGGTGAAATAAGTCCAGTTGCGGAGGTGCCACTCCATATCCGTCCAGCCCGCCTCGCGCGGCTTAACCCAAACCCCCCCCTGGCACCAAAAGGCCCGAGCCGAAGTAATATCGCCAATGGCTCCGTCCTGGATGCGTTTGACGGCCTCAACGTAGTTGTTCTGATGCCGGCGTTGCGTCCCGGCCACAATGCCCAAACCTTTCTTCTTCGCTATCTCTCCCGACTCAATCACCGATCGAACGCCAGGACCATCCACCGCCACCGGCTTTTCCATGAAAACGTTCTTGCCCGCTTCGACCGCCGCCCGCAGATGGATCGGGCGAAAATGTGGCGGAGAAGCCAAAATGACATAGTTGATGTCCGAGATGGCCAGGAGCTTCTTGTAAGAATCAAAACCCGTGAAACACATGTCGTCCGGAAGATCAAGGCTCACCCCCTTGATCTGACCGCTCTCCGTGCCCGCAGCCCAGCTGTTCGCCTTGTTCCCTTGTTCCGCCATTTTTTTCAGTTCCTCACGGCAGATCTTCATGCGATCGGGAAACAGATCCGCCAGGGCTACCAGCTTTACATTCGAGGTTGATGAGAAAACGTTTCCAACTGCGCCGGTTCCGCGGCTTCCGCAACCGATCAAACCCAAACGAATGGGATCGTCAGGCGCTGCGTGACTCGTGATCACATAGGGAGCGACCAACGCGCCGGCCACGGCCAAGCCCGACCGGGCAACAAATTGTCGCCGGGAAACGTCCGAAGAAGATTGATTTGATTTGTTCATGTTTTGACTTTCTTTCTATATCAAGACCCCGCCCCGGGGCAAGCTATTCAATGCTCCCTCAGCATCCATGAACCTCCTCGCCCTGGTTCGTTCTCCTGCCCGCTCGATCCGTGACCTCCTGCCCCGACAAGTTCCTATCGAGGTCATGTTCCGCAGGTTAAACTGCATTTGCCTCGCCAACAATGAGTTAGAAGTTAGATTCATTGCCTCCTGAGTGATTTGCCACAAGACCTACAACCGTGTCATTTTCATCCAAAGGGATTCACTCGTAACGCGCGTAAACTATAGAGATCCGCCTTCACCCCCTTCAATCGCCTCGCCCCATCCTTCCTCCTCGGACCAAACCGCTCCCGCAGGCTCACGAAGACTTC
>Ga0116154_10001023_pt1 | contig 26002 bp, 22 predicted proteins | sample AD_UKC030_MetaG_FD_89898 | JGI IMG/M metagenome (GOLD analysis project Ga0116154, IMG submission 89898) | Active sludge microbial communities of municipal wastewater-treating anaerobic digesters from USA - AD_UKC030_MetaG | ecosystem: Engineered > Bioreactor > Anaerobic > Digestate | place: USA...
ATATTCCCAAAGGAAAATTTGAAATCGATTTTATAATCAAAAATATAGGCAAAGTGGACATTGATTATTTATTTGATCCAAGCGATGCCATTGAAATATCGCCAATGACAGGTAATATCTCAGTAGACAATGAAGCAAAAATTCATCTAAAAGTATTGCATCATTCCGATATTAAACTTCAATCTAACGATATTAATAATAATCTCAAACCAAAGTCAACTAAGATACATTTTAAATCCAATGCCGGCAACTGAGAGTTGTTAGTTAAATATTGAGATTTATAATATGGCAGTTCTTGTCTTCTAGCAACATACCAAATTGTTAATATAAAAAACTCTCATTTTTTGAGAGTTTTTTAGTTGATTATTTTTTAAATAATTGTTATAATTAATATAAATATTTAAAATTAAAGGTATGAAAAATATATTAGCTATATTGGTTTTATCTATTATTTTATCAATAACCAACATAGTTTTAATTGCTTATGCTGGGGAAGGCGGTTGTACTATTCATGACGCCGTACAACACAACACCAGCGAAAACGGTTCGGACTGTTCAGATGTGTGTAAAGTCATTGACAATAACGATTATGCAAAGGGCGAAGAAGATGTTTCAGACTTTTATTGCTCAACTTGCTTAAACGGACGTACTTGAAAAAATGAAAAAGGACAAATAGTTTCTGATTTTTTAACCATGTATGCAGGATGCTGTGCACCTTCAAATATGAAATCGCCTTGTGATTTTGGAGTTCAATATTGCGACTATTCAGCAAATAATATTTTTGGCAAATGTAATAAAATAATTATAACTAAATCTGTTACCAATAGCTCTGGTTTCTGTATAGATTGATACTTGCCACCAACCCATTCAATAAATAATTTACCTATGATGGAAAATGTTGGAACATTATCATCTAAATATGGCGGTTTTGGAGAAGTTTTTAAATTTTGAGAGCCATTTGTTATTTCTAATTCAACATCAAATAATTTAAAATCATTAAGTCAACATTCAAATAATTATAGCAAAACATTGCAAGCCTATTTGCTTTCAAACGGGTTGCAGATGTGTGCTTCAGATGCTGATTGTGTACGTTGTCCAGACACTAACATTGATTGCTTGCAATGTGATGATGGCGAGAAAAAACCACATTATAAATGTAATATCTCGACATTACAGTGCCAACTCGATTTTTCATGTGGCAAAGATGAATGCAACTATTACATCACTATTAATAATGAGGATTATGAAGTAAATTGTTGTGAAAAAGGTGAGCAATCTCCACACAATGAATGTAAGACCATTTCCGAAAACAATATAACATATTATACTTGTGAAACAATAGATTCTTGTGGGGTCAATCAATGTGATGCTACCAAAAACAAAGAAGTTTACATTGCTAAATTAAAAAAGAAAGTCATGCAAAGCGAAGAATGCACGCCAACAACTTCTTCAACGACATCCACCACATCCTCAACCATTCCCGCTAATGATGTGCCAAAAGAGACGCCACCATCAACATTATATAATGGTGGGGGGAATAGTAGTGGTAGTGGTAATTATTTTTGTGACCCAAATTCTCAAAAAAGTAATGGTTACTTTCAATGTATTGCCATGCGTAATCCCAGCCCTTTATTGTCACCGTGTAATCCCACAAACGATCACCAATCACTTGTCAAAATATATTCTTCCAGCCAAGGATTTTGCACTTATAAGGCAGTAAGGTATAACACTGATTGCCCAGTAAATCAAGAAACCAATCCCATCGGAGGTGGATTAAATCCAAAATATTGTAATATATATGATTTTAGTTTTATTAACAATAGCTCAAAAAGCGAAAATTTAATTACGCTCTGAATTAACAATGAAGAATTGGCAGAAAAATATCCATTGAAATATGAAGCATTTCTGTGCAATATGTGTAAAATTACTATTAGCGCTAAAAATCAAACGAGTGATGTAGCAAAATTTATCATTGATAACCCAATGTTTCAAGATACGATTAGTGCCGTTACTAATAACGAAGATCATTTTAATGAATATACTGGCCAGCTAGTTCTTAATACATCCAGCTTATCTCCTGGTAAATATACAATAACGTTAACTTGTACAGATCCAATTGGTAACAAAGCAAATAAATCAGTTATACTTCATATACCAGAGTATTATCGCTGGCGAGAAATTGTGCCGGTTTTAAATCGATAAGCTCGATCTAGTTTTAACTAAAAGGCCGGCGAGGAAATAAAATTTCCTCGCCGGTTTTCCTTATTTGGCATAATCACAAAAACTTGTTAGTATCCTATCAGTATTTTAAATCTAAAAAGGAAGGTGAGAAATGAGTACAAATATATTTGATACTTCATACGATCGAGAAGGTGTTTTAGAGAAAACTAAAGACACACTTGAAATGTTTCGATCGTTAACGAGAGCTGCTACAGAACATATTTACGCCATCGATTTACCAGCTATAATAAATGCTACACAAAAGGAAATGACCAGAAACATTGTGAGACTTCTTGTTGAATTAGTTGAAGGAAATCCAAAACTTACTGCTGAACAAATACTATCTGAATTTGCTATGCAGATATTGTCAGAAATGCGAGATGACAAAGAAACAGCCAAACATTTTATCGATAAGCTTAATTTAGCCATAGATTTAATAAAGGCGGAGGATTAAAATCCACGCCTTTTTTATTTCTTTTTTAAGAAAATAAAAGATGACAAAATAAATTTTTTGTGGTATATTCTAATTAGAAAATTTATTTTAGGAGGGAATATTATGTCTGGAAAAAACGATGTAATTATGACTCCAGTTAAAAATCCATATCTCAACGTCAGTGTTGTAGAACATTTTATTAATATGTTTTACGAAGCCAGTAAACTGTACCCCGATTCCATCACGGTTCTGCTCAAAATGAGTAAAATGGTTATGAAATCTTGTCACAACGAAGACCAAGAAGTTCGTCTTGGTAAAAAAATTAAGGAAATGGAATCAAACCAACAGGGAGAATAAAAGTTCTCCCTGCTAAATTTTTCTTAATTTTTATGTATCGATATTTTCTATACATTTTTAACTCTTTAGTCATTTTTCTATACTTGCATTTTACTTTCTTTTTTGTTAATATTTACATAATAAAAATTCAAAAATATAACCATGAACGACAATCAAAATTTTGTCAATTTGAAAGAAAATCTTAAAAATTGTCTTAATTTTTTTGCTGAAAAATTAGCTTCCATTCGTTCCAATCGTGTGACTACTAGCATCGTTGAAAATATTATGGTTGAGTGCTATGGATCAAATGCACCACTAAAAACTATGGCCAATTTAGTTCTTCAACCACCCAATGTCATTATTGTTGAACCTTGAGATCCAAGTATTTTAAATGATATTTCTCGAGCTATCGAATCTTCCAATATTGGCGTTACTCCTCAAAAAGATGTTAAATTTTTAAGATTAGTTTTTCCTTCATTAACCCAAGAAAGACGTGACCAACTCATCAAACTGACTAATTCTGAAAAAGAAGCTTGTCGAGTAGAAATAAAAAAGCATCGAGAAACTTTTATGAAAAAGGTTCAATCTGAATTCAACGATAAAACAATTTCTGAGGATCAAAAAATATATCTAGAAAAAGAAGGCCAAAAAGAAATTGATAAAGCCAATGAAAACGCCGACACTCTAACCAATAAAAAAATCTCCGAACTCAACGAATTTTAGATTTCATCACCCCAACAACTCACATTTTCTTTTGCAATTGCTAGTCCCCACACTCAGAAAAGTTTCGGAGCAATAAATATAATATTTTAAAGTTAAACATTCTATTTAAAATACACGTTGCTTAATAAATTGAATCGTTCCTCGGTTAAAAATCCCATTTTTAACCTTAAACTTTCTGAGTGTGGGGGTTTTACCACTGCTTTACTATTGTCTTACTATTATATTTACTTTTTAAATTCACAATTAATTGTCTCTGTTAAGAATTATATTTTAATATTTTTGATTTATATTTTTGATTTTTGATATTTAATTTTTGAGTTTAAAATTTTAATAATATTAAAATTTTGTGTATGCTCTACTTCATCGCCATTTTAACTATTTTAGTTTTAGTCCATGAATTTGGTCATTTTATTTTTAGTATTCTATTTAAAGTAAAAGTTGAAGAATTTGGAATTGGTTTTCCACCCGCTTTCTTTAAACGCAAAGGTAAATTAACCACTTACTCGCTCAATTTATTGCCACTGGGTGGTTTCGTAAAGTTATTTGGCGAAGATGGTTCTAACCAAAATGATCCAGCCAGTTTTTCCGCTAAGAAATTATGACAAAAAATAGTCATTTTATTAGCCGGAGTTTTTAATAATTTATTATTTGGCTACTTAATTCTATCCGTTTTATTATTAATCGGCTTACCATTAATTGGTAATTTCGATGAAATTTATGCTTATTTGGATAAAAATGCCGTAATCAAAAAAGAAGAAATTAGTATCAATTTTATTAGTAAAGATTCTCCCGCCTCTAAAGTTGGTTTAAAACTTAATGATAAAATTTTAGCTTATGGTACTTCGCCCGAAGATTTGAAAGGTGGTAATGCTTTAAATAATTTTGAATATTTTGTTCGCAACAATAAAGGTCGTGAAATTACATTACAAATTGAGCGTAGTGGCAAAGAAAGTGTTGTAACTGTCACACCACGCTCTGAATATGAAAGCGATGATGGTCCAATTGGTATTGGTTTGTCTCCAGCCATATACTACGCTTATCCGTTTGGTCACAATTTTATAGAAGCATTTAAAATGATAAACAAAACTTTTAAAATGTTTTTTGCCACCATTGGCAATGTTTTCACTTCCATATTTAATTTAGCTTCAAAAAATCACGATGTGGCTGGGCCTGTTGGTATTGCTGTTGTCACTGCTAATGTCGCTAAAATGGGTGTTTCTTATCTCATTGCTTTTATGGCTTCATTTTCAATCAACCTAGCCATTGTCAATATGTTACCAATTCCTGGGTTAGATGGTGGACGAATTTTAATGCTTCTAATTGAAAAAATATCTCGTCGCAAATTTAGTCCAAAATTTGAAAGTTATTCAATTGGTATCGGTTTAGCTTTTCTTATTGTCATAGTTATTTTTGTTACCATTAAAGATGTTTTATTTTATTTTGTTTATTAATTAATCTTTTAATCTTAAGATATGAATAAATTCTTTGAAAATCTGTTAAAAGCCAATACTTTATCTCAAGAAGTCGGTTTCGATTTAGGCACTGGTAAAATTTCTGTCTATCTTAAAAATAAAGGAATTGTTTTAAACGAACCATCTGTTGTGGCTGTTAATAACAAAACTGATCAAATCGTAGCCATTGGTCGCGAAGCTTCCGCCATGATTGGTAAAACTCCTCAACACATAACCGCCACTAAACCCTTAGTCAATGGTGTCATTTCTGATTTTGAAGTGGCGGAAAAAATGATAAACTATTTATTACAAAAAATAAAAGAGGGAAGCAAAGCTGGTAAATTTTGATTTGTTAAACGCGCCATTGTTGGTGTTCCATCCAATTGTACCGAAGTTGAAAAGAAAGCCGTTGAAGATGTTTTTCACAACGCTGGTGTAAAAGAAGTTTATTTAATTGAAAAATCTTTAGCCATTGCCATTGGTAGTGGTTTACTTTTGAAAGAACCAAAAGGGCATTTAATCGTTGATATTGGTGGCGGTATCACTGAAGTCGCAGTCATTTCGTTAGGCGGCGTAGTTGTTTCTCAAAATATTCGCATTGCTGGCGACAAACTCAATGAAGATATCATTCGTTATATTCGCGATAACTTTAAACTTGCCATTGGTGATCAAACCGCTGAAAAAATTAAAGTTACTATTGGCAGTGCTGTAGCCACTCATGCTTCCGGCGACGCTAGCTACTTAATAGTTCAAGGTCGTGATTTAACCAAAGGTTTACCCAAAGAAATAAAAATCACTGAGAAAGAAGTCCGCGAAGCCATCGCTGAATCTCTAGATACAATCGTTCAAACCATCAAAAATACAATCGAAACCGCACCTCCCGAATTAATTCCTGATATCATGAATCATGGCATCTTACTTACTGGTGGATCCAGCTTACTTCGAGGCATTGATAAACTAATCGAATCATCCACTGGTCTTGAAGTGAATGTCGCTGATGATCCAATCAATACGGTAGTCCGTGGTGAAGGCATTATTCTAGAAAATTTTGAAGGCATGAAATCCTATTTATTATCAACCATTACAAACAATTAATTTTAAAAGCTAATGATAAATTATCCCCTACATAACAATCGTTTTTCAAAATATAAATCATCGAATCATCGATCATTATTTTTGTCATTGTTATTGTGGGGTTTTTTAATTATATTTTTTAGCAGTGGTTTAAAATATATCACTACCGAAGTTTTAGCTATTGCTCAACCCGCTCAAGAAAGAACTGGTTACTTTGTTCAGTGGATTGGCGATCTATTCAATTTTGCCAACCTTCGCAATGAATATTATCGATTAAAAGAAAAAGAAAAGAACTTCAATCAAAATCTTGGTGCAGTTAGTGTTCTTAAAAACGAAAATGCCGATTTATACAAACTGCTTCATTCCGATACCAACAAATTTAACATTTTGCCCGCCAAAGTTTTAGTTGGCGACATCAATGGTTCCGATGGCATATTTATTATCAATCGAGGTTTAAATGACAATTTAAAAGTTGGCATGAATATTATCATTCCCGACAATATTTTAGTTGGCCGAGTTATCGAAGTTTTTAAAAATTACTCCAAAGTTGAATCTCTTCATAGTATCAACACCAATTTGAGCGTTCTTAATCTTGACAAAAATTTCCTAGCTCTACTTAAAAAAGACAGTAGTGGCTCACTCACTTTAAAATTTTATGCCGACGACAATCAATTTAACCTTCAAGATATTTTAGTAACTTCCAGTGAAAATCAAAATTATTTATCCGGCTTATTGGTCGGTAAAGTTAAATCCATCACCAACACACCACTAACGAGTCAAAAAAATGTTTTAGTTGAATTGTTCTTCGAACCCTCCAAATTACACAATGTTTTTGTTATTACCAATTACCCCTAAAATTTAAATTATTTCTTATGACCAAATCTGTTTACTCAACCATTATTTTTTTTATTTTGGCAATTCTTTTTACTATTTTAGTCATGCCCTATTTACCGATTTTTTTACGGCCAAATTTGATTTTGGCTTTTATCATTTTATGTTCATTTCATATTGGTTTTCAAAAAAGCATTTGGCATTGAATCATCGGTGGTATTTTACTGGACAATTTTACTTTATTTAAATTACCGGTCAATTCCATTATTTTTATCAGTTTATTTATCGTCATGATAATTTTTTCCAAAACCTTTGATTACACAACTCAAATGTCTAAAATGGTCACTTCCTATCTTTTAATATCTCTTTACTATATCTCTTGATTTTTCATTAACTGAATTGCTTTACAAAAAGTAAATTGGCTTTTATTTTTATATTTAATCGAAACTCTTTTAGCTTGGAGCTTAATGTTTAAATTAACATCTAAAACTGGTTACAATGAAAAAGCGTTACACATCATCTAATTTGTCTTTAGAAGAAATTTTAGTTGATAAACATGCTAAAACTTATGAAGAAAATTTTGAAAAACTCGAACGACCCATATCGGATGGTAACGTTTTAAAATTTTTCATTTTTTCATTATTATGTGTTCTAACCATTTTTGGACGCATTTTCTATTTAAATATAATCAAAGGCAACGAAAATTATTTAATTTCTGAAAAAAATCGCACTCGCTATATTCTCATCAAAGCCCCTCGCGGTATCATTTATGATCGTTATCACAACGCCATTGTTTCCAATAAAACTTCTTTAAGTTTAATTTTATTACCCAGAGATTTTTTTGATGTAACTACTCAAAATAAAGATTTATTAATTAAACAAATCAGTTCCATTTTTAATTTAGACATTGTGGAACTTCAATCAATTCTTAATAAAATTGATGAATTTTCCTACGAGCCAATCTTAATCAAAACTAACATTGATACCGACATGGCTCGCTTATTTGAATCTGATATCAAATCTACTGATCGATTGGGCTTCTATATCATTGAAGATTACACTCGCGCCTATAGCGACGCCCATGCCTTTACCCATGTCTTTGGCTATACTGGCCGTATGAGTGAAGATGATATCAAAACTTATCCTCAGTATCCAATTGCCGATTTAATTGGCAAATATGGTCTTGAATCAAAATATGAAAAATATTTGCATGGTTTGTCCGGCAAACAAATGATGGAAGTTGATGCTCGTTCAAAAATTAATCCCGAACTGGGTATCATTAATCCAAAACCCGGTAACCGCTTAGTAACTACCATTGATAAAGAACTTCAGCAGTTTTTATACGAAGCTTTACTTCGCACCGCCAATAAATTAGGGTTAAAAAAGGGAACTGCTTTAATGACTAATCCCAAAACTGGTGAAATTTTAGCCATGGTTAGTATACCGGCTATCAACGCCGAAGCTTTTTCCAGTGGTTCACCCAAAAATGTTATTCAAGAAACTTTAACCAATAAATTTAATCCATTTATCAATCGCGCTATCTCGGGACTCTATTCACCCGGTTCTACCATTAAACCGTTAGTGGCCTTGGCCGCTCTTATGGAAAAAACCATCAACCCTGAAGACAATATCAAAGACAGTGATGCTATTATTATACCTAATAAATACAATCCCGATAAACCATCAATTTTTAAAGATTGAAAAAATCATGGTCAAGTCAATATGCGCACGGCTATTGCTTATTCTTGTAATATTTATTTCTATGCTTTAGGCGGTGGCTATAAAGATATTCCCGGACTTGGTATTACTCGTTTGAAAAAATATTGACAACTATTCCATTTGGGCAGTAAGTTAGGAATTGATTTAGATAATGAAAAAGATGGCAACTTGCCCGATCCTGAATATAAAAAAGAAGTGAATCCTAACAATCCTTTATGATTGTTAGGTGATACTTATAATGTTTCTATTGGTCAAGGTGATTTGCTTTTAACTCCACTTCAAATTTCGGCTTACATTAATTCCATTTCCAACAATGGAAAAATCATGAAACCTTATGTAGTTTCCGAAATTTTAGACGATGATAACAAAGTCATATTTAAACAAAATCCCACAGTTGTCAAAAATGTTAACATCCCTCAAAAATATTTAGATATTGTTTTAGACGGTATGCGAAAAGTTGTCACTTTAGGATCTGGCCAACTCATGAAAACCATTCCTTTTGAAGTAGCTGGAAAAACTGGTTCCGCTCAAATTCAAGGCAATACCAAAACCAATGCCATTTTTGCTGGCTTTGCTCCCTATAAAGATCCTGAAGTTTCAATTTTAGTTTTATTAGAAGAACCACCCGAAGGTTCAGTTGTTACTATTCCTCTAGTTGATGAAGTTCTACGCTTTTATTACAACAATCGTTTCGTTAACAAACCCGAAGTCCAAGATTTTAATAACGATACGGAGACAACTACCACTACAAGTAAAAATTCAAGTTCAATGTTCAATGTTCAAGAAGAAAATACACAAACAAGTGGTCAAGATTCAAATTCCAACTCCCCCGACAATTAATTTAACATTCAGTATTTCGTATTAATTTTTGATTTTTGACATTTGACCTTTGATTTTTTATTGGTTGGTGTGGGGGCTAGCAATGATCAATCAGAAAATACAATTTCGACCACCACTACCACCACAATTCCTTAATTTTTATTTGTATTTTATATTCTTTTACGCTATTATTTAATTAATAAAAATATTAATTTACAATATGGATATCAATTTTACTAAGAACAATATTTTATCTTGATTAAAGCCATTGAAGCCGGTAATTTTGTATATGGGATTATCGGTGACGAAATGCGTAAAAAATATAAAAAACAAAGTATTGATATAGAAGATTTGATATCATATCTTTTAAAATTTGCTGATGATTTTGGTTTCAAAAATATAACAGACAATATTGAAGGAAAGTTATATTTAAAAGATGAGTTTTCCGATAAAATATGAGAGGATGTGAATGAATATAATAATTCTACTTTTTGAGATGAATTAATAACACGTTTAGGTAAACGTGACTTTTTTAATACCATAAAAAATGAAGAACGAGAATATATCGATAAAAATAATTGATTACCAGAAAGAATTGAAGAATGCTACGACAAATGAAGAAAAGAATTTGAGAAACATGATTTAGATAATCTTAAAAATCATAGCTAAATTATTATAGCAAATGATCAGATTTTTATTAAATATTGCTATTATAACACTGTATAGCACTATTTTCCATAAAAATCATGGAATTCAATGCATTTAATGTCAATTTTGTTTTTGACATAATGTATACGTGTAAATTTGACTTTTTATATAAATATTGATAATATTACAGTGTATAGCAATATAAGACATAAAAGTATTGTCATACAGCGTAAAAAATGCAATAAAAACATAATATGGATCAAGACCTAATAAATATAATAAAAAGGCAAAAAATACAAAAAGAATCATTTTTAAAATCTAAATTTATATCACGAGATCAATTAAAGGAAAAAGAAGAGTTATTAAAGCTTGGTTTAATTAAAATTATTATTGGGCCTCGTAGAGCTGGCAAATCAGTATTTTTATTACTTTTATTACAAGGAATTGATTTTATGTATGCTAATTTTGATGATGATGATTTAGTAAAAAATATTGATAATAAAAATGATTTTACTGATGCTTTAGAACAAGTATATGGTAAAGTTAATACTATTTTATTTGATGAAATACAAAATTTACCTAATTGAGATTTGTATTTGAATAAATTACAACGAGAAGGTTATAATGTTTTTATAACTGGATCTAATTCTAATTTATTAAGTACTGAATTTGCTAGTTCTTTAACTGGTAGATATAGAACTTTAGAAATATTACCTTTTAGTTTTTTAGAATACATGAAAGCTATTAATGGAACTGGTAATTTTGATTATTTTTTAAAACATGGAAGTTTTCCAGAACTTATTATTAAAAATTTAGATTTAATGCCATATATAGATGATTTAATTTCAGCAATATTATACAAAGATGTAACTAGAAGGTTTTTAATTAAAGATCCTGAAAAAATTAATTTAATGATAATTTATTTAATTTCTAATTGTTGTAATATACTTAATTATGTAAATTTGGGTAAAGCTTGTGACATGTCAAGCTTTAGAACTATGAAAAGATATTTAGGCTATATTCAAAATTGTTATTTATTCTACTTTTTATCTGGATTTAGTTTTAAAACTTCTAACTATTTAAAATCTTCTAAAAAAATATATGTTGTTGATAATGGAATTTTATCATATAAAAATTTATTTAATTCTTCTAATAATGGTTTATTTTTTGAAAATTTAGTATTTACTGAATTAATAAAAAGAGGATATAATCCTAATTCTTATTTATTTTATTACAAAACTAAAAATAATTATGAAATTGATTTTGTTATAAAAGATATTTATAAAGTTGGACAATTAATACAAGTTTGTTTTGATATTTCTAGTAAAAAAACTGAAGAAAGAGAAATAAAAGCTTTAATTCAAGCTAGTGATGAATTAAAATGTGATAATTTATTAATTATTACTGTTGATACTGATAAAATTGAGAAAGTAGGAGATAAAACTATAAAATTCATTTCTTTTACTGAATGGGCAAAGTCTTTTGACAAAAATACTAAATTATAAAATATGAGAAAAGGTTTAGCTAGTGATGTATTTAGTTATTTTAGTGATAATAAAATATATCAATATGATATAGAAAGAGCTCTTGTAAAATTTTGTAAAAAAGATATTTTATTTGTAAAACATTGTTATTGTGATTTAAGCGATAAAGAAATAGAAATTTTTGTTGATTGATTTTTGTTTTATTATAAATTAAAAGATAATAAACAAAAACCTTTAAAATTTTATTATTTAACAAAATATTTATCTTTTAATGAGGAAGATAAAGAAAATTATAAAAATTTGCTAAAAAGCGTTTATTCGCTTTGAAAAATTTGCAAAATAGATTTAGACAAAGGTATGGATCTTGAAAATATGTATAACAAAAAGCACATTTATGTAAAAGAAAAAATAGGAACTCATGATATAGATATAGGTGATATTATTGTTAATAGAGTTAGTAAGATAGACGATCATTACGAATTGTTGGGTAATACTAATTGATATTGATTAAAAACTGAATATGATCATCCTGTATTACGTGAATTATTAAAATATAAAAAAGCAAATCCAAAATTAGTTAGAGATTTAATGGAACAATTTTTTGAAACAATCGAAAAATTAAAAAATGGTGGCCGAGAAAAAATTAATAAGAAATTAATTAATGGCGATGAATGTATTTGTGAAATGTGTCATAAACAAGGAAAAATAGGGGGGTTACAATTTGATTTAATAACTAATGAGCCGTTATTGTATTGCAAAAACTGTGCATCAAAATTTGTAAACTATAATAATTAAATATGGCAAAAATATACGGTGGAAAAAGTAAATATTTAGTTAAAAAAGATTTGAAATTCAATATTTTTGGTAATCTATTTATTCCAATATTGATTATTTCATTTTGTTATATTATGATACGAGCAATGTTGGGTTTTATAACTTTGAATGGTGCTTCTTATACAACAGTAGTTTTGCTTTTTATTTTGATCTTAGTTATTAAAATATTTGAGAATACAACAGGTAAAGATATGTTGAGAATACGGAAGTTTTGTAATATCAAATCAGATAAATATCATCGAGGTTGAAAAGGAGAAGAAGTAATTTTTAAAATTTTAGAAACTTTATCTGGCGATTATACTGTTTTTTGTGATGTTAATTTATATAATCATGGCAATATTGATTTTATAGTATTAGGCCCTTGTGGGTTATTAGCAATTGAAGTTAAAAGTTATAAAGGAAGAATTACTTTTGAAAATAATGAATTATTAAGAAATGGATATACAATTAAAGAAAAAAATATTTTAAAACAAACTATTAATGAAGCTTTGGATTTAAGGCAATATTTAAAAGAAAAAATACAAAAGGAATTCTTTGTAAATCCAGTTTTAGTCTTTTCTGATAAATATGCTAGTGTCAAATTTGGTTTAAATCCTATAAATAGTGTATACGTAGTCCAAAAGGAATATTTGATAAAACTAATAGAATCATTTCCCGTTGCTGTTAGTAGAGAGGACGCTGGGAAGATCGAAGAAGAAATGGCTTTATTGTATGATAGGTAGAAATAGTTGTTTTAAATTAATAAATATGATAAATTACCGTTAATAATTTAAAATGAAAATATGGTTAATAAAGTTTCTAAGATTATAGATAATAATAGAAAAAGTCTTCTGGATTCTTTAGTAGAAACTAGTAAAAGTTTTGATGAAATTTCGATAGCGACAGGTTATTGAGATTTAGAAGCTACTTCATTGCTTTTACCTTATTTAAAAGATTATAAGAAAATACGTTTAGTTATAGGACAAGAACCTTCTATACCTAGATATGATCTAAACAATATTGAACCAGATTTTCCTGATAAAGATATTTTTGATGATTTGCAGAGGTTAAAAACAGATAGTAATTTAAATGGAACTGTAAAAGAATTAAAAAAATTAGTGGATCAAAATATCTTAGAAGTTAAAGTATTTAAAAAAACATTTCTACATGCTAAGTGTTATATTTTTGGAAATTTTAATTCTAAAGAAGCAGTGGGATTTATTGGTTCTTCTAATTTTACTAAGAATGGATTACAGATTAATAGAGAGTTAAATACGGGAGAAGATGATTCTAGGATAGTTCAATTTAAACCAAATAATAATCAAGAACATGGTCACTTATCTTGGTTTGAAGAAATTTGGAACGATGACGGATGTATTGAATGAACAGGACGATTTATTGAATTAATAGATACTTCAATACATGGAGATAAATTATTTACTCCTTATGAGATGTATATTCATACTCTCTATCAAATTTACAAAGATGATTTATTTTTAGATGTTAATTTGGATAAAGAATCAGAATCTATATTACATGCGTTTCAAAATAGAAATGCTAGGTTATTGATACAAAAATTAAAAAAAACAGGTGTAGCAATGCTAGCAGATTCTGTTGGCTTGGGTAAAACTATAACTGCTGGAGCCGTTATTAATCATTATTTAAATACAAATAAAAAGATTAGAATAGAAGTAATAGTGCCAGGATCATTGATTGATCAGTGACCAACTGAATTAGGAAAGCATTTCGGGATTAATAATTTGATTATTACAAGTTTTCATAATAAAGATGCAATAGAAAAAAGAAAAGAATTGGATAAACATGTTGGAGAGGTAGATCTTTTTGTAATTGATGAGGCTCATAATTTGCGAAAAGAAAGTGGTTCTCGTTATGAACAAATGATGCTTTGAATACAAGATAATCCCAATGCACATGTTTTGTTATTAACAGCTACCCCTATTAATAATAGCCTAGTTGATTTTGCTGCTCAAATTAATATAGCAAGTGGAGGTACTGAAAATTTATTTAAAGTGCAAATCCCTGAAATGGAATCTATGCAACAAGCAGAAGCGAAAGATTACTATGATGCAATTGTAGATTTAAATTCTTCAATTAAGAAAGATTTGAAAGCGGGTAAAGAAATAAATAAGAAAAAAATTCGTACAATTATGCGTCCAATTTTAGAACATTTTATGGTAAGATCCACCAGAAAGGGTGTAGAAAAAGAATTCCAAGGTATAACAGATAAAGATAATAATCTTATTAAGTTTCCAGAAGCTAAAACCGATTTATTAAAATATCAATTTATTGATGAGGATAATGTTTTAAAAAATATTGCAAATAATACAACACTACCAATACTGGAAATGTTAAATAAAGATCCAGAGAAAATTATAGATTTTAGACAATTAAATAGACATCCTTTAGATATGTTAAATGAATTTCCTAAAAAAGATCAAAATTATTTTAATTCTACTTTAAGTAATATATTTTTATTATCTTTATATTTAGGATTACCAATATATAGATCTACGTTGTATAAACATGAATTCTTTAATAAAGATGTCGAAGATATTGATAAAATTTTAAAATCTAAAAAGAATAAAGATCTCATATTCACCGTGAAACAACAAATGGTAGTGCATAATATGATGAGGACTATATTTTTAAAAAGAACAGAGTCATCTATTTATTCGTTGAAAAAATCTTTAGAAAATTACGAAGAAAGAATTAAAAATTTTCTAGAAATATTAAATAATGAACATCTAATTATACGTGTTTCCAATATTGAGACATATTTAGATTTAATAGAAAGAGAGGAAAACTTAACCAATAAAGAGAAAAATGAATTAGAAGAATTAAAAGAAGTTGCCGATGAAAATATTTATAATTTAGAAGCATTAAAAAATGATATTGAAAAAGATAAGAAAATTATTTCTATTATGAAACAAGCTTTGGATAAATTGATAGAAAAAGATGATAAACTAGAGTGTTTTAAAAAATTTTTAGACGATCAATATAGTAATAATAAAAAAGTTTTAATTTTTTCATATTTTTCTGATACAATAAATTATTTATCTAAAAAATTACCAACAATTTGTACATATTTGAATAATAAAAATAGTGCATTTGTTAGTTCAGAAAACAAAAACAAAGCTCAAGAATATGCAAAAAGGTTTTCACCAATATCAAAAGAATATTACGATCAAATAGATGAAGATAATACAGAAATTCAATTTTTATTTTCGACCGATGTTATATCTGAAGGTCAAAATTTACAAGATGCTTCCGTAATTCTTAATTATGATTTACATTGAAATCCTGTTCGCATGATTCAAAGAAATGGCCGCATTAATAGATTGGGTTCAAAGCATAAAGAAGTTTTTGTTTACAATATGACTCCAGCTCAGGAAATCGAAGAATATTTAAAATTAAAGAAAAGATTAGAATTTAAAATCGAAGTTATTAAGGCTTCAATTGGTAGCGATCAATCAATATTAGGTGAAGAAATTCAAAATATTGAATTTATTGGGGGCGATAGAGATGATGCCGATTTAGCTAAAAAAATATATTCTGATGATCAAACAAAAGTAATAGAAACAATTGAAGAAGAAACTGATATATTTTCTGATGATAATTTTTTATCTGATTTAAAAAATTTTGAAGACGACAAAAATTTAACACGAGAATATAAAGATAGAATATATAAAAATATTTCAAAAGGTAAATGGGGTATCATTGCAAATACCGAAAATAGTAAAGAATTGCCTCAAAATAATGATTTGTTAGTTTTTTCGCAAATCAATTTACAACAAGGAAAAGAAATACAAACAATGCCTTTATTTTTAGCTCTTGATAAAAACGGGGAAAGTATTTGTTTCGTAGAACAATTACATGCTTTGAAAATTTTATCATGTAATAAAGAAGATATTAGTTCTAACAATAGTATTAATAATTTTAATCGTCAAGCTATTGAAAATACTGTAAATTCAAGGATTTTACAAATAGCTGATAGAATGATAACTGATACTGAAAAAGTCGTTTATAAATATCAAGAAAAATTTCTTACTTGATTAGATGAAAAAGGATATGTTCAAGATCAAAAAAATATTAGAAAAGCAATTGAAAAAGGCAAGAATCGTTTCTTGCGAAATAATTTAAAAAGATTAATTATGAAAGCTAATAGAGATATTAATAGTAATAAAATTCCAGAAAATAAATTATTAAATAATATTTTTGAAATATCTCAAAAAATATTAAATAGTCTTACAGATGAAAATATAATAATAAAAGATGATTATATAATTGAAAATTATTATGGTAAACTATAAAAAAATAAAATTAGATTTTGAATCTAGTAAAAAAATAGAAGATTTAAATACACTTGTTATTGATCTTTTTAATAATCCAAATTTTGATAAAGGTCAAGAATGTATTTTATATTTAGCAAAATGTTTAGGTATTGAACCAGTGAATTCTAATAATAAGTTTGCGTTTATTTTGAATAGTAAATTTAAAAAAAATGCAGGATGGTTTAATAATCATGTAATAATAAAAGATAGCAAAGCAGGAGAGTATATTAAACATGATAATAGATATCCAATAGATATTAATGTTTTTTGATTAAATAAATTAACAAATTCTCGCATAAAAGGTGCGGTTCATTTTTCAGCTAACTATGAAGACAGTAAATTAACAAGAGAAGAACTGGATAAGCATATAGGAATAGATACTTTTTTACACCCTGATTTAAAAGGAATTACGATTGCATTATCGAATAATAGTTATGTTAGAGTGCTTGAATTAAGGGGATATCTGAATGCCACTCAAAAACAAATTTTAAGTAATTGAATTATTCTGGGTAATAATTTGAAAGATAATAGTAAAAATATCAATAATCGCCAATATATTCATGAATCTTTATGAGAATCGTTTGAGCTTAAAGCTGTTAATAATGATTTTTATAATATGATATCAAGTGCGTTTATTGAATTATCTAGTTATCTAAATAAAAATAAATTTTTTGATGAAATAAAAGCAAAAAATTTTTCTAATAGACTTATCGGTAGGATTTTATTTATTTGATTTTTAAGAAAAAAGGATTTTATTTTTACTGATAAAATAGACTATTTTGATATAGAAAATTTGAATGATAAAGATTATTATTACCAGAAATTAACAAAATTATTTTTTAATGTATTAAATACACCATGAGATAATAGGGATAAATTGGAAGATGATTTAAAAACACCTTATTTAAACGGAGGACTATTTAAAAAAAATATTGAAGATATAGAAAATTTAGATTTTCCAAATAAATTTTTTTATAGATTATATCAAGGACTAAATGAATATAATTTTACTGTTGATGAATCAAGCGTCGATTTTCAACAGGTAGCCATTGATCCAGAAATGTTAGGAAAAGTATTTGAAAATTTATTAGCCAGTATGACAGATGAAAATGGAAAACAAGCTCGTAAAGCTAAGGGTGCTTTTTATACTCCTCGTGAAATAGTTAGTTATATGTGTAGAGAAAGTATAAGAGAATATCTATTTACTAAGATATCTGATGAAGAAAATCAAAAATTAATAAATGAATTAATAGATACCCCAGATCATATTTGAGAAATTGATAAATCCAATAGTATTAGAGATATTTCAAAAAGATTTGAAGATCTGTATTCTACTATCTCCATTGCTTTAAAAGAAATTAAAATTTTAGATCCAGCATGTGGTTCTGGTGCCTACCCAATAACTATGCTATATGAGTTATTGAGATTACATTTAAGGTTAGACCGAAGATTGGATGAATATAAAACTAAATTTGAAATTTTTAAAAATAATATTTATGGTGTGGACATAGATCCTATTGCTATTGAAATTTCTAAATTAAGATCATTTTTATCTTTAATTGTTGATCAAGAATATAATGATAAAAAAATAAATGGAGGCATAGATCCGTTACCCAATTTAGAGTTTAAATTTGTATGTGCTAATACATTAATTTCCCCATCTTTAATAAATTCTCTTTTCGATGATAGTTTGATATTTTTTAATAAATTGAATAAGATTAAAGAACAATATTTTAAAGCAAATTTGTCACAACGTTTGAACCTTGAGCAAGAATGGAAAAATGCAACTATTATTCATCCAACAGATGGTGAAAAAATAATTACTCTTAAAAGTTATAAACCTTTTGATTCTAATAATTCCGCTCAATTCTATTATCCAATATTAATGCATGATGTAGAAGATAATTTTGATATTGTAATTGGTAATCCACCATATATACAATTACAAAAAAATAATGGGCAATTAGCTAATTTATATCAAAATAGTGGTTTTAAAACTTTTGAACGAAGTGGTGATATCTATTGTTTATTTTATGAAAAGGGTATTAATTTATTGAAAAAAGAAGGAATTCTTGCCTATATCACTAGTAATAAATGAATGCGATCGAAATATGGGAAAAATTTAAGAGAATATTTTTGCAAATTTGATCTATTGCAATTAATTGATTTAGGAGCTAATATATTTGAATATGCTACAGTAGATACTAATATATTAATACTTAAAAATACTGAAAATAAAAATAAAAAATTAAATGCTATAAAATTAGAAAGAAAAAATAAAGAAATAAATTTAAATGATATTTTTCAAAATAATAATAAATATATTAAATTAAGTAATGGAGCTTGATTTATTGGAACAAAAATTGAGCATGATTTAAAAGAAAAGATAGAAAAAAATGGAAAGCCCCTTAAAGATTGAGATGTAAAAATATATAGGGGTATTTTGACTGGACTAAATGAAGCTTTTATTATTAACGAGGCCAAAAGAAAAGAATTAATAGAAAAAGATCCAAAATCTGAAGAAATTATAAAACCGATATTAAGGGGAAAAGATATAAAAAGATATGGATATGATTGAAAGGGTTTATATCTCTTACAAACTCAGTTTGATTTAAATATTCCCAAATTATATCCAGCAATATTTGAACATTTATCTAAATATAAAAATGAATTAATAATACGAGATGACCAAGGAAAAAATTGGTGAAATTTAAGAGCTTGTTCTTATTATGATGAGTTTGAAAAAGAAAAAATTATTAATAAAAATATAGGAAAGAACTTAGCTTTTACAGTTGATACTGATAATTATTTAATAGAAGCATCGTGTTTTTCAATTTCTATTACAAGGCCTAAATATATTTGTGGAGTAATAAATTCAAAAATTATAAAATATTATATTCTAAATTTTTCAGATAGAACAGGGACAGGAGATATTGCTATTAAAGGAATGTTTATAGAGAAATTTCCAATACTTGTTGCTAATTCAAATACAAAGAACGTGATAGAAAAGATAGAAAAACTAGTTAGTCAAATTTTAGTTTTCAAAAAACAAAATAAAAACACTGATACCAAAGATCTTGAAAACCAAATTGATCAACTGGTTTATAAATTATATGATTTAACTGATGAAGAAATTAAAATTATAGAAAATTTTAAATAGAAATGTTTTTAAGCTTAATTTATGTATAAAAAGAAACTTACAACTGGATAAAAGAGGTAAGTTTCTAAGAGTATCATGTTGTTACTAAAACTATATAGTACTAACAACATCCATCGATCAAGCAATTTTTTTTATTCAATTAGCTGAGTCAATAGCCGATTGTTTTAAGAGATAAGCTTCACTAGAAGCTACTTTCTCTCCATTAGTTGCCTGAAGATATCATCTGTAATAGCCGGCGATATCTTTATAAATAACAAATCTTGACCTCATCATCATGATTATTTTATGTTTTGTTAAATTTATTAATGTCGATCTAAAATAGAGCCGACCCAAGCTATTTATAGATAGTAATTTAGCATAGTTTTTAGCTATTGTCAACAAAATCAAATTGTCAAATTTATTTCTTTTATTGTTGACAAATCCAATATATTTTGTTAGACTGATCTAAATAGAAATAAATATTTAAATATGCATATAATACAAGAAAAAATCCTTAATATGATTAAAGAAAACCCTATCAAAAAAGGTGATTTTAGAAGAATCGGCTCTTTAATTGGAGAATCACACCCTTTTAAAATATCTTATCATATCAACAGGCTTATTAAAAATAATTTTATTTATACCAATAAAGATGGACTTTTATGTGCTACAATTTTAGGCCAAGATAATAACAGGTTGTTTTCTATTCCGGTATTAGGCGAGGCTTCATGCGGCATCCCTAATATATTTGCGGAAATCAATTTTGCTGGATATATTCAGGTTTCGAAAAAATTATTAGAAGATATAGATGATATTAAAAATATAGTGGCGGTAAAAGCTTTTGGCAATTCTATGAATAAAGCAATCATTGGCGGTAAAAATGTTGAAGAGGGAGATTATGTTTTAGTCGATCTTAGTAAAACAAAGGGTTCACAAAAATATGTTTTAGCTGTTCATAATGGTTGTGCTGTAATTAAAAGATTGTATAAAAACGAAAAGGAGCATATTTATTCTTTAGTATCTGAGTCAACGGAAAAACATCCACCAATTTTTATAAATCCAGACGAGGCGGATGATACTTTTGTTAATGGATATGTTTTAGATGTAATTAAGAAACCGAAAGATAGTGAATGTGAAAATATAATTGAACCGATTGAAGAAGATTAAAAGTCGAAAAAGTTAAGAAAAAATTAAAATAATTATTATGTTACTTAAAGAAAGAAGAACCTTTCAAGTGGTTAATGATATAAGAGAGGCAATACTTAGTTCAACTTTAGATATTGGGGTTAGAGTAAATCATGATAATCAGATATTCCTAAATATTAAAAATAAATATTCAGAAGAAGAGGTTAATTATGCTTTTAGATGACTTGAGGGAGTCGGTTATTTTGGCTATTTTAACGGTCAAAATACTTTTGAAGGGTACACCTTGACAACCAAAGGTTTTAATGAATGATTATTCCCTTATGGAAAAGTAAAACAAAAAAATATTTTTATTTCTTATTCTACAAAAAATGATATTTTAGCTGGTAAGGTGCAAAAGAAATTAGAGGAATTTGGTTTTACTGTATTTTTGGCTCATAACGATATAGAAATTGGTAATAAATGATTGGATAAAATAATAAGTGAATTATCGAGCTCAAATATTTTTATTGGTTTAGTAACAAAAGATTTTATAAATAGCTATTATTGCCAACAAGAATTAGGGTTTGCATTAGCATCAAATAAAAAAATATTTAATTTTTATATTAATTTAAGTAAAAAAATTAATAAAGAGCTAGGATTTTGTTCTATATATCAAATAGAGAAAATTACTTGTGATACCGAAGATAAAATAGTAGAAGAAATATTAAAATATTGTCAAAAGCAATTAATTATCTAAAAATGAGAAAATTAAATTTTGATGAAAAATGAGAAAGATATAATAAATAATTAGAAAGTCGAATTAAAGAAAATTTAAAAAAGCTTGGGTTTAAGATAAAGTCATGTCTTCATTAAATCAAATATACAACAAATTAGGCTTATTACCTAAAATAGAAGAAGAAAAGGAGAAATTTTGCAATAGAGTTATTCAATTAATGAAAAACCTGGATTCTCAAGATACTAATAAAAATTTTCTTAAACGTTTTTTAGTAATTTCTGGTATAAAAAATCATAGCTCATTAGAATATTGTTTTGATGAGGGCACTTTTGAAAATTATATTTTATATTTAAATTATATTTTATATATGATATCTCAAAATGAAGAACTACCTTCTAATAAACAATTTAATCCAGGAATTATTAATCTATGTAAAAAAGGCATTGAGACAATCTTTAAATTAACATTATTGAATTTAGGATATCTATATAAAGGCAATTATATAATTAAATCTGGTGCGAAGGAATTAGATGAAAAATTAATTATTGATAATCTAGACTGGCTAATTGATTTCCCTAATGTTAGAAAAAATTTTAAAAAAGCAGTAGAGTTTAATGAAAGTAAAAACTATGAAGATTGTTTAACAAACGCATATAGCGCGCTTGAAAATATAGTAAAAATAGTATTAGATAATAAAAAAATATTACACAACAATAAACAAATAAATGCATTCCTCAAAAAAATTAATTTAGGACAATGAAACAATATAATAAAAAATTTTTGCGATATTGCAAATAATTTTTCTTCAAGGCATGGAAACGAAAAAGAAAAAACTAATACAAAAATAAAATTAACGCCAGAGTTAGCAGAATTTTATTTATATATGACAGGTAGTTTTATTAGATTAATTACACAAACTATTAAAGAAAACGAAAAAAATTAGTTACCCATGTAGGCGAAAATGCTCAAATACTTATGTTTCAGAATAAAAACAATATTTTATGTATACAAATGTTAATAACTCTATGCGGAGAAGAAACTGGCAAATTAACTGATAAGTGTGTTAATTCTATTTATGGGAATTTGCTGTTCCAAAAATTAAAAAATAAAAATATTAAGAAAATTATTAAAAAATAACTTATGCCTAAAAATCTAACATACAAAAAAATTGATAAAAACTTACCAGATCCCAAATATCAAACAAAAGGTTCTGTTGGTTTTGATTTATATTCAAGAATTGATATTACAATAAAACCACATCAAATTGAATTAGTTCCCACTAATTTAATTGTAAAAATACCAAAAGATTATTTTCTAATGATAACTTCCAGATCATCAACTCCAATTAAAAAACATCTTTTTGTAGCCAATGGTATTGGTGTCATTGATCAAGATTATCATGGCGATCAAGATGAAATAAAAGTAGAATTTTATAATTTTAGTAATAAATCAGTTAAAATCGAAAAAGGGGAAAGAATAGCCCAAGCATTATTAGTTAAAATTAGTACTCCAAAATTAAAATTACAAAATTTTAATAAAAAAATTTCAAGAGGAGGATTTGGAAGTACTAATTAAAAATTTTAAAATTTAATCTATGTCAATTATAAAGAAAAAATGTTGACCAGAATGATTTGATAAATTTTGTTCTGGTGAAAGAACATTTGAATTGCGTTTAGCTGATTTTGATTTAAAAGACAATGATATTTTATCATTTGAGGAATATAATCCAAAAACAAAGAAATATACAGGTCGTGTTGCAAATTTTAAATGTTCAAAAGTAGAACATTCTGCACAAAATCCATTACAATTCTATAATATTAAAGATGTTGAAAAATATGGATTTTGAATAATAAAATTAGATAAACAAAATTAAATATTTAATTAACACCAAATACTCTGTTCAGTCTAAAATATTATAACAAACACATACAAAATATTGACATTTTTCAAAATCTATACTAAAATATATTTGAAAACTTATTAAGAGTGTAGGGAGGGAACTAGCCCGTTGATCTACCGACAACCTGCTTAATCAAAAAAGTAAGGTGCCAAATCTAGTCCCATACGGGAAAGATAAGGTCGACAAATATTTCAAATATTAAAACCACTTTCCCAAAAAGTGGTTTTTAAAATTAATAAAATTTTTAAACTTTAAAATATGAAAACAGCCGAATTTGTTTCTCTAATGCATCCAGATAAAATCTGTGATCGCATTTCCGCCAGTATATTAGATGAATGTTTAAAACAAGATATTAATTCCAGAGTAGCAGTAGAAACTTTAGGTGGACATAAAAAGATTATTGTTATGGGTGAAATTACCACTAATGCTAATATAGATCTAAAAAGTATAATTTCAAAAGAAATAAATAATAAATCTTTTGAAATCATCACTAATATTAATCATCAATCAAACGAAATAAAACAAGGTGTTGATTTGGGTGGAGCTGGTGATCAAGGTATTATGATTGGTTATGCTTGCAAAGATACAAAAAATTTCATGCCTCTTGAATATGAACTATCAAGAGATTTATGTAAATGAATCTATAATGTATATCCTTATGACGGAAAAGTTCAAATTACTGTTGATGAGCAAAAAGTTAAAACTATTTTAGTTAGTTGAAGTAAAGTTTCTAAAAATGATTTAGAAAAAAGAATCAATGATTGATTTGTACAAAAATCTCAATCAAATGAAAAAATTAAAATAACAGAAGATTACAATCTTTTGATTAATCCTATTGGTGATTGAAATCTTAATGGTTTTGATGCTGATACTGGTTTAACTGGTAGGAAAATTGTCATTGATTCTTATGGGCCAAGAGTTTCTGTTGGTGGCGGTGCTTTTAGTGGTAAAGACCCAACTAAAGTTGATTTATCAGGTGCTTTAATGGCTAGAAAATTGGCTGTGGATCTATTAAAGTCCATAGATAGTTTTTATTCAGTTACTATTAGGGTTGCTTATGGTATTGGTATTGAAAAACCAATTATGCTTGAAGCCGATGTAGAATTTATTAAATATCCAACAGAAAATCAAAAAACCAATTTTAATATTTTAAGAGGTCAAATGAGACACGCTGAAGATCCAAAAGCAATAATTGAAATGTTTTATCCCAATAATATTATTAAAATATTAGATCTTAAAAAGCCACAATACAAAGAACTTTCAAAATGAGGACATTTTGGTAATAATAACCTATGAGACAAATAGTTGACTTTTTATACATTTTAATGTAGAATTAGTATATAAAATATACTAAAACTGAATTAAATGGGAAAAGAAATAAAAAACATAATAAATACAATAGTTTGTTTTACTAAAAAGAATTTAGAAACATATTTTAAGGGTAAAACCAATACATTTAATGCTCAAATAAAATATGCTCTTAAAAATGGCAACATTTTAAAGTTAAAAAATGGATTATATATATCTAAGGAATTTTATGATAAAGAATCAAATAAAACAGGACTATCTGAATACATTGCTTATCAACTTAAAAATCCATCATATTTAAGTTTAGAATATGTAATGCAAAAATATAATTTATTAACTGAAGGAATATATATTTTTACTTCAATTACAAGAAAAACTAAAAATATATATAAAAATTTATTAGGTACTTTTAAATATTCTAATATTAAAGATGAATTGTATTTTGGTTTTGAAAAAAGACAATTTGGAAAAAATATTTATTATGAAGCCAATAAAAGCAAAGCTGTATTTGATTATTTATATCTTAAAAGAAACATAGGGTCAAAACTAAAGGAAGAAATTTTAGAAGGATTAAGAATTAATTGAATTAATTTTTCAATCAAAGATTTTGCATTATTTGATCAATATTGCCAAATATCAAAATCAAAAAAAATGATCCGCATTGCTAATATTTTAAAAAACAATATATATAAATTATAAAATATGCTTTTAAAAGAATTAAACGATATAATTATAGAACAAACAAAAAAAGGAGTTCAGAAACCAATTATTTTAAATCTTCTTAAAGAACATCTTCAATATTATTTTTTGAATTTTATCTATAATTCAAATTATGGTAAAAATTTAATTTTTATTGGAGGTAGTGCTTTACGTATTTGTTATGGTCTAAAT